>ERZ772917.572-NODE-572-length-25245-cov-4.323144_pt1 | contig 25245 bp, 18 predicted proteins | sample MGYA00511187_ERZ772917 | MGnify/ENA primary metagenome ERZ772917 (study PRJEB29015, sample SAMEA2737925) | human oral metagenome | biome: human oral; feature: human-associated habitat; material: dental | place: China | collected 2012 ...
AATGATGAAACAAAATCATCAGAAACATACTCCCGATATTCTCCGAAATAAATTCCAAACAGCTTCTGAGCGAGATCAGCCTTTGAATCGGGGAGGAGATCCATTGGGGAGGGGCAGCGTTATGGAGAGGCGGTTTGACAGCTTCTCAAAAAAACAGCTTCTAAACATTGTCATGCGATGAAAATCATCCAAATCTCAGATACACATAACCGGCATCACGACTTGCGCAATATGGCTGATGCCGATGTCATTATACACTGTGGCGATTTTGCTGATCGAGGCACTGAGAGAGAAGTGCTCGACTTCCTCAATTGGTTTATTGCCTTGCCCTATAAGTATAAGATTTTTGTGACGGGCAATCACGACCTATGTCTTTGGGACGCAACAGGAATTGAGGATCTACCTGAGAACGTTTATTTCTTGCAAGATTGTGGGTGCGAGATTGAAGGGGTGAGATTCTTTGGCTTAGGTTATAACCATTCGGAACGACTCATACCGGAGGACGTCGACGTATTAGTCACGCACGAGCCTCCGTTTAAGATCATGGACGAGACCAATGGCACTCATTGGGGGAATGAGCTTCTGAGAAAACGGATATTTGAAACGAAAGCCCGTTTTCACTTTTTCGGCCACGCCCATGAAGCCTATGGCACAGAGAAGCATCGTGGCGTTGTCTTTTCAAACGGGGCTGTTTTAGATGATCAATATCAATTCCAGTGCAAGCCTAAAGTTTTTGTGTTGTAAGAAGCTGTTTTGAGTTTATTGAGTGATTATTTGAAGGTAGGCCATTGGTGCTCACTGAATACGCATTATCGTGTCGCGAACCTGTCATAAAGACAGAGGCCAAGCGATGTCATACTTTTTTTGCTCCGTGCGTAACGCAGGGCTCCGAAAGACGGCCTTTTTTGCTCCCTGCGTAACGCAGGGCTCCGAAAGAGGCCCTTTTTTGCTTCCTGCGTAACGCAGGGCTCCGAAAGAGACCCTTTTTTTCTTCCTGCGTAACGCAGGGCTCCGAAAGACGCCCTTTTTTGCTCCGTGCGTAACGCAGGACTCCGAAAGACCATGCTTTTGCCCCACCCCATAATCATCGATCATTAATAATTACCCCATCCCTCATTGTTGCACCGCAGGGCATCCAACAATTCAGCAACAATCATCCATCCGGCATTTCGATCGAAGGCACCAGCCGCCCCCATTTGGCAGAAAGTGAGGCTATGTATAGTATATCATGGAAAGAAGGTGCGCAGGAGAAAGGCGAGCCTATGCCCCCGTTAAAAAGTCCATCGGAGCATGGCGTAGATGTCCGTGCGGTTGCGCCCCTTGATGGTTTCGAGGTCTGTGCCGATGGAGTCGCCACTGAAGAGATGCGTCCAGCCGAACTTGCTCGAGAGGGTGAGTCGGCGGCCAGCGGGGCGCCAGTAGAGGAGGCCGGAGAGGCGCAGGCCGCGGCCGTAGAGCGAGGGGGTGGCGAAGGTGTAGAGCAGGTTTTTCTCGTAGGAATAGATGCGGGCGGCGAACCCATCGGTGAGGAAGAGGGCGCCGAACAGCTCGGCGCGGAAGGGCAGTCGCTCGGGTCGCCAGCCGATGGCTTCGGAGATCATATAACCATAGGCCGCGGAGCCGTCATCGGGGCGATGGCGGGATGCGTCGAAGGCGGTGCGGAATGTCCAAGCGGTGTCGACGATGCAGGCGATTTGCGCACGGATCCGGTGGCGGACGATGGGGCGTTGGGCGGCCTCGTGCCCGTCGCGTAGGTCGGCTTCACGGCGTTGGCCGCGGAAACGGACGTAGATGGAGACGATTTCGCGCGGGTCGGTCCAGTCGACACGCATGACGTATTCGTTGCCAAAGGAGGGGGCGCTGATGCGAGGTTTGAGCCAAGGCATGCGAAAGATGTCGGCCTGACCCGCGAGCTGCCAGCGGGGGGCGGGCGTAAATGTGAGGCCGAGGTAGAGCCCTTCTTCGTTGCGGACGCGGCCGGTACGGGAGAAGGCGGAGGCGAAGAGGGCGTGGTAGCGCGGCGAATAGTTGCGGTAAAGCAGGGAGGCCGTGGTGGACGATTCGGGAGTCCATTGCAGAGCCGCGAGCGCGGCCGGGGCGCCGGAGGTGGTGGAGAGGGCTATCTCGCCGAAGAGTTTCAGGCGGTTGTTTTTGATCATGTAGTCGAGGCTGAGGTCGGCGTTGCGGCGGCCGCGAAAGTCGTAATGGTTGTAGGGTGTGAGGGGCGGATCGACGCGTTGTCCGCCGAAGTCGTAAGCTAAGGCGGTGAGCCCGATGTGCATGCGGGAGAGGGCGTAGCGGAGGTTGCCGCCGACGGCGCGTAGGCTGACTGTGTGTCGGTTGCGGCGCTCGTTGGAAGTGCGGTGTAGGCCGTCGGTTTTGAAGGAGGAGATCGTGGTGCCGTCGGTCGTGGCGTCCACTTTGCGGCTGGATCCGAAGAGGCTCAGCGCCCAGTGTTTGAGGGCGAAAGTGGCGGCGAGGCCGCGAAAGAAGGATTGTTCATCGGTGGAATAGTGGCGCCGAAAGCCGTTGTTGCGATACTCGGGTTCGGGGGCGATGGTGCCTCGGGCGGGCGCATAATCGTGGCTTACGACGAGCCCTTGGCCGAAGGTGGCCTTGAAGTCGCCCAAAGCAAGGGTGCGCAGAGGACCGAAGTTCTTCAGTACGAAGTGGGCCGAATAGTAATCGTAGCCTTTGTGGATGGCGTTGGCAAAGGGTTCGCCGGCGTCTTTTTCTGCGGCAAAACCGGCTTGGATGCGGTCGTCGAAGTTGTAGGCGTAGCGGATCGTGTGGCTAAAGGGTTCGCCCAGGTAGCGCCGTGTGCTGCTGTCGGGAGCGGGGAGGTAACCGCGTTTTCGTTCCACCGTGCGGTTGTATTTCATGATCCATTCGCTGTGTCCGCGGTGTAGCAGGTTGCTTAGTGTAACGGGCAGTCGCCGCGATGGTAAGGTATTCACGCAGACGAAGGGTGCAATGCGCTGGCGGTCGATCCAGTCGAGGCCATAGACGGCTCGCAGTTCGTTGGTGGAGAAAAACGCCTTGTATCGCCGACGGTAGGAGAGGATCGAATCTACTTGTGCATCGGAGAGAAAGGGTATTTGGTGGAGGTCGTCAGCCGTGGCCGTGTTCAGATCGATCGGGTGCTCGGCCAGCTGAGAGAGTTCTGTGTAGAGTGCTTCGAGTCGCTTTTCGTCAAACTCATCGTCTGCGTATTCGCTGATCTCGCGCAGTTGATCCATCCAGTCGTCGTTAGCAGGTTGGGAGTCTTGTGCCACGATCACGCTGCCTGCCAAGACTGACAAAAGCAGGATGAAGAAGAGGCGGTGCATTGCATTTATGAGTTTGAGTTGATCTGTCGGGTGAATGGGGCAGCCCCATTATCGGATTCTTTCCTCGAAGATTTTGTTTCCCTCGAGTAAGGTGCGGGTATCTTCAAAGAATTGCGTGCACGTCGCGCGTAAGTCGCCCGGCAGCGAGACAGAGTCTGCGGCAGACGGTGGAATGATGCGGTAGCCTCCGGGACGGCAGACCCATCCGGGCGTGTAAGAGGGGATAATCCGTATCGCTCCGTTACGTTCTTTCTTGACGTCAAGAGTGACGATCAACCCACCGTTTCTGTAACGTTCCTTTTGGTTGGAGACGAGATTACCTAACGAATAGACGGTGACGCTGCGCACGATACCCGCGCTGTCTCGTCGTGCCTCTACCGGTTGGATTACGTGTGGGTGGCTGCCGATGACGATCTCGGCACCAAGCTGATGGCATAGTGCGGCCAATCGGCGTTGCTCGTCGTTCGGTCGGCGGACGTACTCCACGCCCCAATGGAAAAAGACGATTACGCAATCGACATTCTTACGGTTTACGCGTACGAGATCTCTGCGGATGGTGTTCGTGTCAATCAGGTTGACGATCATACCTTTCGGTACAGGTATGCCATTCGTACCATAGGTGTAGTTAAAGAGAGCGAAGCGCAGTCCTCCGGCATGGAACAGCATAGGGTGCCCGGCATGTATGCGTGTGCTATCGACGAAGGCGCCGGTGTGCACAATCCCGAGCGAATCGAGGCGTTGGATCGTATACTCAATCCCTGTGCGTCCGTTGTCGCAGATGTGGTTATTGGCCAACATAACAGCGTCGATTCCAATATCACGGAGTGCGTCTGCCACAGCCCCCGGCGATCGAAACGTGGGGAAACCGTGATAGTTAGTTGTTGGTGTGAGTGTCGTCTCGAAGTTCAGTATAGCATAATCGGCCTGTTCAAAAAGTGGCTTGACGTAGCGAAACGATTCGGAGTAATCAAAGTGGCCATTTGCACGTTGGGCTGCTCTAACTTGCGGCATGTGTTGCATCAGATCGCCGGCGAACACAAGCCTTGCCTCCTTGCGAACCGTGTCCTGTGCACCCTCTTTTAGTTCACCTTCCTCCGATGCTCCTCCCTGCGGATGCATCGTGCATGCGATGCATACCACGAGAACTGTCGTGATAGAGTAAAGATGGAGCAGAGATATTTTTCGGGAGAATGTGAGAGGGAGATTATTCATACCATGAGGCGTACATATGATAATTGCGCGCGATTTTTTGATTTATCTCTTTGGCCTGTTCCGGATCCACTTTCTTCACGAATTTGGCAGGCACTCCTGCATAGATACTCCATGGTTCCACTTCCGTATGGCTCAGCACAACCGATCCGGCGGCCACAATAGCCCCTTCACCAATCACAGCGTGATCAAGCACCACTGATCCCATACCGATGAGAGCTCCTTTGCAGATCTTGGCTCCGTGTATGGTAACATTATGCCCTACCGAAACATCGTCTCCAATTTCGATAGTCGACTTTTGATATAAGGTGTGCAACACAGATCCATCCTGTATGTTTACACCGTTTCCAATCCGGATGGAGTTAACGTCGCCACGCAGTATGGTACCAAACCAAACACTGCATCCTTCGCCAATAACTACATCGCCGATAATGGTTGCATTATCTGCAAGAAATGTGTCTTTTCCGATCTTCGGGGTAAATCCCCTAACAGATTTAATAAGCGCCATTGATTTGTTTTTTTGATAGGTCTTGAGTGAACTACAATTTGTCGGCAAAAGTAGACAAAAGCCTGTCATTCATGTGGACTTACGTTTTTGTGGAAAAAACCCGGAAAGTTTTGCCAGGAATAAAATACCTCTACTTTTGCGCCTGATTTTTTTACGATAATAGAAGGAAAACAGAAAGATTAAAGGCAATAATTTATGATTGTAGTTCCATTGAAAGAAGGAGAAAGCATCGAAAGGGCACTGAAGCGGTTCAAAAAGAAGTTTGAAAAGACCGGTGTTATCCGGGAATTGAGGAGCCGTCAGGCTTACACGAAACCTTCGGTGGAAAAGCGGAAAGAACGCATGCGAGCTGTTTACGTGCAGCGTCTGCAGCAAGAAGAAGAGTAAGCGGTTAGTTTTTGTAGGGGACAATCTCCTCTCAATATTTTTATCAAACTCAAGCAGCGTGAATACATCTATTGCAGCTTTTGTCGATTATCTTCATTATGAAAGGGGCTACTCTTCATCAACGGAGGCTGCTTATAGAAGTGACTTGCTACAGTTTGAGGCGTATGTGCGTAATCATACAGAAAATTCTGATGGAGACCTTCATCTTATCGATGCTGATGTGATTCGTGCATGGATGATATCATTAATGGATTCCGGACGATCAGCGATGTCTGTGAACCGTAAGTTGAGTGCTCTAAAGTCGTACTTTAAATATTTAATCAAACAGGGAATCGTTTCGGATAGTCCTGTGTATTTGGTCACAGGACCAAAATACTCTCGTCCATTACCTTGTTTTATAAAGGAAGAGGAAATGGAGGATTTGCTTGATGGTGATGAATTCAGCGATGACTTTTTGGGAAAGCGTGATCGCTTGATTATGGAATTATTGTATGAGACGGGTCTTCGACGGAGTGAACTTACTCTATTGAAACATGCTGATATTGATATAGGAGCAATGCTTCTGAAGGTAAATGGAAAACGTAATAAACAACGTCTTGTCCCATTTGCAGAACGTTTGAAGGTGATGATCATCGATTATTTGCAAGAGAAAAATGCTATTATGCCTGAGAATGAGACTTACCTTTTTGTCTGTAAGAATGGAAATCCAATCTCATGCGAGAATATATATAGAATTGTGAGAGAACATCTACACGAGTGTTCGTTATATGTAAAGTGTAGTCCACACATTTTGAGGCATTCTTTTGCAACGAGTATGCTAAATGATGGTGCTAAGTTGAACACTGTAAAAGAACTGCTGGGACATAGCAGTTTGGCTTCAACATCAATTTATACGCATATCACCTTTGAAAAATTAAAAGAAATGTATTATGCTCATCCTAGGGTGGGTAAATTGAGATAAAAGAAGAGGAGATAAAATATGGAAATTAGGATTCAGGCGATTCATTTTGACGTAACCGACCGTTTAGATGCGTTTGTACGAAAGAAGGTCTCTAAGTTGAGTCAATACCATGATGGTATTTTGGATGCGGAAGTGATATTGCGAGTCGTTAAGCCGGAAACAGCACGAAACAAGCAAGCCGGAATACGTCTGAAAATTAAGAACAGCGATTGTTTTGCTGAAAAGGTAAGTGATACCTTTGAGGAGGCTATTGATGAAGCTGTTGTTGCCTTGGAAAAGCAATTGCTTAAAGCAAAAGAGAAGAGTAGATCCAAATAAAAAAGAGACGGAAATTTGTTGCATGATAAATTTGCACTAAGTTTGCGGCCGTTTCGCATAATAACGAAACGGCTCTTTGGGGAATAAAAACTCAGTGTACTCATTCTTATGTCATAGTTGTTTAGCGTATGTTGTATGGCAGGGAAAGATGTGCTTAAATATATAATATAGAAGGGTAAAATGCCTGTGTAGCTCAGCGGTAGAGCACTTCCTTGGTAAGGAAGAGGTCCCGAGTTCAAGTCTCGGCACCGGCTCAATTGATTAAGAAGAAAATAAGTAAGGAAATTGAATAATAAAGGCAGTTTGAGTTATGGCAAAAGAACATTTTAACAGAAGTAAACCGCATGTAAACATCGGTACGATAGGTCATGTAGACCACGGTAAAACGACTTTGACGGCAGCGATTACGAAAGTGTTGGCCGAAAAGGGCTTTTCTAATGCAGAAGGCGTAAAGTCGTTTGATCAAATCGATAATGCACCAGAAGAGAAGGAAAGAGGTATTACTATTAATACTTCTCATGTGGAGTATGAAACGGCTAATCGTCATTATGCTCATGTGGATTGCCCAGGGCACGCTGACTATGTGAAGAATATGGTAACAGGTGCCGCTCAGATGGATGGTGCTATTATAGTGGTCGCTGCAACAGATGGTCCTATGCCCCAGACGCGTGAGCATATTCTTCTTGCTCGTCAGGTAAATGTGCCGAAGTTGGTTGTCTTCATGAATAAGTGTGACATGGTAGATGACGAAGAAATGTTGGAGTTGGTTGAGATGGAAATGCGTGAACTGTTGAGCTTTTATAAGTTTGATGGTGACAATACTCCGATTATTCGTGGCTCTGCTCTTGGTGCACTTAATGGTGATCCGAAATGGGAAGATAAGGTGCTTGAGTTGATGGAGGCTGTTGATGCATGGATTCCGTTGCCTCCTCGTGATGTGGATAAGCCGTTTTTGATGCCGGTTGAAGATGTCTTCTCTATTACAGGGCGTGGTACTGTTGCTACGGGGCGTATTGAGACTGGTATTGTAAAAACAGGTGATGAAGTCGAAATTATTGGCTTAGGTGCTGATGGTCGAAAATCTGTGGTGACAGGTGTTGAAATGTTCCGCAAAATCTTGGATGAGGGTCAGGCTGGTGATAATGTTGGACTCTTACTTCGTGGCATTGATAAGAATGAGATTAAACGTGGTATGGTGCTTTGTCATCCAGGACAGGTTAAGCCTCATTCTAAATTCAAGGCAGAGGTTTATATCTTGAAAAAAGAAGAGGGAGGTCGTCACACTCCGTTCCATAACAAGTATCGTCCGCAGTTCTATATCCGCACTTTGGATGTGACTGGGGAAATAACTCTTCCTGCTGGAGTTGAGATGGTTATGCCGGGTGATAATGTAACGATAGAAGTTGAGCTGATTTATCCAGTAGCATGTAATGTCGGTCTCCGTTTTGCTATTCGTGAAGGGGGACGTACTGTTGGTGCAGGACAGATAACAGAATTATTGGATTAACATAGAAATGATATATGCAGTCGATTTGCTGATTTACGAATCGATTGTATATATTCTACGGAAGTAACTCAGTTGGTAGAGTACCGGTCTCCAAAACCGGCTGTCGGGAGTTCGAGCCTCTCCTTCCGTGCATAAACGAAATATAAATGAAGAAAGTTATCTCATACATCAAAGATTCATATAACGAGCTTGTACATAAGGTGTCTTGGCCAACAAGATCAGAGCTTTCAAGTAGTGCCGTTGTTGTTATGTTCGCTTCCCTTATAATAGCTGTACTAATTGGAATAGTTGACTTTGGTTTTGAGGCTGTGATGAATTTCATCTATAGCTTATAATCGTTTGTGATGGCGGATTCCCAGCAGAAATTTTATGTCCTTAGGGCTATTAGTGGCAAAGAAAACAAAGTCCGTGAGTATCTGGAGGCCGAAATCAAAAATTCGGACTTGGGTAATTATATTTCTCAGGTTTTAATACCTACTGAAAAAACCTTTTCTGTCAGGAATGGTAAAAAGGTTATGAAGGAACGGGCTTATTTGCCTGGTTATGTTTTGATAGAGGCTAATTTGGTGGGAGAAGTCATTCACCGTTTACGTGAAATCCCCAATGTAATTGGCTTTTTGGGTGGGCCGGGACTGCCTGTCCCTTTACGTCCGTCCGAAGTCAGTCGAATTTTGGGTACTCTTGATGAATTGCAAGAACAACCGGAAGAGCTGGAAGTCCAGTATTTTGTCGGGGAAACGGTAAAAGTTATAGTTGGCCCATTCAATGGATTTAGTGGCCTTGTGGAAGAAGTCAATGCTGAAAAAAAGAAGCTTAAAGTCATTGTGAAGATTTTTGGGCGGAAAATGCCATTAGAATTGAGTTATGTACAAGTAGAAAAGGAGTAATCGTTGGTTACGGACGATGAAACTTAGTCTGATGAGATAAAGTGTAATTTTTTAAGAAAAGAGAGATGGCGAAAGAAGTTGCCGGACAGATTAAGTTGCAGATTAAGGGAGGTGCAGCTAATCCTTCCCCCCCCGTTGGACCTGCTTTAGGTTCTAAGGGTATTAATATAATGGAGTTCTGCAAGCAATTCAATGCCAGAACCCAGGATAAAGCTGGAAAAGTTCTTCCTGTAGTAATCACTTATTACGCGGATAAGACCTTTGATTTTATCGTTAAGACCCCACCTGTTGCTGTTCAGTTGTTAGAGGCGACAAAGCAGAAAGGTGGATCGGCAGAACCTAATCGTAAAAAGGTTGCCCAGATTACTTGGGATACGGTTAGGAAAATAGCAGAAGATAAATTGGTTGATTTGAATTGTTTTACGGTTGAGTCTGCTATGAGAATGGTAGCAGGGACAGCTAGAAGTATGGGAATTGCTGTAAAAGGTGTTTTCCCAACGCCGAACCAATAAAGCTCAGTAAGGAAAATGAGTAGAATAACAAAAAAACGAAAATTAGCTGAGAGCAAACTTGAGGTAGGGAAGTCGTACACACTACAAGAGGCTTCTGTGTTAGTGAAAGAGATTACACTGACTAAGTTTGATGCTTCTGTGGATATTGATGTTCGTCTTGGAATAGATCCTCGTAAGTCTAATCAAATGGTTCGCGGTGTAGTTTCCTTACCTCATGGAACAGGAAAGGAAACTAAAGTATTGGCTTTATGTACCCCTGATAAAGAGGCTGAGGCTAAGGCTGCAGGTGCCGATTTTGTTGGATTAGATGATTATATCGAAAAGATTAGAGGTGGATGGACTGATGTGGATATTATTATCACGATGCCTTCTATTATGGGTAAGATTGGAGCGCTAGGTCGAATTTTAGGTCCTCGCGGTTTGATGCCTAATCCGAAAAGTGGCACGGTCACGAATGATATTGGTAGTGCTGTAAAGGAAGTAAAACAAGGTAAGATCGATTTTAAGGTTGATAAAGCTGGAATTGTTCATACTTCCATTGGGAAGATCTCGTTTAAGCCCGAGCAGATAACAGGGAATGCAAAGGAGTTTATTTCGACTTTGATCAAGTTGAAGCCTACAGCTGCAAAGGGTACCTATATTAAGAGTATTTATCTTTCCAGTACCATGAGCCCGGGTATTAAGGTAGAACCGAAGTCGGTTGATGAGTAATACTTAAAAGCAAGTACGATGAAAAAGGAAGATAAAAGCACTATTATAGGGCAGTTAACCAATACACTGAGGGAATACGATAACTTTTATTTGGCAGATCTTGAGGCATTAAATGCTGAGAAAACAAGTGCGTTGAGAAGGTTATGTTTTAAAGAGAACGTGAAGTTGGTTGTTGTGAAAAACACCTTGTTCAAAAGGGCGTTGGAAAATTTAGATGCTGATTATTCAGCTCTTTATCCAACACTGAAAGGGAACACTGCCGTCATGTTTTCTAATGTTGTGAACACTCCCGCAAGATTGATTAAAGACTTTACAAAGGGTACGAAAGGTGAGGGTAAACCCCAATTGAAAGCGGCGTATGTTCAGGAAAGTTTTTATGTGGGAGTTGAACATCTTGACGCATTGGCTAGTTTGAAGAGCCGAGAAGAGATGTTGGGAGATGTTGTTGGATTGTTGCAATCGCCGATGAAGAACTTGATTTCGGCATTACAATCTTCCTCCGGACAAGTTTTACACCGTGTTTTACAAACTCTCGAGAAGAAATAACTTCTTATTAACAATACAAGAATAATAATCAATTAAATCATAAAGGAAATGGCAGATTTGAAAGCTTTAGCGGAAGAATTAGTGAACCTCACCGTAAAAGAAGTCAGTGAGTTAACGACGATATTGAAAGATGAATATGGCATTGAGCCGGCGGCTGCAGCTGTTGCAGTTGCTGCAGGTCCAGCAGAAGGTACTGCTGCTGTTGAGGAAAAGACTTCGTTTGATGTTGTCTTGAAGGCTCCGGGTGCCAATAAGTTGGCCGTCGTTAAATTGGTGAAGGAACTCACTGGTTTGGGATTGAAGGAAGCTAAGGAGTTGGTTGATGGTGCTCCGAATAATGTAAAGGAAGGTGCAGCAAAGGCTGAGGCAGAAGATTTGAAAAAGAGGTTAGAAGAGGCCGGGGCTGAAGTTGAGCTTAAATAGTCTCTATATCCTGTTTGTCAGGTATCATGGTTAAGTCTCCCCTATGTGGGGAAACTTAACCTTTTTGTGTCTATCTCATAAGTTCAGAAATAATCCTATCAATAGAACATGTCTTCAACCGCCCAAGTCCAAAGAATAAATTTCTCTTCGATAAAAAAGTTCCTGCCCTATCCGGACTTTCTCGAAGTACAATTAAAATCGTTCCAAGACTTTTTACAACTGGATACGCCTCCCGAGAGAAGGAAAAAAGAGGGGTTGTATAAAGTGTTTTCCGAGAATTTCCCGATCGCAGATACGCGAAACAATTTCGTGTTGGAATTCTTGGATTATTATGTAGACCCACCTCGTTATTCGATAGATGAATGCATTGCACGTGGTCTGACATATAGCGTTCCGTTAAAGGCGAAGTTGAAGTTGTATTGTACGGATCCGGAGCATGAAGATTTTGACACCGTAATTCAGGACGTTTATTTAGGTCCTATCCCGTATATGACCGAGCGGGGGACGTTTGTCATTAATGGGGCTGAACGAGTTGTTGTTTCTCAGCTGCACCGTTCGCCGGGCGTCTTTTTCGGTCAGAGTGTACACGCTAACGGAACGAAACTTTACTCGGCTCGAATTATTCCGTTTAAGGGCTCTTGGATCGAATTTGCAACGGACATTAATAATGTGATGTATGCATATATCGATCGAAAGAAGAAATTGCCAGTCACAACATTGCTGCGTGCCATAGGTTACGAGAGCGATAAAGACATCTTGGAAATCTTCCACTTGGCCGAAGAAGTGAAGGTTACAAAGGCCAATCTGAAAAAATATATCGGACGCAAATTGGCGGCTCGTGTATTGAAGACATGGGTCGAGGATTTTGTGGATGAAGATACAGGGGAGGTTGTTTCGATTGAGCGAAACGATGTGGTTATCGACCGCGAAGCTGAACTTAACGAGGAGAATATCAACACTATCGTAGATTCTGGTGCGCAATATGTTTTGTTGCACCGCGGGGATCAAAATCTGTCAGACTACGCGATTATTTATAACACGCTCCAAAAAGATCCGAGTAACTCGGAAAAGGAAGCGGTACTTTACATCTATCGTCAGTTGAGAAACGCTGATCCGGCAGACGAGGCCAGTGCCAGGGAAGTGATTACGAATCTGTTCTTTTCTGAGAAACGCTATGATTTGGGGGATGTGGGACGCTTCCGTATCAATCGCAAATTGAATCTGTCGACAGCTGCCGATACGAAGGTGTTGACAAAGGAAGACATTATCGAGATCATCAAATACTTGATCGAGTTGATCAATTCCAAGGCGATAGTCGATGATATAGACCATTTGAGCAATCGCCGTGTGCGCACAGTCGGTGAACAGCTCTATAATCAGTTCGGCGTCGGGCTGGCGCGTATGGCTCGCACGGTGCGTGAACGTATGAATGTGCGCGATAACGAAGTCTTTACGCCAATCGACTTGATCAATGCAAAGACGATTTCGTCCGTCGTCAATTCGTTTTTTGGGACGAACGCCTTGTCGCAGTTTATGGATCAGACGAATCCGCTGGCCGAAATCACTCATAAACGTCGTTTGTCCGCATTAGGACCCGGCGGATTGTCGCGTGAACGCGCTGGTTTTGAGGTGCGAGACGTGCACTATACCCACTATGGCCGCCTTTGCCCGATCGAAACACCGGAAGGACCGAACATCGGACTGATCTCGTCGCTGTGTGTGTATGCCAAGATCAACGACTTGGGATTCATCGCTACACCTTATCGAAAGGTGGAGGACGGAAAGGTGGACTTTTCGGAAGACGCTATCTCTTATTACACTGCGGAGGAAGAAGAAAATAAGATTGTGGCGCAGGGGAACACGCCGCTCGACGATGAAGGGCACTTTTTGCGCGATCGCGTTAAGTCGCGCTATGAGGCCGACTTCCCTGTTGTGGAGCCGGATAAGGTCAACTTGATGGACGTTGCCCCAACACAGATCGCGTCTATTGCAGCTGGATTGATTCCGTTCCTTGAGCATGACGACGCCAACCGTGCGTTGATGGGATCGAACATGATGCGTCAGGCTGTGCCGCTGATTCGCACCGATGCTCCGATTGTGGGAACGGGCATTGAAGCGCAGGTGGCGCGCGACTCCCGCACGCAGGTGATCGCTGAGCGGGAAGGCGAAATTGTGTATGTGGATGCCACATGCATTAAGATAAGATACGACAGATCTGAGGAGGAGGAATTTATCAGCTTCGAGGATGCGGTCAAGACTTACAACATACCGAAGTGGCGCAAGACGAACCAAAGCACTACGGTCGATTTGCGGCCGATTTGCCACGTTGGACAGCGCGTGAAGGAGGGTGACATTTTGACGGAAGGTTACTCCACACAAAACGGTGAGTTGGCACTGGGACGCAACGTGAAGGTTGCATACATGCCTTGGAAGGGTTACAACTACGAGGACGCGGTGGTGCTGAACGAACGCATGGTGCGTGAGGACTTCTTTACTTCGGTGCACGTCGATGAATACATTTTGGAGGTGCGCGAAACGAAGCGTGGTATGGAGGAGTTGACCTCGGACATTCCGAACGTGAGCGAAGATGCGATCAAGGATTTGGACGAACGCGGCATCGTGCGTGTTGGTGCACATGTGAAGCCGGGCGACATCTTGATTGGTAAGATCACGCCGAAGGGCGAGTCTGACCCCACGCCGGAGGAGAAGTTGCTGCGCGCCATCTTCGGCGACAAGGCGGGCGACGTGAAGGACGCTTCGCTGAAGGCGACGCCTTCGTTGCACGGCGTGGTCATCAAGACCAACCTGTTCTCCAAGATGATTAAGAAGCGCACCGCTTCGCGGACGGTCGACAAGGCGATTTTGCCTAAGATCGACGAGGAATACGAGGAAAAATTGGCGAAGCTGAAAACCTCGTTAGTCGATAAATTGCAGACGTTGACCTCCGGCAAGACTTCGCAGGGCGTGAGGGACTATTTGAACACGGAGATCATCGCCCGCGGGGTGAAGTTTTCGCGCAGGATGCTCGAGGAGTTGGACTACAACGCCATACAGGTGAGCAAGTGGACGACGGACACGCACAAGAATGAACTCATCAAACAGCTGATCGTTAATTACCTCAAGAAATATAAGGAGCTCGATTCCGAGCTGAAGCGGAAGAAGTTCGACCTCACCGTCGGCGACGAGTTGCCCACCGGCATCGTGCAGATCGCCAAGGTCTACATCGCCAAGAAACGCAAGATTCAAGTGGGTGACAAAATGGCCGGACGACACGGCAACAAGGGCATCGTATCGAAGATTGTGCGTCAGGAAGACATGCCGTTCCTTGAGGACGGTACGCCGGTCGACATCTGCCTGAACCCGCTGGGTGTGCCCTCGCGAATGAATCTCGGACAGATCTTCGAGGCCGTCTTAGGTTGGGCTGGGAAAACGCTCGACGTGAAGTTTGCCACACCCATTTTCGACGGTGCTTCGATCGACGACCTGAACGAGTGGACGGACAAGGCCGGCCTCCCGCGCTACGGAAAGACTTACCTCTACGACGGCGGCACGGGCGAACGCTTCGACCAACCGGCCACCGTAGGCGTGACCTACTTCCTGAAGCTCGGCCACATGGTCGACGACAAAATGCACGCCCGTTCTATCGGCCCGTACTCGCTCATCACCCAGCAGCCGCTCGGCGGTAAGGCGCAATTCGGTGGGCAGCGTTTCGGAGAGATGGAGGTCTGGGCCATCGAGGCCTTCGGAGCCGCGCACATCTTGCAGGAGATTTTAACGGTGAAGTCAGACGACGTCGTGGGCCGCTCGAAAGCCTACGAAGCCATCGTCAAAGGCGACAACATGCCGACGCCGGGCATCCCGGAATCGCTCAACGTCTTGCTCCACGAACTCAAGGGGCTTTGCTTGAGCCTCACATTAGATTAACTACAACGCATCGATCGGGGCGAAAAGCCGGCGGGGAGCACACAGCATTTCCTGCCGGTTCCCATGTAAAAAGGAGCTTCACCCGCAGCCGTCGGGAAACCTCCGAAGGAATACAGAAGTCTCCCGCAGCCGTCGGGAAACCTCCGAAGGAATACAGAAGTCAGCCTGAACACCAGGGGCGACCCATTTTCACCCCCCAAATCATGCGCATCCGCGATCAAATACGACTATATAATTATAGAGGAATATGGCTTTTAGGAGAGAGAATAAGATAAAGAATGAGTTCACGAAGATCACGATCGGACTGGCCTCGCCGGAGGAAATTTTGGAGAACTCCTACGGCGAAATATTAAAGCCCGAGACGATCAACTATCGCACATACAAGCCCGAACGCGACGGGCTCTTCTGCGAGCGCATCTTCGGACCGGTGAAAAACTATGAGTGCTATTGCGGAAAATATAAACGCATCCGTTACAAAGGCATCGTCTGCGACCGTTGCGGCGTAGAGGTGACCGAAAAGAAAGTGCGGCGCGAACGCTCCGGACACATACAGCTCGTCGTCCCCGTCGCACACATTTGGTACTTCCGGTCCCTGCCCAACAAGATCGGCTACCTGCTCGGCCTGCCGACTAAGAAGCTCGACTCGGTCATTTATTACGAACGCTACGTCGTCATCCAAACCGGCGTCGCCGAAAACGTCAAGGACATGGACCTCCTCTCCGAAGAGGAATACCTCAACATCCTCGACAGCCTGCCCAAAGACAACCAAATGTTGGAGGACACCGACCCGAATAAATTCATCGCCAAAATCGGCGCCGAAGCCGTCTACGACCTCCTCGTCCGGATCGACCTCGACAAGCTCTCCTACGACCTGCGGCACCACGCCATGACCGACACCTCGCAGCAACGCAAAAACGAAGCCCTCAAGCGTCTGCAAGTCGTCGAAGCCTTCCGTGCCTCCAAAGGACGCAACCGCCCCGAATGGATGATCATCAAGGTCGTGCCCGTCATCCCGCCCGAACTCCGCCCCCTCGTACCCCTCGACGGCGGACGCTTCGCCACCTCCGACCTCAACGACCTCTACCGTCGCGTCATCATCCGCAACAACCGCCTCAAGCGACTCATCGACATACGCGCCCCGGAAGTCATCCTCCGCAACGAGAAGCGCATGCTTCAAGAAGCCGTCGACTCGCTCTTCGACAACTCCCGCAAGTCAAGCGCCGTCAAGACCGAAGCCAACCGCCTCCTGAAATCCCTCTCCGACAGCTTGAAGGGAAAACAAGGACGCTTCCGCCAGAACCTCCTCGGTAAACGCGTCGACTACTCCGCCCGCTCCGTCATCGTCGTCGGCCCCGAGCTCAAGATGCACGAATGCGGACTGCCCAAAGACATGGCCGCAGAACTCTACAAGCCATTCATCATCCGCAAACTCATCGAGCGCGGCATAGTCAAGACCGTCAAGTCAGCCAAGAAGATCGTCGACCGCAAGGAACCCGTCGTGTGGGACATCTTGGAATACGTGATGCAAGGCCACCCCGTACTTCTCAACCGTGCCCCCACCCTCCACCGCCTCGGCATCCAAGCCTTCCAGCCGAAGATGATCGAAGGCAAAGCCATCCAGCTCCACCCGCTGGCATGTACCGCCTTCAACGCCGACTTCGACGGCGACCAAATGGCCGTCCACCTGCCCCTCGGCAACGAAGCCGTGCTCGAAGCGCAAATGCTCATGCTCGCCTCGCACAACATCCTCAACCCCGCCAACGGCGCCCCCATCACCGTCCCCTCGCAGGACATGGTGCTCGGACTCTATTACATCACCAAGCTCCGCAAAGGCACCCGCGGCGAAGGCCTCACCTTCTACGGCCCCGAAGAGGCACGCATCGCATACAACGAAAAGAAACTCGACATCCACGCCCCGATCAAAGTCTACATCAACGATCGCGACGCCCAAGGCAATCCCTACCGCCACATGATCGAGACCTCCGTCGGCCGACTCATGGTCAACGAATTCGTACCCGAAGAAGTCGGCTTCGTCAATGAAGTCTGGGGCAAGAAAGCCCTGCGCGACATCATCGGCAGCGTGATCAAATCCTGCGGCGTAGCCCGCACCGCCCAGTTCCTCGACGACATCAAAAACCTCGGTTACCACATGGCCTTCAAGGGCGGCCTCTCCTTCAACCTCGCCGACGTGCTCATCCCACCCGAAAAAGAAAGCATCGTCAAAGAAGGCTACGACGAAGTAGAGCAGATCACCGCCAACTACAACATGGGCTTCATCACCAACAACGAGCGATACAACCAGATCATCGACACCTGGACGCACGTCAACAGCAAGCTCTCCAAGACACTCATCGATCAGCTCAGTTCCGACAACGACGGCTTCAATTCCATATATATGATGATGGACTCCGGCGCCCGTGGATCGAAAGAACAGATCCGTCAGCTCTCCGGCATGCGTGGTCTGATGGCCAAACCGCAGAAGAGCGGCAGTGATGGCGGACAAATCATCGAAAACCCAATCCTCTCGAACTTCAAAGAGGGACTTTCCGTGTTGGAGTACTTCATTTCCACGCACGGTGCACGAAAAGGTTTGGCTGACACCGCCCTCAAGACGGCCGACGCCGGATACCTCACCCGCCGACTCGTCGACGTCTCGCACGACGTCATCATCAATGAAGAAGACTGCGGCACCCTGCGCGGTCTCGTCTGCACCGAGCTAAAGAACAACGAAGACGTCATCGCCTCGCTTTACGAGCGCATCCTCGGACGCGTCTCCGTGCACGACGTGATCCACCCCCTCACCGGCAAAATTATCGTTCGTTCCGGCGAAGAAATCCGCGAAAAAGAAGCACAAGAGATACAGGATTCGCCCATCGAAAGCGTCGAGATCCGTTCCGTACTCACCTGCGAATCGAAGAAGGGCGTTTGCGCGAAATGCTACGGCCGCAACCTCGCCACTGGCCGCATGGTACAAAAGGGAGAAGTCGTCGGCGTCATCGCAGCGCAGTCCATCGGCGAGCCAGGTACACAGCTCACCCTGCGCACCTTCCACGTCGGCGGTATCGCGTCGAACATTGCTACCGAAAACAGCCTGATTTCAAACTACGACGGCGTGCTCGAGATCGACGAACTACGCGTAGTAGACTCTGAGAGCGACAAGTGTCAGATCGTAGTCAGTCGTTTGGCCGAGCTCCGCATCGTCGACCCGAACACCAAAATCGTACTGCACAACCACAACATCCCCTACGGGGCGAAGCTCTTCTTCGACAATGGCGCGACCGTCACGAAGGGAGACAAGATCATCGAATGGGATCCCTTCAACGCCGTCATCGTCTCCGAGGCTGCCGGACGCATCACGTTTGAAAGCATGGAGGAAGGCATCACCTACAAGGTGGAAAGCGATGAGACTACCGGTCTGAAGGAGAGGATCATCATCGAGTCGAAGGACAAAACGAAGGTGCCCGTTGCGCACGTCGTCAGCGACGAGGGATCGACGCTTAAGAATTACGCCCTCCCACTCGGTGCCCACGTTATCAAGGAGGAAGGCGACTTCATCAAAGCCGGCGAAGTGCTGGTTAAGATCCCGCGTGCCGTCGGTAAGACGGGTGACATCACCGGCGGTCTGCCGCGCGTCACTGAACTTTTCGAGGCGCGTAACCCATCCAACCCGGCTGTTGTGTCCGAAATTGACGGCGAGGTCAGCTTCGGCAAGATCAAGCGAGGCAATCGCGAAGTCATGGTTACCTCCAAACTCGGCGAAACGAAGAAGTATATGGTGCCGCTCTCCAAGCAGCTCCTCGTGCAGGAAAACGACTACGTTCGCGCCGGCATGCCCCTCTCCGACGGTGCTATCACTCCGTCTGACATCCTCTCCATCAAGGGCCCCACAGCCGTTCAGGAGTACATCGTCAACGAGGTGCAAGACGTTTACCGTTTGCAGGGCGTGAAGATCAACGACAAGCACTTCGAGGTGATCGTACGCCAAATGATGCGCAAAGTCGAGATCGCCGATCCGGGCGACACCCGTTTCCTCGAACAGCAAGTGGTTGACAAACTCGACGTCATGGAAGAGAACGACCGCATTTGGGGAAAGAAGGTCGTCACTGATCCCGGCGAATCTGAGACGCTCAACGCTGGGCAGATCGTCACCGCGCGCAAGCTCCGCGACGAGAACAGTTCGCTCAAGCGCCGCGACAAACGCCTCGTTGAAGCGCGCGATGCCAAGCCGGCCACCACGAGTCAGATACTCCAAGGCATCACACGTGCCGCATTGCAGACGTCCAGCTTCATGTCCGCCGCTTCCTTCCAGGAGACTACTAAGGTGCTCAATGAAGCTGCTATCAGTGGAAAGTCCGACCGTCTCGAGGGATTAAAGGAGAACGTCATTTGCGGCCACCTGATCCCCGCTGGAACGGGGCGTCGCGAGTTCGACAGACTCATCGTTGGTGACAAGGACGACTTCGACCGCATCGCAGCCGAGCGCGAACTGCTCGAACTGAACGAAACCATAGAGGTCGCTCCGCGCAAGAGCAGGAGCAAGAAGAAAGCTGCCCCAGCCCCCGCTCCGGCGGTTGCTCCTCTCACCTCTGACGCCATCGTCGAGCCGTAAGAACTCAGGGAGGTAATCAGAAGTAGTTAGATGTCGATCATTTCAGCGTCGAACTACTTCAGACTACCTCCTTACTATTGCTTACTACTTCAAACTATTTATAACCTAACCGATCATGTTATAACCTAACCGATCATGCTTGACAGCCAAAACAGAGCATGCATAGCCGTAACTGCGGGAGGGGGCGACATCTGCCTTCTCCCGCAGATGGCAAATAGGCATGGCCTCATCGCCGGTGCCACCGGTACAGGAAAGACCTGCACCCTGCAAAACATGGCCGAGACATTCAGCCGCATGGGCGTCTCCGTTTTTGCCACCGACATTAAGGGCGACCTTGCCGGTGTAGCCTGTGCGGGCGGTGGAAACGCGGGTCTACAACGCAGCGTGGACGAACATCGACTCACCGAACGCGGCTTCACCTACGCCGCTTCCCCCGTCTGCCTGTGGGATCTTTTCGGGAAAAACGGCCACCCGCTTCGTACCACCATTTCCGAAATGGGGCCGCTGCTCCTCAGTCGCCTCCTCGATTTGAACGACATCCAGAGCAATGTTCTCTCCATCGCCTTCCGCATCTCTGACGACGAGCAACTCCTGCTCCTTGACCTTAAAGACCTCCGCAAAATGCTGGAGCACATCGGCAACGAGCGTGCCCGTTATACCACCGCCTACGGTAACATCTCTACTGCCACCATCGGCGCCATACAGCGCGGACTCCTCGCGCTCGAGGAGCAAGGCGCCGACCACTTCTTCGGCGAACCCGCGCTTGACATCCTCGACTTTCTCCAGCCACGCGACGGCCGCGGCGTCATTCACCTGCTCGAAGCCGCCCCTCTCATGCGTGCCCCCAAGCTCTACACCACCTTCCTCCTGTACCTCCTCTCCGAGCTATTTGAGCGCTTGCCTGAAGTTGGCGACCTCGAACGACCCCGCCTTGTCTTTTTCTTCGACGAAGCGCACCTGCTCTTCAGTGGCATTGCTCCCGTGCTTCTCGAGAAAGTTGAGCAAGTCGTTCGACTCATTCGATCCAAAGGTGTCGGCATCTACTTCTGCACACAGAATCCGACGGACATTCCCGACACCGTCCTCGGTCAGCTTGGCAACCGTGTGCAGCACGCACTCCGTGCCTTCACTCCCCGTGACCAAAAGACCGTCGTCACTGCCGCTGCTACTTTCCGTCCCAACCCAGCCTTCGACGCCCGCACAGTCATCTCCGAACTCGGCATCGGCGAAGCGCTTGTCTCTTTCCTTGATGCTTCGGGTCGTCCCACCGTCGTTGAGCGCGCCGCTATTATCCCACCCGAGGGACGCGCTGGTGCACTCACCGAAGACGAGCGTCGCTACCTCATTCAAGCCTCTCCCCTCTTCGGCAAGTACGATCAAGTCGTTGATCGTGAGTCAGCCTTTGAACTCCTCACCGCCCGTATGGAACGCGCGCAGCAGGATCGCGATGACGCTCTCCGTGAAAAGGAGGAACTTCGGCTGCAAAAGGAACAGGAGCGTCGTGAGCGTGCTGAACGTGTCGAGCGTGAGCGCCTCGAGCGCCAACGTCAGCGCGAGAAGGACAGCACACTCACTGGTAGTCTCACCAAGATGGCTTCTACTAAAGCCAAGCGCGAGGTTGTCAACCTCATCTTCAAATTTGGCCGTGGCCTGCTCGGTTCGCTGCTGAAGTAATTTTTCGAGAAAGCAATTGCTGAAAAACGAGGCATTTCAACTTAGAAAAGTCCCTGATATAACTTTCAATGAGCCTGACTGTTTGAGCATCTCCTGTCGATCTGATTGACGAGGCATTCAGACAGTCCGGAGTCGCATTTTGCGGCCTTCCTCAATTCAAAAAAAAAAATACTTTTGCGCTCGTGCTACGAATCCCGCTACATATCGAACGCGTACTCCTTGTTAATGATTGCGTAATTATCCCGGATTTCGGAGGCTTCATCCTTCGGCGGCACCCCGCCGTTCATAAAAATCGGGACTGTGCATTCTTTCCCGCACGAAAAGAGATCGTTTTTAATCCTACCCTGACCTACAACGACGGTCTGCTTGCCGAATCCTACATGGAAGTCTACGGCATGGACTTCAACGACGCGCAACAAGCTATTCGACAAGATCTGCAAGCACTGCAAGCAGCCCTCGATGATGAAGGCACGCTTACGTTAGGTACGATTGGCACTTTCCAACGCAACAACGACGGCACACCCTTCTTTCATCCCGCCGAGCACTCCTCCATTTACGGTATTGGCTCCTATGGCCTACCCATATTTTATATGGCACCTCTTGCAGCCGAGCCATTTTCCGATGCACCCGTTAAGACGACCGCGTTGCCGACATCCACGCCAGTGCGTCCGTTGGTCTCCGCCGCGATGAAAGAACGCCTCCCCGCCGTACTGCGTATTGCTGGGCAGACGGCCGCCGTAGCCGCCGCAGCCTGCGCGTTCTACTTCTCCTTGTCCACCCCAGTAAAGGAAATGGACAACACCGCTTACACTGCCGGTTTCGTTCCCTCTGAGCTCCTGCATGATCCCTCGTCTTCGGAGTCGTCCGTTGCATCCTCTGCACCACAAACCGAGGAAAAAACAGCGGCACCCAAAGCTGCCGCTGAGGTGAAAAAATACAATCTCATCATCGCCAGTTTGGAGAATACGGAAGCTGCAGAGCAATTCATCTCCGAACTTAGCCCTTCGGAGCGCCGACAAGTAGCCCTGCTCCCGGGCAAGAAAGGCAAGGTGCGCGTGCAAGCCGGTGCATACACCGATCGGAAAGAAGCCGAAGTAGCGCTCGCCAAGTGGAGGAAAAAACAGAAATTCCAATCAGCCTGGCTAATGATTACACATTGACGCAGCATAGATCCTCTTCCCCTCCGTGCTTGCGTGAGGGGAAATACAATACAGTCATTTTTTTACACAGCTAAACGAAGAAATTTATGGCAGAAGCAGCAAAAGAGAAATTGTTCTCGGAGTTCCCGCCTGTCACCACCGAAGAGTGGATGACCAAGATCACAGCCGATCTCAAGGGCGTACCATTCGAGAAAAAACTGGTTTGGAAAACGGGCGAAGGGTTCAACGTAAACCCCTTCTATCGTGCCGAAGACATCGAAGGATTGGCCACCGCCGTGTCGTTGCCTGGGGAATTCCCCTACGTACGCGGTACGAAGGTCTCCAACGCGTGGTTGGTCCGTCAAGACCTTGCCGTCGACGATTGTGCGGCGGCTAATGAGAAAGCCAAACGCCTTATCGCAGAGAGTGGCGTCACGGCATTCGGTTTTAATGTAAAAAGTGCCCTGATTGACGCTGACAACATCGCGACCTTGCTTGACGGCATTGATCCGGTGGCTGTGGAACTCAATTTCCGCACTTGCAACCACCGCGTGGTGGATTTGATCGGCATCCTCGCCGATTACTTCAAGGCAAAGGGCGTCAACCTCGAGGAGGTGGTTGGCTCCATAGCCTATGATCCACTCAAGAAGCCCCTCGTTAAGGGTGTGGCATTGAGCGACGATTGGGTGAATGAGGCCGTTGCCGTGGTAAATGCTGCCGACGTATTGCCGGGTTACCGTGTGCTGGCCGTCAACGCCGCTAACCTCAATGATGCCGGCTCTTACATCACTCAAGAGTTAGGCTACGCGTTGGCTTGGGGCAACGACCTGATCGCTAAACTGAGCGAAGCCGGTCTGCCGGCTGATAAGGTGGCCTGCAAGATCAAGTTCAACTTCGGCATTTCGTCGAATTACTTTTTAGAGATGGCCAAGTTCCGCGCCGCGCGCTGGCTGTGGGCCGAGATCGTCAAGGCCTACAATCCTGCTTGCGACTGCGCTTGCAAGATCCGTACGCACGCACGCTCGTCGATGTGGAACATGACCGTGTTCGACGCTTATGTGAACCTGCTCCGTACGCAGACAGAGACTATGTCCGCCGCTATCGCAGGCGTTGATTCTATCGCCGTCCTACCCTACGACAGCGTGTTCAAGACGCCCGATGAATTTTCGGAACGCATCGCACGCAATCAGCAACTGTTGCTGAAAGAGGAGTGCCACTTTGATAAGGTGGTCGATCCTGCTGCCGGTTCCTATTATGTAGAGGTACTGACGCAATCGATGGCCGACGCCGCTTGGAAACTCTTCCTTGACGTGGAGGACAAGGGCGGATTCGTCGCCGTAGCCAACGTGGGCGAGGTGCAAAAGGCTATCAACGAGTCGAACAAGGCACGCAAGAAATTAGTCGCTACGCGTCGTATCAGTCTGCTTGGCACGAACATCTTCCCGAACTTCACGGAGATATCTGGCGACAAGATCGAAATGAAGGAGGAAGGCACCGGCCACGGATGTGGTTGCAGTAAAGACGCAGCGATTGAGAAGCTCGACTTTTCTCGTGGTGCGTCGGAGTTTGAAACCCTCCGTTTGGCTACAGAGCACAGTGGCAAGCGCCCGAAAGTGTTCATGCTGACGATCGGAAATTTGGCTATGCGTTTGGCACGTTCTCAGTTCTCGTCCAACTTCTTCGCCTGCGCAGGCTACGAGATCATCGACAACCTCGGCTTCGAGACAGTGGAAGCTGGTGTGAAAGCCGCTCGCGAAAAGAAGGCCGACATTATCGTGCTCTGCTCGAGCGACGACGAGTACGCCATCCATGCTCCGGAGGCTTTCAAGCTGATCGACGGCAAGGAATTGTTTGTGGTGGCAGGTGCACCGGCCTGCATGGAGGAATTAAAAGCTGCCGGCATTGAGCATTTCATTCACGTGAAATCGAACGTGCTGGAGACCTTGCAGATGTTTAACGCGAAACTTCTTTGATGGAAAGATTTTATGAGACCGAACTTTAGAAACATAGATATCAAGTCAGCCGGCTTTGTCGCTACGGATGCGACGGCCTGGGCAAAGTCCAACGGCATCACCGCCGACTGGAAAACGCCTGAACACATTCAGGTAAAATCCGTATACACGAAGGAAGATCTTGACGGCATGGAGCACCTGCACTACGCTTCCGGTCTGCCCCCCTACCTGCGTGGCCCGTATAGCGGCATGTACGCCATGCGTCCCTGGACCATCCGTCAGTATGCCGGATTCTCCACGGCTGAAGAGTCGAACGCCTTCTATCGCCGTAACCTCGCCTCAGGTCAGAAAGGTCTTTCTGTAGCCTTCGACCTGCCGACGCACCGCGGCTACAACGCTGATAACCCCCGTGTGGTGGGTGACGTTGGTAAGGCCGGTGTATCCATCTGCTCGCTTGAGGACATGAAGGTGCTCTTCGATGGTATTCCTTTGAGTAAGATGTCTGTTTCCATGACGATGAACGGCGCCGTGCTGCCCGTCCTCGCGTTCTACATCAACGCCGGTTTGGAACAGGGAGCTAAGCTCGAGGAGATGCAGGGTACGATTCAGAACGACATTCTTAAGGAGTTCATGGTGCGTAACACCTATA
>ERZ772917.573-NODE-573-length-25211-cov-22.015344_pt1 | contig 25211 bp, 25 predicted proteins | sample MGYA00511187_ERZ772917 | MGnify/ENA primary metagenome ERZ772917 (study PRJEB29015, sample SAMEA2737925) | human oral metagenome | biome: human oral; feature: human-associated habitat; material: dental | place: China | collected 2012 ...
TATCTGCCGTCTCGATCATAAGAGACCTTGTACCAAGTTTTGCTCGCCTTAAGCTCATCAAGCTCATCACCTAGAGCGCGCCACTGTTCAGGATCTTGAGCATAGCCGGACCGAGCAGCACCATGAGGATGATGGGAAAGATAAGGAAGATAAGGGGGAAAAGCATCTTAATAGGAAGTTTGGCACTCTCCTCCTCAATTTGCTGTCTATGGTAGTCACGGACCGACTCTGCCTGAGTCTCGAGAATGTTGGCAATAGGTACACCCAGCCTCTCAGCCTGGAGGATCGCACCAACGAAGGATGTGACGGGCTGGGAGTCACAGCGCTTTGCTAAACGCCCAAGCGCCTCAGTACGTGGAACGCCCATGGCAATCTCACGCTGTGCCTGTGAAAGCTCATCTGTTAGAGGGCCATCGGTACGCTTGATAACATGCAGCAAGCCTTGATCGAAACCCAAGCCAGCAGACACGCAGGAGCTGAGGAGATCAAGGGTATCCGGCAGAGCATTCTCTATGGTCTTACGCCTCTGTTGAATTTTAACCTGCAGCAAAATTCGGGCAGCGACATAGGTACCGAGCGCAGCAAGGATAATTCCTATAAGTTGAAAAAATATTCCAAGGGGAACCATCAAAATTAGCCCACACAGTATAGCCATACCTACATAGGTCTGAGGGCTCATGTTTATACCAGCAAGCTTCAAATTCATGGCAAGCGCGCCCTGGGTTTCCTCATCAATAGGAATATTCGAACTAATGGCCTGCGAAACCCCAAACAACTTCGGCTTAATAACGCGATCGAGAAACGAGGGAGGATTGAGCTCCTCCTCTGGAATGGCAATTCCTAGAATGTCCAGCTCCTCAATGGACTTCAGTCGTGCTGTAATCCTATCCCCCGACCCGAGTCGCTGCATCAAGGACACAAACAGGAACAAATAAATTACTGGTACAGCAAGTAGAATAAATATTCTGACATTCATGGAAAAAGCCCCTCAGGCCGAAACGACCTAAACAAGTTTCGTCATGTTGTTAATGATCACAAAAGCTAGGACCTCAAGCAATATTGCAATGACAATTATGATCGTACCAAGAGTCGTTGTATAAAAGAGTGACATATAATCAGGATTAATTCCAGATATCGCAATAAAGAGAGCTATGGGCAAAATACCAATAACATATCCAGACAACCTACCTTGGGCTGTAAGCGCCTTAATCTTGTTCTTCAGCTTAACGCGTTCACGAATGGTAAGCGCAAGGTTATCCAAGATGTTGGCAAGGTTACCGCCTGTCTTCCGCTGAATCATGACGGCAGAAGTCAGGAGCTTCATATCACTGCTCTCCATACGTGTCGTCACACCAGTGAGCGCATCCTCTAAGGACATGCCATAGTTCATCTCGTTTACGGCTCGACCGAACTCTATTGAGATCGGCGGAACCATATCCGTGCGCACCGAGACAAGAGCCTGCTCAAATGAAAACCCCGCCTTCAAACCATTGGAAATAAGCTGAAGCGCATCACCCAGTTGGGTTGAGAAGGTATCCATCCTTCTCGTTGTCATGAAGTGAAGATAGAAAGGCGGTGCGATCGCACCAACCATCGCAAGCGCAAGAACAATGAGGAGATTGTTCGTAAAGAGGTACGCAAGAAAGGAAGGAACCATCACGGCACTGATCCACATCAGAGCGAACTCCTCTGGCCGCAAATCAACCCCCGCTCGCTGTATCCCAGTACGGAGCCGCGCGGGAACATAGATCTTCGCGAGAAACTGACGCATAGGATTGTCATCAGGTCCGACAGAACCCCGACGTCCTCTGCGAGCCTGATTGCTACCAGATTGTCTGTCAGCTGTTTCAAGATGCTCGATCTCCTGTAGGCGCTTACCCAACTCGCCCCCACTGTTAGACTGCGATGCGAGGATAACGGAAAGTAGAACGCCCAAAATTACAAGAACAATGATGATAGCCATAACGTATACTCGCTCTTCTCCCTACGAGAACCACTCATCACGCACGAAGACACCCATCTCATTGAATTTCTTGAGAATATGTGGACGAATCCCCGTAGCCTTGAAAGCGCCTTTTACCCGTCCCTTAGCATCAAGACCCTCCTGCTGATAAACAAAGATGTCCTGTAAGGTAATGGTACTGCCCTCCATGCCGACTACCTCACTAATGCTTACAATCTTGCGAGAGCCATCTCTGAATCTTGCCTGTTGTACAACAATGTCAAGGGCTGAGCTAATCTGATCTCGAATCGCCTTAACAGGAAGCTCAATACCACCCATAAGAACCATCGTCTCAAGACGCGACATAGCATCTCGCGGAGAGTTGGCATGTACCGTGGTGAGCGAACCCTCGTGACCGGTGTTCATCGCCTGAAGCATGTCGAGCGTCTCAGCAGAACGAACCTCGCCTACGATAATACGGTCAGGACGCATACGCAGGGAGTTCCTCACGAGGTCTCGAATAGAGATACGTCCCCTCCCCTCGGAGTTTGCGGGACGAGCCTCAAGCGTAACAACATCGTTTTGCTCGAGCTGAAGCTCGGCAGCATCCTCAATGGTTACAATGCGCTCCTCATCGGGGATAAACGCAGACAAAATGTTAAGGAGCGTCGTCTTACCGGAGCCAGTACCTCCGGACACAATGACATTAGCCTTCCCCAGAATACACGCCTCAAGAAACGAGGACATTGAGTATGAGAGGGATCCGTGCTCCATAAGATCGGCAATCTGAAGAGGTGCGGAGCTAAAACGTCGAATCGTGATGGACGGACCCTTGATGGCAACGGGGCGGATGACGGCGTTGACACGCGAGCCGTCCTCCAGACGTGCGTCAACCAGAGGACTCGCCTCATCGACATGCCTGCCTATTCGAGAGACGATTCGATCGAGAATCCTCAGAACATGATCATCGTTCTCGAAGGTCACATTTGTCTTTGCGATGCGTCCGTCTCGCTCGATATAGACGTCCTTCGCACCGTTGACCATGATTTCTGTAATCTTGGGGTCTGTCATAAGATCCTCAAGCGGCCCAAGACCGATGACCTCATTATGAATCTCCTGTATGAGCACCTCTCTATCGGAACGTGGGACCTCGGCGGCCTCATCAAAAACGACCTGCCGAATGAGATCGTCGAGCTCAGCCTCATGGTCTGCCGCATCTCCAATAGTGGTGTTGATCTCCTCGATGACTTTTGCCTGGAGGTTCTTTCTTAGATCACCATAACGACTTGTCGTAACTGCTGGCGCAAGCATACCTGCTGAGCTCGCAGCTACACGCCGCGCTGCAGCTTGAGGGCGTGCGACGGAACGAGATTCCCCCTCACTCGTCCCTTGTGACTGCTGTGTCGAGGCAGCAGTCTGCACAGTCACCGAAGAGGTGCCTCGTGTGCCACGTGCGCGATTTAGACGCTCCTCAAGACTCATTTACTGTCCCTTCTTCTTACCAAAGGATATGTTAAACAGTGGCTTACGCTCTTTTGGCTGCTTTTGCTGACCAGGCATAGGCATACCAGCAGGCATGGCATTCATTGGCATTGCATTCATGCCAGCCCCTCCCACCGGCCTTTGTTGCGAGCCGGAAAGCTGGCTCGCCAACATGCCACTAGCCTGCGCGATTCCTGACCTTGGTGCAGCAAGGGAAACCGGTACACCCCTATTGATTGCCGCCGAGGCGAGCTGATAGTCATATGGCATACTGGCCCATACCCGCGTTCCAAAGACCTTTTCGACGTCAGGAATCTTGATTCTCCCCCTCGGATCATAGAAGGTAACCAAGAGACGAGTCTTATCAGACTGATTAAGCGAATGCAGCAGGGAGAAGAGCCTCTTCGTATGCCTCAGGACCGAGATGTCGGGCCTTGCACAAACCACGACATAGGTAGACTGCTCGCAGACCGTAATCATAATGTCATCAAAGGTTGTACCCGTATCGATGAGGACAAAGTCATAGTAGCTGCGTACGGCCGACAAAAGCCTATCGACCTGCGAGCTTCCGATCTTCTCCGCGATCTCTGGGCTACACGGGCTACAGAGAATGTTCACACCCGAATCGTGAATGGCAACATATTGACGGATATCATCAATGGTCGGACTGACGCGCTCCTGAAGTAACTCACCCAAGTTCATGCGCGAGTCGATCCCAAAGAAGATGCCTGCATCGCCATATTGTAGATCAAGGTCTATCACGAGCACCTTGTTCCCTTGACGCGCGAGATCAACTGCCAAGCTCGACATGAACGTAGTGCATCCGATACCGCCCTTCGCAGACACAAACGAAATATACTTGGTGTCTGCGATTGCACTCGACCCTGTGATCGCATCGATACGTCCCGTCTCAATGGACACGGAGCGACGTATGCCATCTACTATCGCCGCATGCGGACTATCCTCTAGGAAGGATCCACTGATTCCACAGGATAGCAACCCTCGCATCTGATCCTCGGTAAGGCCTTGCTTCACTATAGCAATGACAATGACCTTTGGGCGCAGCGCGTACACTTGTTGTGCAACACGGAACACCGCATCCGATCCATCAACATAGAGCGCAAGGATCCTCACCCGCAGAGAATCAATGGCGCCTATGACTTCGCCTTCTTTTTCTGTACCACCAACAACCCTGAACCCATCCTCTGATCTAAAAGAGGACATGAGGATACCCTCGCGCTCGGAACTCTGTCCAAAGAGAAAGACATTGATTGCCATCGATCTTACCTACCCCTTCTCCTTAGCTGAAGACCTCGGTCGCGTTGATGGTCGGCAACTGAACAATCTCGTTATCGTTTTGAGAACGAAGTGCCAGATAAATCTGTACATTCTCAAGATTCATAGCAAGTGCGAGCTTCTCACCATCCTGCAGTGAGGAGAGCTGGAATGTTACAGTCGAGTATTCGCTATTTTGTTGCTCAGAGCTGGATGAGGAACTACTAGAGGAACCCTGGTCACCAGAGCCACCCGACTTGCCTGATCCGTCAGACTGGCTCGCAGTAGGAGCAGGTGTGCCCGGGGTGCTCTCATATTGTTTCCCTATCGCCAAGATTGGCACATTCTGCAGGACTGTCGTAGCGAGCCCGTGAACGCTTGTGCCACTGGCTTCTTTACCGTTATAGACTGCAATGATATCTACCCTGTTACCTACCCTCAGGAGGTTAGATACGCCTGTGACGTCATTAACACTCAGGCTCATTGCGCGCTGCCCATCCTTCAAGGTCATAAAGAGAGGATTGCCACCAGCAATGAGGTCTATTCGCGAGATCTGATTCGTGTACACTATCTGCCCCGCTCCGATAGGCGACTGGGCAATTGTGCCCACGACTGCCTCCGGTTTGTCCGCAGTACCGGCGAGATAAGTCCCAGAGGTCACCTCGGTCGTAGTAACCATCTCGGATGTAATGGAGGTATAGGCTGGAATCGCCTGTTTTGCGACAACGATCGTCTGCTTTGCAGGTGCACCACCCCCGCTAAACAGACTCCCCGATATCACAGCATAACCTAATATGGCCACAAGGAGCACACCTGCCACCACAGCGATCAGACGCATCCTCGATGCCCCATCCTCATACGACCCAGACGATGTAAATGGCAAGTTCATACTAGAATCCTATCTTTTACAGAAAAGTGGCCGAACAGCCGCTAAAGACTGTCCGGCCGAATTAATTATTGCCAGTCCACTATACCACAAGAGCTACTTGAGCGCGTTGCCGACCTTCTCGAACTTGTTGTTGACGTTGTTGCCGAGCAGCGTCAGCGCGGCGATGACGATGATCGCGATGAGCGCGAGGATCAGCGCGTACTCGACCAGGCCCTGTCCGCTCTCCTCGTTGCTGAGCCAAGATACCATGTCCTTCATGCCTCCTCCCAGATACTTCTACATGTTAGACATAACTATGCAACACCAGCTGTTGCTTTGCTGATGTAAGCATCTCCTTAAGGCAACCGTCCTATTGAGTGGTTATAGCTATCGAACAAGTTATGACCCAAACTCGATATGCTTGCAATCGCTACAACAGAGACTAATACGAGGATCATCGCGTACTCGACCAGGCCCTGTCCGCTCTCCTCATTGACCAGCTTTCTGATCATCTCTCCTCCATGCTCTCAGGTTTTGACGTCGCACGAATTTTTTAGTTTGCTTCCGTGTTGTATGTATTGTATCCAAACCTACCTACAGTCGTATTCAGAATCTAATTTTTTTATTTGGGTAACTTACATTCCCCTCAGACCTATCCATCTACCTCGCATTATCTCAAAGGATCCAAAAATCTGCCTTAATCTTAGCTATCAATATTTCACACTTCCTCTACACCATTTGAACTTTATGGGGGCCCGTATCAGGATCTCTCTTGAACTCTACCGAGCTCTACCGTGAGCCTCTGTTGCGAGCGTACATCCTAAGCTGATTTGTCTTTACCCTCTACCGTCACGTGGGATGCCCTGCGGTAGGGTACCCGTAGCAGGGGTTATCGAAGAGCAGGCTGGCATTCTCGATGTAGCCAAAGGAGACCCCGAGGGTGGGGAGCACGATGCAGGCAGCCACACCAATGACCATGCCCTCGGAGTGGCTGCACATCTCTTTATTATGGATCCATGATCCGGAGGCTCACGAGATATAGATGCAGAAGAGAGACGGGAGGGACCAGCAGACACTATTCAACGAGTATCGAGCACTATGTGCTCGATCATCGGCTGAAGGAGTGTCAGGCCCATCAGCCGATGGCCGAGCGCGTCGAGCCGAGTCAGTTCGAAGCCAATCCGCACATCCATCCACCCTATGAGCCTCGGCCAAGTTCTCTAGCGGTATGTTCTTTTACGGTGGCGTGGGGTATCGCTTCTGCCTCTGTCCATACTCGAAACCGCACCTCCTTATTAGGACTACTCTTTAGGACTACTCTCATACTCTGAGGGACTATGAACGCTTCAGGCTCTACCAGCTTGATTTAGGCTTAATTTTTCTTGGTTGATCAGATGCTCTGCCGCAAAAAGGGAATAAGATACAAGTAGTAGTACTGAGCAATATGTTCGGTACATAAATCGTCTGTGAACGCGCTTCGAGATTTAGCGAAAGGTTTTCTCAATATGTCCATAGCAATGCTTAGCATCTTCTCTCTCACCTGCCTATATGGCATTATCCTCGGTGTCTTTCTAGACAAGATTTCATGGAAGGTCGTTGACTACAAGCGCGAGCAAAGGCGCCAGCCGGACGCGGGCAAGGGCGACGATGAGAAGGAAGAGGGCAAGCAGGACGCGGGCAAGGGCGACGATGAGAAGGAGGGCGAGCAGGAAGAGGGCGAGCGCGAGCAAAGACGCCAGCCGGAAGAGGGCAAGGGCGACGATGAGAAGGAGGAGGGCAAGCGGGAAGCGGGCAAGCGCGCCAAGGAGCTGAGCCTACATTGCGCGGACGATCGCTCGCGCAAGCTCGCCCGAATACTGTTGCCTATCTTGCACTTGCTCCTATGCGGCATCGGAGGAGGCATCCTCGCTCTTAACGAGACGATCCCCCTAACAGTACGCGTAACGCTCGCCATCGTGTTCTGCCTGTTTGTGAGCATAGCTTTGATCTCTTCATGGGTCGACATCCTCATCCGCATCATTCCAAACGAGATCGTGCTGACCATAGCCGCGTTCGGAATCGTCTTCCGCATTGTGTGCGCCATAGTAGATCCATGGAGCTTGCTTGGTGGATTCGCGTCGTTCGCCCTCACTCTCGGCATGTTTTCTTTGGCTATGTTCATCGGAAGAAAGCGGTGGAATGGTCGTGGCGTGGGTGCGGGCGACTTCAAGCTCGCAATGATCGCATCCTTTATCGTGGGCTTTCCCGGAATTGCGTACTTTTATATGGCACTCTGCGTCGCCATGCTTGTGTACTTTGCCTACATGATTGCAAGAAGATCCTTTGGCTTCTTTGTGTGGTTTCCCATGTGCTCATTTCTCATGATCGCCCTCTTGGTAGGACTTATATACAGCTACATTCCAGGGGCACCGCTGCTCTTCTAGGAGCACTGCACAAATGAGTCCAGATGAACCCTCATGCGGCGGCAAGTGTCTCTGGATCGAGACGACCGGGGTTCAAAGTGCGCTTTTTCGTGAGGATGTCAACACGGAGTGCGCCTTTCCGTGAGATGGTCTGGCATTTACCCAGGTGAAGAAAAGCACATTTTACGGAAAGGCGCACTTTGGAGTTCGAGGCTCACGCAAAGACGCATTCTATGACCGTATCGTGACGGGAAAAGCGCATTCTGCTTATGTGTCTCACCAAAAAGCACCTTTCCGTGAGGGATGGGGCCAGAGTGCGCTTTTCCGTGAGGTCAAACCCCAGAGAGAGGTTTGCGGACCCTTGCGCAACCCGCCCCGCAGCCTGGCGGGCGGTTGCTCGAACGCATTTGCCCAGTTGAGCTATTTTCCAAGGTACCCCGCAGCCTGGCGGGCGGTTGGCCCACACTTCCCGGACACCGCAACGTGACGGAAAAGCGCAGTCTACGCGACCCGGGGATCGCAGAGTGCGTCTTTTCGTAGGCGCGTCGGTGCAGAATGTACTTTTTCGTGAAGCAGCCTGGCATTTGCCCAACCGTCTGCGGGCGATCCCTCATGGAAAGACACATTCTACAGTGACTCTGCGCTTCCAGAGTTACCAAAAAGCGCAGTTTAGGGCCTCTCACGTTTCACATATTTTTAAGCGAGCTCCCTCGCTCACCGTATGCCGTACGCCCTTACTCGGCCTCGCAGTCGGCGTCCTCGAGCCTGAGCTTCTTCAGGGCCGAAAACGGACCCGATGCCATCCGCTCCTCCTCACGCCGACGCTCTATCTGGGCGCCATGCCCGCAGTCCACCTGATTGAGATTTTCGCCACATACCGGACAGAGGCCCTTGCAGTCCTCGCGACAGAGGACCACATAGGGAGTCTCCATAAGAAGAGCAGACGAGATGGCATCCGTCAAGTCGATTGTGTGGTCTTCGCCCACCCAAGAGAAGTCCATCTCATCGTCGTCCCCAAGGGTATCGCTACCATCAGCGGTCGCCTCCTGAGCTTTGAAGAGATAGTACTCCTCCACCTCACCTGTCAGGTCTAGGACGGCCTCCTCCAGGCAGCGATCGCAGGTGCCGAGCACGCGGCCGCTCACAAGGCCGGTCACGAGGATTCCCTTCCCCGCGTTGGTGAGTACGAGGTCATAGTCAAGGCCGTTGGGCAGCCTGAAGTCATGGCCACCCAAGAGGTAGCCGCTCTCGTCAATATGACCTTGAACGACGAGGGTACTTCCCACATCGGCAAGCCTGTCATCGAGGATGGTCGTCACCCGTCGCATCGTGCACCACCCCCTACCACGTGACGTTATTAGACTGGTTGCGCGGACCTGAGTTCTCGTCGAGCGTCTCGCGTACGCGCGTCACGGAGTTTGTGAGTGACTTGAGGTTATCCTCCAGGTGCTGGAGCACCGTATCTGCATACTCCTCGGCGTTGTAGCGAGTGTCCCTCTCATATTGGGAGGCTTGACCACGAATCTCCTCGGCCTGCTGCTGGGCGAGCCGCACCACCTCCTGATCCCCCGAGAGTATCATGGCCTGCTGCTGGGCGTCAGCGATGATGGAGTCGGCCTGCTGCTGAGCGCGTCCGAGAATCTCGTCTTCCTCCTTGAGGATGCGGCGTGCATCGGCGAACTCCTGGGGAAACATGCTTCGAATCTCGTCGATTATCTCGTAGATCTCCCGAGAGTCGACTATCTTCTTCTGCATGCCACCAGTGAAGGGTGCCTTGGCCTCGCTCACGACCTGCTCGAGCTCATCCAACAGACTTTCGATTTCCTCACCCGGTTGCATGCGGGACTCCTTTCGACCTTATGACCTTGCGTGCCTCAGGTTGACTACATGTACAAGGCTATAATGAGCATATAGTAGCAGATTGAGACAGGCACTCACCGCCACATGCAGGTAGCCAAGCAAGAGACCAAGAAAGAAACGGCCCCGGAAGCCATGCTGCTTCCAGGGCCACCAACAAGTCAATCGTCCCTCGCGCCACCGGCTCGTCACCATGTCAAAGGAAGTCGCGCGAATACGATGCGTGAACCTTCTACATAGAGGCTGAGGTATCAGACCCGAAAAGCGCTCCTACCCCGTATACTGCCCCCACAAACTCGTTGAGAGAACCCTCATCTACCTGCCAGGTTCCGTTCTCCTTGTTCATCTTCAACTCCACACTCGTCGTGACGAGGTCAGTGGACTCATCGAGATGCTTGTAGAGGGACTCCATGAGCTTCTTTATGAGTGCATCCATCCCTCCATCCTGATAGAGCTGCATGGACTCCTCTCTACTCATACTGCCAACCTCCGAGCGAGCGGCCGCCATGGCGTTTTTGATGTTGGCATTGGTGATGTCAAGCTTGACGGTCGCTGTGTTGCCCTCCACCTTTACCTCGTTAATCCTATAGTCAAAGTGCTTGAGAGCATGCCCAAGAAACTCGTAGAAGTCGATGCCAGACTTCTTGAGCTGCTCCTGCGCTTCAGAGTTTTTGTCTGCCTCCGACATGTAGGGGCTCAGACTCTCCTGGGTGGGATTCTTGAAGGCGTTGAGCATCGTCTCAACACTGGCACGGATCTCCTGCTCGTCACTCTTGCATGCAGAGAGGCCCGCAGTCACCCCTATTACAAGCGCAACGGCAAGCGCCAGTCGACAGACTTTGAGAATTGTCTTGCGTGTGTTCATCATTACTCCTTGTAACAAATACGTATCTATCATATCTTACCATGGAACGGTCTTGACATCCCACACAGGGCGCCATCACGCCACTTGTCAGAAAAAGGCCTTGGGAGTCACCTCGCTCCCAAGGCCGCTACTCACTCATTTCATGTGTCCTGTCTCAGCCCGTGTATGCGACCACCTGCAAAGATACCAATGGGCCCTATTGGTATTGCCGCACGACTTATCTGAGACTATCGGATCATCTTCCCCCGCCAGACAGATTGAAGTTTCCAGACATCAAATGTGAGAAGTTTTTGGCAGAATCCTCATCAACCTTCCACACACCGCCCGATTTGACGAGCTTTAGCTCTGCCTCCGTCGAGGTGAGGTTATTCTCATCATCGATGCTGGCATAGAAGAGCTCCATGTATTTCTGCATGATTGCCTTTTCGCCACCTTCGCTGAGCTGCTGAAGCGTGTCCTGGTCGAGCGACTGGAGCTCCTTGCTGCCAGACATGAGAGCCTTCATCAGATCGGCATTTGTAAACGTGAGCTTGACGGTTGCGGTATCGCCGTCAACCTGAACATCATCGATCGTATAGTCGAAGTGCTTGAAGATGTGCTCAGTAAAATCGTACATATCGATACCATAGGTATCGAGCTGCGCCTTGGTGTTGCTGTCTAGGTTTGACAGGTAGGACTCCATGCTCTCCCTGTTGGGATTCTTGACGGCGTCGAGCATCCTTGTGACGACAGCGCGCACATCCTGCTCGTCGCGATTTGTATCCGCAGATTGCTGTGGACTAGAGCTCGCGGGGGCCTCCTGCGACGCACTGGGATTCGCGGGGGCCTCTTGCTGCGGCTGCGCGCCGTTGGCAGGCGCAGCCGTCTGCTCGCCCTGGGTGTTGTTCGTGGGAGCTTCCTGCCGGTTGTTACACGCACCAAGGCCTACGGTCATTCCCGCAGCGAGCGTCACGGCAAGGGTAAGCCGACAGATCTTCCGTAACATGGTTCGCATCATAACAGCTTGCATCTCAATCATCACTCCTTACTGCCATATGCTGAAGACGGATGCTGGCCACACGCCATGGCATTGGACCCTTGCCACTGCGGCCCATGAGGATCCGACTTCAGGCTCTCTTGGACCGCAGTATAGACCCACGCGTAGGCATCTGCACACCACAATGTCCAGTGTTACGATCTTTTTGTGATCGAACTCGTTCCCCTCATTCTGAGGCGGACTCCTGCGACTCTGAAGCGGGCTGCTCTTGCGACTGCGATGCGGGCTCAACCTCGCCGGACAGGCTGATGCTCCCATACATGGAGCTCGCAAAGTCCTGGATGGAACCATCGTCCACCTTCCAGCTGCCGTTTTCCTTGGTCAACTTGATGGTCGCCTTCGTCGGCGTAAGGTCGGTCGCCTCATCCAGACGCTTGTAGAAGAGCTCCATGAGCTTCTTCTCGAGACCCGCTTCCTTGCCATCCTGATAGATCTGCGCAAGCGTCGCGGTGTCTGTCGATTGGTAGTCGGTGTTCGCGTTCGCAAAAGCACTCGAGAGGTTGGCATTGTTGAACGAGGCCTCGATACTTGCCGTGTTACCCGTAACCGTAACCTTGTCGATCCTGTAGTCAAAGTGCCTGAAAACATGACCCAAGAACTCGTAGACGTCAATGTTGTATGACTCGATCTGCGAGATGATGGGAGCCTTGGCGTTCGACATGTAGGGACGCATGCTCTCTTCGGTGGGATTCTTGAAGGCCTTGAACATGGCCTCGGCGCTATCGCGGGCCATCTGCTCATCGTTTTTGCACGCGGAGAGGCCGACACTCACCCCGATGACGATCAGGGCGGCGAGCACTAGTTGACAGGCCCTTCGAATCATGTTGTGCGTCTTCATAACTACTCCTTGCGATGGATGTTTAGACAAGATACTCTATCATGCGCAGGTCCGATGGGCAAGCTGCGTCTCCGTCATCCGCCCTGCTATCCCTATAGCAGCTCCGTGCCCGCATTCTCGCAGGCCTGCCGAAACTCCCTTGAGACCCCGTCGTCAGACACAACCATCGCGACGTCGCCAATATCACAGATGGGGAAGGTCGAGTTTCTCCCAACCTTGCTCGAGTCGACGAGGGCTACCGTCTCTTCCGCACTTGCCACCAAAGCGCGCTTGAGGGCAGCCTCATCATCCGACCCACAGGTGAACCCGCCGTGCTCGCCATAGCCTGTAACGCCAAGAAACAGCTGCTCGAAGCTTATCTCACGCACGAACTCCATGGCACTTCCCCCGACGGTGCTCAGCGAGTAGGTGTTGAGCCGACCGCCCACGAGCTGCGTCGTCACCTTCTTGAGGCGGGAGAGCTCAACAGCCACTGTAAGAGAGTTCGTGAACACCAGAAGGCGCATGTCGGGCAGCTTCTGCGCGAGGGCCGTCGTCGTGCTGCCCGAGTCGATGAAAACGGTCGTGTCAGGCCTGAGGAGCCTTGCTGCCTTCTGGGCGATGGCGGCCTTCTCGGCGGCATGGCGCAGGCTCCTGCGTGCCAAGAGGTCGTCTGTTCCCACGGCAAAACTCACGGACTTAGCGCCGCCATGAACGCGTACGATGAGACGCTCCTCGTCGAGCTTCTTGAGGTCGGTACGCAGCGTCATCTCGCTCACGTCGGGAAAGGCCGACTTGAGCCTCGAGAAGGACACATAGCCCTCCTGATTGATGAGCTCGACGATGCCCGAGCGCCTCTCGCCCATGTCCATGCCCTGCGCTGCCTCCTCTTCCCCACACTCCTGGACTCGGGCCGAGCATGGGACGGCCAAAGGCCCCTTGGGCTTTGTCACTCTCGCCTACTCCACCGACTCCCAGTTGGCAAGCAGGTAGCGCTCCGCCTCGGGCGACCAAAGCCCTTTGTGGGCATCAACGATATCGGCAAGTGTACCATAGCGTCCGTCTTCGTCCGCCCTCGTCCGCAGCTCCGAGAGGGCGATGAGCGGCATCTCTATGTGAGTATAGATGAGCTTCTTGCCACCGGGGATCTTGGGAAGCTTGAGCGTGGTCTCGGGCACCGCGTCAAGACCACCGATATGGGTCACCATAACGGCGGGATCGAGGCGACCGGCAGCAGTGAGCTCGAGCGACTCCATCTCGTCCTGCGTGTTGCCGCCCGTAGTCCCAATGACATGCTGGGAGCCGTAGTGCACCTCGTAGAAATTGATGGGAGCCTGGAAGTTCTTGTCCGTGGGACCGGCGAAGAAGTTGAGGCAGCCGTCACGGCCCAGAATCAAGCTCGACTGAGTGACCACGGCCGCGACGGGCGCGTAGCAGAGCACGTCGTCAAAGCCCGCGCCCCCTGTGATCTCGCGCAGTGCCGCCACAGGGTCATCGACCGTACCCGTGTTGACAAAGTGTAGCTCGATACCCTCGTCACGCCTGATTTCCTCTGGCGGAAAGAGATGCTCGGCACGGGCGAGGCGTTCCTGGTTGATGTCTGCCACAACGACAAGGCCAGGCCTGCGATCACAGTGGAGGGCATAGGTAAGGGCACCAAGGCCCATCGGGCCCGCACCTGCGTTGATGCAGAGTTTGCCACCCTCACGGATGCCCATGTCGTGGGTGTAGACACCCATCTGGGTGTGGTAGGCGGCATGGAAGGCCCCGATCGAGCAGCTCATGGGTTCGGCAAGAGACGCCTGATAGTAGGCCTCCCCGTGATAGACCAAAAAACAGCCCGTAGCAAAGACCTCCTGTGGCAGGATGCAGTAGGTGGCGTCTCCGCCGCAGAACTCGTAGGAGTAGCCGGGTGAGTCCATCGAGCCCTTGTAGTTGAGGGCGGGCTGAATCGTGAACTTCTGGCCAGGCTCGTACAGACCGGCATACTTCGCGCCGACCTGAACGATGTCGCCCGCAAGCTCGTGGCCCGTGATGGCCGGGTGCTCGGCCACATCGGCGTGGACGCGCTTGTGCTCGGTGCCCAAGATCGCCATCTTATAGGTTGACATGCACATCGAGTCCGAGATGACCCGCACGAGCATCTCGTCGTCCTTGATGTCCGGAAGCTCGAACTCGTCGATGCGAATGTCGTGTGCCGCGTGGAGTCGTGCTGCCCTTGCCCTCATCCCATGTCCCTTCTCGTGCGCCCGCGCGACCTGGCTGCGTGCTGCCCGTCAGTAGCGTGGACTATTGATTCAACACTTCTTGGCTGTTACTATAACAAGAGTGGGAATATTGTCAAGCTCTATTTTGAGACATATTTTTTTGGCATTATCGTTGGTAAACATTCGTTTATGGAGAAAATTCTACCGTTCACAGAACAGGATAGATTTTTATTACAACAGAATGTATTGTTGCTTCAACAGTTACTGTCATTTGTCTTTTTCGTCATCGCGGAGAAGACAAGGGTCTTGGCGCACCTGCGCCGGACATGTCGGAAAGGGAGAGAGATGGCCAACGCACGGGAGTCGGTGTCCAAGTTCGGCAAGTTTCTCAGCTCGATGGTCATGCCCAACATCGGAGCATTCATCGCGTGGGGCTTCATGACCGCAATGTTCATACCAACCGGATGGTTTCCCAACAAGACCTTGGCTGCCATCGCAAGTCCCATGCTCACCTACCTCATCCCCATCCTGATCGCCTCACAGGGCGGCTACCTGATCGCGGGTAAGCGCGGGCGCATCATCGCCACCATCGCCGTCATGGGCGCCATCGTCTCGGGCATCACGGTTGATCCCGTGACGGGCGAGACGACGGTCACGACGATGCTCATGGCCTCGATGCTCGTCGGACCCGCCGCCGGCTGGTTGATCAAGAAGTTCGACCAGCTGATCGAAGGGCACACGCCTGCAGGCTTCGAGATGCTCATCGACAACTTCTCGCTCGGCATCGGCGGCCTCGTGCTCGCGATCGTGGCGTATCTGGTCATAGGCCCCCTCATGCTCGGCATCCTCGCCGTGCTGCAGGCAGGTGTCCAGGTTCTCATGCAGTACAGCCTGATGCCACTACTCGCCATCTTCATCGAGCCCGCCAAGGTGCTCTTCCTCAATAACGCCATAAACCACGGAATCTTCACGCCCATAGGTCTTGAGCAGGTTGCCAATACGGGCAGGTCACTCATGTTCCTCCTTGAGGCGAACCCAGGCCCGGGCCTTGGCGTGCTTTTGGCCTACTGCTTCTTCTGCAAGGACGAGACGACCCGCCAGTCTGCGCCCGGTGCCGTCATCATCCACTTTTTGGGTGGGATCCACGAGATCTATTTTCCCTACGTACTCATGAACCCCACGGTGATCATCGCCCCCATCGTTGGCAACGCCGCTGCGATACTCTGGTTCTCCCTCGCGGGCGGCGGCTTGGTTGCCCCTGCGTCTCCTGGCTCCGTCATCGCCATCCTCAGCATGACGCCCCAGGGCTCTGTCATCACGACCCTCGTAGGTATCGCGCTTGCGGCGGGCGTCTCCTTTGCCATCGCGTCTCCCATCGTCGCCCGCGCCGAGATCAAGAGCCTCGATGAGGCTAAAGACGAGATGGGCGCACTCAAGGGCGGACAGGCGGTTGCTACAGACGTTGACAAGAAGTTCGGCCAGCACGTCGTCTTCGCCTGCGACGCGGGCATGGGGTCCTCGGCCATGGGTGCCACCCGCTTCCACAACCGCATCAAGCTCGACCGTCCGGACATCGTCGTGACCCACGCCAGTGTGGACGAGGTACCTGCTGACACAGACATCGTCGTGGTCCAGAAGAGCCTCGCCGGACGCGCGCAGAAGAGCGCCCCAGATGCACAGTTCGTCATCATCAACAACTTCCTCTCTGATCCGGCGTTGGACGGCCTCTATGATGCGCTCGTCGCAACCGAGGTCGAGTCGGGCGTCGGAGAGACCGACGTCGAGAAGGCCACCGAGAAGATCGAGAGCCGCGAGCGCGCAGTCGCCATCGACCGCGACGGCATCAAGCTCGATTGCCCATCCGTCACCCGCGAGGGAGCCATACGAGCCTCCGGCCAGCTGCTCGTTGAGCATGGCGCCGTTGACCCCTCCTATGTCGATGCGATGCTCGAGCGTGACCGCGAGCAGAGCGTCTATATGGGCATGGGCGTCGCTATCCCACATGGGACCAACGAGGCTAAGGGCAGCGTCAAAAAGACCTGCGTCACGCTGCACCAGTACCCAGGGGGTGTCCTGTGGGGTGACGAGAAGGCGTACCTGGTCTTTGGCATTGCCGGTACCGGCGACGAACACCTACAGGTACTCGCAAACGTCGCCAAGGCGCTCGAGGACGAGTCGGTCATCGAGAAGATGAGGACCACCACGGACGTCGACTGGCTGCTGAGCGTGCTGGGCTAAAGCGTAGGGAACCGGCCGGCGCGGGGCGGCGGAGCGGGGCGACGGCGTCACCTGGGCCGCCGTCCCAGCTTTGTGGGCCGCAGCTCCAACTTTGGTCTTTGTTGTCGGCTGTTCGCCTCTGGTCGAGGGAGTCGGATTGCGCAGAGTGCGCCTCTTCGTCGCGTCGCCGTGATCGCGTCGCCCATCCAGAATGTACTTTTTTGTCACGTCGCGCACGCAGAATGCGCTTTTCCTCAACTGGGCAAACGTCGAGTCACCTCACGGAAAAGCGCATTCTGGGCGCCCGCGTGAGGTTGCCTTCACGGAAAAACGCACTCTGGGGGTGTCAGCCTCACGGTTGATGTGATGAGGCTCGCACCCATATTCATAGAGTTCATCGATGGACGCTGGGCCGCGCACAAGGCAAAGACGGGCGACAAAAAGGCTCCTCAGGGGTTCGTGTGGGTTGGCGCCTCGGCGAAGATGTCAGCCTGGCAGCGGCGCCACTCGCGCAGAGTCTGTCTTCCCAACCAAGCGAGAGGGGCCAGCGAGGAGGGGGCACCGCCGGCACGCCGTGGTGGTTGAGGCGCTCGTGCCAGCTGACGCAGCTCGCGTCAAGATTCGTATCGCGACTCGCATCGCAACAGTGTACACAAATGCCCCAAAATGGCACCGAGAGGCCATTTTGGGGCATTTGTGTACACTCCTGCGTCACCGCCAGGGCGGTGACGCCCACGTCGCCGGGGCGATGACGCAACCACCCACCCACACGAGCTCACGAAGCCTCACAAAAAGGTTCCTGGCGCCATTGCCTCCCTCAGGCGCAGGCACGATAAGATTGTCGGTGACAATTCCAAAGCGTGCATCCGCTCCCCCGCCTTCATGGGAGTGCTTACGGTGACATCTCTCTATGCGTGCGAGGTAGAGGAGGATATCTACGTGATTCCCATCAGGAGCCTGACTCCCTGACCACAGGCAGCTGCTCCTGATCCACGCATCCCGCTCCTGTAAGCGAGGCCGTGATCGTAGGCGAGCGTGCGGTCGTGGGCGAGGTCGCGGTCACGTCCCCAAGACCGTGATCATCCAGGCTGCGGCGAGCATCATCATGACAGCTGTGAGAGCCGCCCCTCGAGCGAGACGACCTGCGCCTTCGGATCGCTAGCGTCACAGCGGACGCGCTCCCAGGCGGCAGCGCCCCGTACGCGATAATCCACAACCGGCCCGAAGCCTCCCGCGAGCTGGGACGCGGCAGCTTTGAAGCTCGGGTTCGCCTTGAGTCCCGGGTAGCTCACAGCTACGACAAGCGGATGGCACGAGAGGTAGGCCGCGACCACCTGGGCGGCGTCATCCTCCCTGCGACGGCGGGCGGGAAAGGCCGCAAGGGCCGCGACAAGCGAGGTCACGGCCGTGTCATCAAAGACCGCAGACGGCAGCGCCGCAAGCGCTACGCGAAGGTCAGACGGACATGCCTTTGAGGCGGACAGGGCAACGCAGCGCCCCGTTCCCTCGGGCCAGGCGCGTGTAAGGCACTCCACGACAACATCCGCGCCGAGGCGGCAGGCAGGACAGCCAAAAGACGTGGCGAGGGAGTTTTCCACCGCAAGCGGAAGACCCAGCTCATGGGCGTCTACCGCCTGCGCCCGCAGGTCAGCAAAGCCGATGGGCATGTCGCCCAGACTCTCAACCCAAACAGCGGCTCGTCTCTGGGCAAGGCCAGAGACGAGCTCGTCGGCAGCTTCCGCATCTACAAGGCGCGTGAGGGCAGCGCCCAGCCGCTTGGACTGATCGGCGCAGAGTCTCTCGAGGGCGTCAGACATGGCCGCGACCTACCCTGGCGTCAGCCGCGACGCTCCGCGACCTCGTCCTTGATGGAAGCGATGAACTCGTCGAGCTCGTGCTGGGTCGTCTCGCCGCTGCGGTCGCGCACAGAGACGTTGCCCGCCTCAACCTCCCGCTCGCCGAGGATCAGCATGTAGGGAACGCGATCGATGGAGCGGGCCTCACGGATCTTGTAGCCTATCTTCTCGTCACGCTCGTCCACCTTGACGCGCAGGCCGGCCTCGCGAAGCCTCTCTCCCACCTCACGCGCGTAGTCGCGACTCTTCTCGGAGACCGGCAGGACCTTGACCTGACAGGGAGAGAGCCAGGTGGGAAACTTGCCCGCGTACTGCTCGATGAGCATGCCGATGAAGCGCTCGAAGCTTCCGAAGCCCGCGCGGTGGATGAGAATGGGGCGCCGCTTGCTGCCGTCTGCGGCGGTGTACTCGAGCTCGAAGCGCTCGGGCAGCTGGAAGTCAAGTTGGATGGTGCCGCACTGCCAGGTGCGTCCCAGGCAGTCCTTAAGGTGAAAGTCTATCTTGGGGCCGTAGAATGCGCCGTCGCCGGGGTTCAGCGTGTAGTCGGTGCCCATGGTCTCAAGCGCCTCCTTGAGGCCAGCCTCGGCAAGGGACCAGTCCTCGCTCGAGCCCATGGAGTCTTCGGGACGGGTGGAAAGCTCGACCCTGTAGGGAAAGCCAAACTGCTCGTAGTAGGTGGTGATCAGGCGCGCGGTGTCGATGACCTGCTCACAGATCTGCTCGGGCGTGATGAAGAGGTGGGCGTCATCCTGCGTGAACGCACGCACGCGAAAGAGGCCGTGCAGCGTCCCCTTGAGCTCGTGGCGATGGTCGAGGCCGGCCTCGGCGAGCTTGAGCGGCAGGTCACGGTAGCTGCGTGGACGACTCTTGTAGATGAGACAGGCGCCGGGGCAGTTCATGGGCTTGACGGCAAAGTCCTCGTCGTCTATCTGGGTCGTGTACATGTTGTCCTTGTAGTGGTCCCAGTGACCGGAGGTCTCCCAGAGGGAACGCGAGAGGATGACGGGCGTCTGCACCTGCTCGTAGCCATAGTCATCCTGCATCTTTTGCCAATAGCGCATGAGGGCGTTCTTGACACGCATGCCGTTGGGCAACCAGAAGGGAAAGCCCGGACCAGCGTCGCTCGTCATGAAGAGCTCCATCTCCCGGCCTATCCTGCGGTGATCGCGCCTGGCGGCCTCGGCGAGCAGGCGTTCGTGCTCGGCCAGCTCCTCCTTGTTGCGGAAGGCGGTGCCATACACGCGCGTGAGCATCTTGTTGTTCTTGTCGCCCTTCCAGTAGGCGCCCGAGACGCCCGTGAGCTTGAAGGCCTTGAGTGCCTTGGTGTAGAGGATGTGCGGCCCCACGCACATGTCAACGTACTCGCCCTGCCTGTAGAAGGTGATGCGGGCGTCCTCTGGCAGGTCGTCTATGTGCTCGACCTTGTACTTCTCGCCACGCTCGGCCATGTGGGCGATAGCCTGCTCTCGTGGGAGCTCGTAGGTCTCGAACTTGAGGTTCTCCCTCACGATCTTGCGCATCTCGGCCTCGATCGCGGGAAAGTCCTCCTCCGAGAGCTTCGTGCCCTCGGGCAGTTCGATGTCATAGTAGAAGCCGTTGTCGGTGGCGGGCCCATAGGCGAAGTCGGCCTCGGGATACAGGCGCTTGACGGCCTGGGCCAGGATGTGGGCGGCGGAGTGACGGATGACGTGAAGCTCCTCATCCTTGGGGATCTCGTCGACGTGACCGTCGTTGAACAGTGCCTTCATGGTTGAACTACCTCTCCTCTGACAGAAGACGGGACGACCGGGCGTGATGGGGCTGGCCTGCCCAAGGCAGGTGGGCAGGACGTCACGCGGACCCGCTCAGTCTACACCACCGCACCTCAATGGGACGGGCCGCTCACGAGAAACCGACGTCTCTGCGTCTTCTCGTGGGCGGCCTCGATGACGTGACAAGGCCGCATGCCCGCGCGATGGCATGCGGCCGCCTTGCCAAGCCCCCCTCTTGCTACTCGCGCGTCTGGAGTGCCTCGGTAGGCGCTATCCTGTTGACGCGGCGCATCAGGAGAACCTCGACCACCAGGTAGCAGACGAGCGCACCAACATAGGCGACGGCATACCACGAGGGTGGCCACGTGACGTCAAGGCCTCCGCCCACGTTTGCCACCAGATAGGGGTAGGCGAGGTCGATGAGCAGCTTGCAGAGAGGCACGAGCACAAGGAGCCCTGCCGCCACGACGACGAGATTGCCATCAAGGTAGAGCCTGCGCAACTCCCCCCTGCGGTAACCGAAGACCTTCATGAGGGCGATGGGGCGTGCGGCGCGGTCGATCGTCACTTTGACCATGAGGTACGTGACGACGATGAAGATAACGGACGACAGGGTGACGAGCAGGATCACCATCGGCCACATCATCTCGAGCCAGACGACCGTGCTCTCGATGACCCTCTCCCTCGTGAGCGTGCCGTCGAGGCGTCCTGCCTCTATGTTGAGCGCATGGTCACTAAGGAGCGCGTTGTAGCAGTCGCCGTCCTCGCCGAAGAGCGCTCGCATGTCCTCGATGCGCATGAAGCAGCGGAGACTCGCGTCGTCTCGCACCACCTCGCGCACGGTGAATGCATAGGGACGATCCTGTGTCTGGTCGGTGAGAACGACGCTGTCGCCTACGGAAAGGTTGAGCTTGGACGCCATCGCCGACGAGATCGACAGTTCCCCCTCGCCCGAGGCTGCGATCCTTGGGAAGAAGGGGTTGTCATCCCTTAGCCCCAGGAGCGAGACGTCGAGCGTGTAGCCGAGCTTGCTCACGGAGAGACTCCTCAGGTATGCCTCGTGGGCCCCCTCGGGCACCGTAGCGGGTGGATACCTGACGGTATAGAGATATCCAAAGGACGTGTCCCTCTCTGCTGCCTGGGCGCTGTTCTCGCAGAAGGCGTACGCATCGAGGGCGAGAAAGAGAATGAGCAGGCACACGAACATGCCTGCGAGCACGGCGGACACGCTGCGCCTCTCACGCAGGAGCTGCCGCAGGCTAAACGTCCGCACAAAGCCGCGACTGCCCCGATCGCGGATGCGCGCCGTGGAGACCCTGCCTGCGTCAGGCTCGTTGCGCAGCAGCAAGAGCACGGGACGGGAGAGCTTTTGCCTGATGAGCACCCCGTTGACGACGAGTGCCATCATCGCAGGCATAACGACGCCAAAGGCGACATCCCATGGCCCGACCTCGAAGGAGATGGGAGGCAGCGAGTAATACGTGAGCGTGTTTGTGGCAAGCGCATGCACCATCCACGGAGAGGATCCCCAGACCGTACCCATGGCTCCGCCGGCGAGGCACACGAGGACCGGCAGCATGGCGTAGCTCAGCACGAGTTGGCGTCGGCTCACACCAAGGGCATAGAGCGTGCCGATGATCGTGGACTCGCACTCGATGGAATGTACCACAAAGACGGAGACGACGTACGCGATGAGCGCCACGACGATGACACCAGCCAGCTGGCTGACGGCGATGTTGATCTGAACGTCGGAGGCGGACGCCTTGATGCGCGGGTTGTCCGCCTGCTCGACGAAGCTTGTCAGGTTATCTATTTTCAGCGAGAGGTGCTCGTCGAGGACACCTTCCATCTTGTCGTGAAACGCGTCGACGCCATCGGCAAGGCCCTGGGCCGCCTGTGCCAAAGGTCGCGTCTGCGCACGCGTCGCGAGGCCGGACGCGCCGAGGGCGTCTTGCAGGCTCCGTGCCCCGTCCGTAAGCCTACCCAGCGCATCCTCCACGTTGCGCCTATCTGCCAACTTGCGGCCCACGTACTCCTGGAAGTATGGGTCGCTCACCTGATCTATGGCGACGTCGAAGTCCTCGTTCCGCAAAAGCTCCCTGAGCTCTTGCGAGGAGTGTCCGGCGGGCAGGGTGTAGGCATAGAGGCAGGTCTCGGCCTTTGCGGCCCCACCCCCCTCGAGCAGTCGCGCGTAGGTGGGCGACGTGACGAACGCCGTGCCGAAGGCATCGTGGTCGATGGAAGCGTCCGACATGTTTGCCACACACATGTCGTAGTCGGAGCTGGAGCCGATCCCCACGATCGCAAGGCGCCTCTCGCCCACATCGAGCGCATCGCCCAGGCTAAGGCCATGTGCCCTCGCGTAGTGCTGCTCGAGCAGGACCTCGTCATCTGCCTGGGGCAACCTTCCCGAGTTGGGAGTGACCTTGTTGATGGAGTCGCGCATCGCCATGACGCGCAGCGTTGAGCCGTCCGTACGCATGAAGTCAAGGTAGGGTTCCGCCTCCAGAGAGACGCCCCTGTCGCGAATCTTGGCCAGCTGCGCGTCCGTAAGCGGCACGAGGGTAGAGAACTCTCCGTCCTCGACGTTCGTGGCCAGAGCTGTCTGACTCACGCCTCTAATGACACTTTGGGCAGAGACCCCGATGGACGTGACGATGACCATGCACGCCGCAACCACAGCAAGAAGGGCCAGGTAGCGGATGAGGTTGGAGCGAAGGTCGCGAAGGGTCCTTCTGAGCAGCAGTCTTTGCATCGCGACCACCTACAGTTCGATCTCAGACGCGGGCAGCTTGTGCGCGTTGCCCACACTCGACACAACGCTGCCGTCCTTTATGCGCACCACCTGATCGCACATGGCCGTGATGCCCTCGTTGTGGGTCACGATGAGCATCGTCGTACCAAAGCTCCTGTTGACCTGCTCGAGCAGACCCAGTATCTCGAGTGAGGTCGCAGAGTCGAGGGCACCTGTCGGCTCGTCGCAGAGCAGCAGCTGCGGCTTCTTGACCAAGGCACGTCCGATGGCGCAGCGCTGCTGCTGCCCACCCGAGAGCTGCGAGGGGAACTTGTCGGCGTGCGCTGAGAGCCCCAGGGTCTCGATGAGCTCTTGCATATCAAGCGGGTTTGCCGACAGATAGCTTGTGACCTGAATGTTCTCTCGCACGGTGAGATTGGGCACCAGATTATAGAACTGAAAGACAAAGCCCAAAAGGTCCCGCCTGTACTCCAGAAGCTGCGATGGTCCAAGCGCCGTGACGTCGCATCCGCCCACGCAGATCCGACCCGAGTCCACCTCGTCAAGCCCGCCTACGACGTTGAGAAGTGTCGACTTGCCGGAACCCGAGGCTCCCAGGATGGCGCACAGCTCCCCCCGCGCGACCTCAAGCGAGAGGCCCTGGAGCACCTGCGCCTTGCCTTCGCCTGAGCCATAGCTCTTGCAGACGTCCTGCACGCTCACGAAGTGCCCACGCACGGCCCCGTCCTGATTCTGACAGCACTTTTTCGTTGCGTCTCTCATACATTGCTCCTCTCAGGCATCCCTTCCGGAATGCCTCCATTAAACGTAACGTTGTTATCCTATCGTTATGAAAAAAGGGCCGATGGCCCTTCTGACTACCCATGAAGCATATACCCGCCGTGGCGGACTCATAATAACCATGACTAACTCCTCCCTTTGGAGAAAGGATACACCCACATGTGTGCGCACGTCAACCGCCTCTCAACGTGGGCAATCACATGACAGCGCCTGTCAGGAGGTCAGTCAAGTCTTCACCCATCACGACGGCGATGGCTCCCCCTCGCAGGAAACGCACCACGGTACTCAGCCTCGCCATGAACACCTGACGAGAGAGGTGCTCTGACAGAATGCCCAGAACGGAGTCGATCTGCAGTTGCGCAAGCCACTCGATGGTATGCCCATCCATTCCGTGCATACTCGTATTCTTGAGCGCATCCTCGCCCAGCGTGAGGTAGGCCTGTTCGGATGCCATCTGGGTCAGCACAGCCAACCTCCCCCGAACGTAGGGGTGCTCGCGGTTCGCGAGCACGGCGTCGACGATCTGGGGTCGTCTCGCGCAGATGTCGTATATGTCGAGCCCTGCGGCGAGGTCCTCGCCCTCCGGAAGGTCACGCAGCTGACCATCCCCCAAGCGGGCGCGCTCGCGCCGGTAGTGGGCGCGCAAGGACAGCTCCACCTGATCGAAGGTAGGGCCGACCGTGCGCTCAAAGAGCTCCCCCTTGCCCGCAAATAGGAAGTAGAGGGCGCCCGTCGTCACGTGGGCCGTCGCGCAGATGCTGCGCAGCGACGCTCCCTGGTAGCCGCGCTCGGCAAACTCTAGCGTCGCCGCAGCGATGAGGGCGCGCCTCGTGTCGGCACTCTCTTCCTTTGTCCGTCTCATGCGGCCCCTCCCAGAGGTGGACGCGGTGCGCGCCGGCCCCTACACAAGCATGCGCTCGGCCTCGTCAGGGTCTATCTCCAGCAAGGCCGCAGCGGCGAGCGTCCACGAGCCCGGCGCGCACGAGTCGGCCGAGTCCTGCCGAGGTCCCGACAGCCGGCGGGCGGGGCGCGTCACCCCCTGCGGCCGGCCTCACCCCTCCGCAGCGAGCGTGCGCCTGATCTCGTCGGCGTCCACCCCCG
>ERZ772917.575-NODE-575-length-25147-cov-33.068986_pt1 | contig 25147 bp, 19 predicted proteins | sample MGYA00511187_ERZ772917 | MGnify/ENA primary metagenome ERZ772917 (study PRJEB29015, sample SAMEA2737925) | human oral metagenome | biome: human oral; feature: human-associated habitat; material: dental | place: China | collected 2012 ...
AGAGAATATCGAAATAGTCTAACCATTCTTCGCTTACTGAAAGTTTCCCTTCAAAAACAAGGTCTCGAGCCGTAAGTGTGCCCATTAATAACTGGCTCAATGCACCAACCTCAACGGTAATATCCGCTTCACCATCGAATGTATCAGAAATCTTTTTAACGGATGGCGTTAATGCACCGCCATATTGCACTTCATAACGGCCTTCGTTCCAGCTGCAAAGCCCATCTTTTACTGCAAAGGTCATTGTTATAGGCATCATCAATGCCTCTGGATTTACAGGAATCGCTTCAAAAGCAGCTTTTACATCTACAATACGGCTCATCATATACGGCATCGTAGCGTGACCAGTTCTACCATCAGGATAGAAGCGATAGTATGTATCGTGAAGACCTTCATTCCAACGAATAGAAGTGCCTTGAGAACGGTGATTATAGAAATAGTTCAATAATGCACGTTGTGCACGGCGTGTCGTGTAAACCAATTCAGAAACAGGAATTTCAGGCTGACCTAATCGATACACTGCATAACCTTCTATGATGTTATCATCGTTGCGCACTACAGCAATGTTTACGCCTTCTGCAAAGAAGCTGCCTAATAATCGTTTCCATTCCTTTTCACCGCGCTCTGCGTAGCCTGAAAGACGAGCCGTATATGTTTTATATACTGGATCTAACAAAGTCCATTGATCTACGCTATTTAGCAAGCCAAAGCTCAACGTTTTATCTGTCATAGGGCGCAAGTCTTCTAGCGACATGGTGTTCACCCATTGATGAGCATAGAGTTCCCAACCATATTGTTGATAGAATGCCGCCTTGGATGGCATCAAAATCGTCATAGCTTGGCCGCGTTTACGAAGCTCCTCTAGTGCAGAGGTCAATAATGCACCGCCTACTCCACCACGGCGAGCCGCAGGATGCGTTGCAACACCTACCATATAACTCGTAGGTAATACAGCACCGCGAACGTTAAGATTGTATTGACGCAAATGAACAGTGCTCAACAATTGGTCCTGTTCTAGGCCGACCATTGTATTCTCCGATTCATAGCAATTTGTAAAATAATATTGGAAGAATGGATCTTCCTTTGGTTCAAAGCAGTACGCCCATAGATTCTCCACATGAGGCGTATCTTGAGCCGTCGCAATTCTAAATTCCATATTTATATCCTCGTTATATCATAAGAGCTGTTATCTATCTGTCGCTTCACAGCGTATAATATCTAATCTAAGCACATCGCATCGCCATATCGCCGTATCGCCGTATCGCCGTATCGCCGTATCGCCGTATCGCCGTATCGCCATGATGATACGATAGTTACATTCAAATAGATAGGCTAACAATTCTATTATAACAAAATGAGCTATGAAGCACATCGGCTTCATAGCTCAAATTTTTATTTACCGCCTGTCGCATTATCAGCTTCATTAGCGTATACTGCGTCATATTTTTCTGCAAAGTGATCTGGATTATAAGATTCTTTTGCTTGACGAAGACCAGGCAAACCCATATCTTCTTCGCGGTTGATAAATTCTACTTCGCTAAATTCATGACGAATGAATTCATTGTTAATAGCTTGATACAAACCACGAATATCTGGATTTGCTTTTTCAATGTGAATCAAAGCAATTCTGTCATTGAGCAGCTCACCAATACTAAAGGCTTCAACGCGGCCGAATAATTTAATAGCACCGCCTTTAAGGCCCAACGCATCCCAGTTATCAAACAACAAATTGATGGCTACCAATTCATCTTCGATACCTTCTTCGTGATGCGTTTCCACCCAAGATGCTGCCGTTTCACGGCATAATGGAATGATATCTTCTGTAATTGGTACATATTCATAATTTGAATATTGCATGCGGAATTGATTTAAATGGTTTTTCTTTTGACGGAATTTCTTGCCGGACAAGTTGATAAGATCTTCAGACTTGTAAATATATTCATAGTTGTCACGGTCAGGAGTAAACGCATAACGACCAGGACACAAGTCTTCCATGCGCTCTTTTACGGCTTTGCTAACACCTTTGAAACGGAATGGCAATTTATTTTCTACGAACCATTCTTTAGCGCGCAACAAACCATCAAGGAACTTTGCATCTTTACCAGCAAATGGAGGCAATAGGAATGGCTCGCGCTTGCCACCACCTTGAATGTACAACACACCATTCTCTTCAGCCCAGCGAATACCATATGGCTCTTGCCACATGAACAATGTAGTAAAGCAATTATCGGATGCTTCATAATGATGTTGTTCAAAATATTTGTCGATTAATGGCTTATCTCTCAATTCAAAACGTTTAAATTCTAAAATAATAATCCCTCCTATCAGATTCCTCTTTGCGAGGTTGCTTTCACGGTCTGTGAAAGTTTCGATTCTATCATGCTCAAACATGATTCTAACAATCTAGTATTAAACCCATAGGGTTCGTAATTACAATTTTACAGATTCGCCCAACACAAAGGTGCCATCCGTTGTGATAACCTTATCACCTTCGTTTAGGCCAGAAATAATAGCTACATCATCGCCTTCTGTGATGCCTACCTCAACGACACGTACGTCAACTGTATTATTTTCGGTTAATACATATACATATTTGCCATCTTGATTTTCGCGAACCGCCTTCGTTGGAACGGTCAACATTTTTGCTTTCACATTAGATTCGATAACGAGTGTATAGAACTCACCAGCCTTAATTAGGCCTTTTTCATTGTTGAAAGTTGCTTTTACCAATACACTTGGCACAGTTTCTGGTTGAGTAATATCTACGTAAGTCAATTCACCTGGTAATTCTTGGTCGCCTACCTTGAGAAGTACCTTCATGCCATTCTTCGCTTCAGGTGTACCTAATTTCATAGCCGCATCACGAGGAATGCTAAGAGAGGCTACCATCGGTGTAGTTTGTTGAATCATCATAAACGGACGATCAGCAATCGCCATTTGACGGTCTTCGTTATAGATAGATGTTACCGTACCTGCTATAGGGGCTACGATTGTAGATGCCGCCATCTGTGCAGATACTTGCGCAATTTGTGCCTCAATAGCCGCCGCATTGGCGCCACCGCCACCACCAGTTGTGACAGTCGTAGTTTGTGGTCTAGCTCTTTCCAGAATACGCTCATATTCCTTTTGTGTAATCATGCCCGCTTCACGCATACGTTGAGCCTGTTCCAATTGGGCACTATCTATAGATGCTGCCGCCGTAGTTGTCACAGATGTCGTATATGATTGAGCTTGCTCTAACTGCCCTTGTAAGGATGCTAGTTGTTGCTGTAAAGCCGATGTATCTACAGTGGCCACGGTTTGACCTTGTTGTACTTGGTCGCCCACTTTCACGGCATACACGACCTGCCCCGTTAAAGTCGGCGTTATCGTCGCCTTGTTAAGGGCCGTTACATTGGCATCATTATGAATCTGCAACGGCATATCCTTGTACGTTACCTCCGCGACGGATACGGTTTTTGTACCACATCCCGCAATGGCGAGCGCCATAATCATAACACCAAGAATAGCAATTACAGAGCAAAAACGATTTATTTTCATTCTGTCACTTCCTATCATATTGATTTTTATCAATACCTTAGTATATCATAAAATCAATTAGAATTATATGAAAGCTATTTCCTTTAGTTTATGGATATAACGGAGGTTCTCATGGAAGAACGGATGGATTTTAGAATTTTAAATAATGGCAGCTTCATTCCCTCTATCGGTTATGGCACCTATAAAACAGGTACCGAAGGAGAGACAGAACAAGCCGTTGTAAATGCACTTGGCGTAGGCTATCGTTTACTCGATACGGCAGCCTATTACGGCAACGAAGAGGCCGTTGGTAGAGGCATCAAAGCATCTGGCGTTAAACGTACGGACATCATCATTACGACTAAAATATGGCACACTGATGCGGGCTATGATAATACGATGCGTGCTGTTGAAAGCTCCTTAAAGAAACTAGATACCAATTATATTGACATCATGCTCGTACACCAACCCCTTGGTGATTACTACGGCTCTTGGCGTGCCATGGAAGAGCTATACGACCAAAACGTATTGCGGGGCTTGGGTTTATCTAACTTCTACGAAGATCGCCTCATCGACTTGCTATACCACTGCAATGTAAAACCGGTGGTCAACCAAATCGAATGCCACCCATTCAACCAACGTCAATCTCTTTTACAATTGATGCGAAAGCATCAAGTCGTAGGTATGGCATGGTCTCCATTTACTCGTGATCGCCAACCGATTTTCGATCATCCAATCATTAAAAGCTTGGCTGAAAAATACGGTGTATCAAAACACCAAATCATCTTGCGTTGGCACATCCAACGAGGCATCATTCCATTGCCAAAGGCAAATAATGTGAGCCATATGAAAGCTAACTTCAATGTATTCGATTTCAAGTTAACCAACATCGACATGGACGTTATGGAATTATTAGACCAACAAGACTTCTTGGAAGACCATCACACCGCACCTGGTCTTGAAAGACTGTTACAACTCAAATAAAACATAATATACTAATTAAATACTAAGTAACATGCATTGTTGGTAACAATTACAATAAATATAACAGTCATGTCATCGCGATAAGCAAAACAGTATATAAAAATAAAACCACGTATATCTAACCTTTCATAAGAATAGATATACGTGGTTTATTTTATTTTGTCACATTAAATATGGCTTGTACAAGAATCATATACGCTACAGTTCCTGCCCCAATAGACATAAACATATTTCGCTTCCATATATGAAGCCCCACTGTAACTAACAAGGCAATCAATTTAGGAAGTCCGTAAGGATATGTCAGAACTACAGTATCTTTAAACGTGTACACAACAAGCAGGCCCATAACCGCTGCAGGTAAAGCTTTACCTAAGTACATTACAAAGTCTGGCGCCTTTTTACCGGGAGGGAAAATGAGAAAAGCAGCAAATCGTGTAAGCAATGTACCTGCTACTACAACAGCAACAGTAATGACCATTTCAAAACTAGTCAAGTCGTACACCTCCCCACTTATACGCGATATAAGATGCTACGAACATACAACTCATAGAAGTAAGCATAAAGATAGATTTCCCTACCAATAAAAGCATCGCCACCCCTATTATCGTACCAGCAACACCAAATAATCTTATATTATTATTCTTAGCATTTAACAGCATCTCTAAGAAAATAACAATAAATAAGCCTGGCAATACAAAGTCAATACCTCGTAAATCCACAGTGGCTAAAAGATTACCAAATAGTCCACCTATAAAAGTACTAACTACCCAAAATACATAATTTAACCAAGTTACGTGGAAATAGAACGACTTTTCATCTACATCATCGGGCAACTGAGTACTTACATTGATAGCAAAGCTTTCATCACACATCCAAGCAATAGTGGGGAACCATTTCCAGCCCATATTTACATATCGTTGTAACATTGATAAACCATAGAAGAAATGACGACCATTAACGAATAAGGTCAAAATAAAGGCATTGAGAGGATCAAATCCAGCAAACATCAGTCCTATCGTTACAAACTCCATGGAGCCCGCAAAAATAGTAGCCGCCAAAGCTGGTGCGGTCCACCAAGGGAGTCCTTGGCTAGTAACATAAAGACCAAAACCTAAACCTAAGAAAAACAAACTGATCCCTATAGGTACCACCAAAGGGAGCGCAAAAGAAAAGGCACTTCGACGTTTTGTTTCACTCAAAAGATTTCCTCCTTTCAAAATCATAAATTGTATATCATATAAAATGTAGTCAAGAGCTAAGCAAATTTAACCCCTCTATCCATTAATAAATACACTCTAATAATAAAAGACACCATATGGTGTCTTTTATTTAAGCTATTATATTATACATTCTGTGCGATATGTGTCAAATTTTGATTATTCTCAACATAACTCTTTATAAAGCACGCGTTAAAATTTCGCGAGCTACTTCTGGTGTTACATCGCCTTTTTCACCAAGTTGTGTCATACCATGATCTTCTAATTGTTTCACAATTTTATCAACTGCTTCAGCGCCAAGGCCATAGTCTTTCAAATGCGTAGATACACCAAGGGACTCAAAGAATTCACGAGTTTTAACGATAGCCTTATCTGCTTTTTCTTCTGTTGTACCTTCTGTGATATGCCATACGCGTGTCGCATATTGTGCCAATTTTTCGAGTTTATCTGCTTTTTTCACTTCCAATAATGCAGGCAATACGATGGCTAATGTTATACCGTGATCAAGATGGTACGCAGCGGTCAATTCATGTCCGATAAGATGTGTAGCCCAGTCTTGTGGCACGCCTGCACCAATCAAGCCGTTTAATGCCAAGGTAGAAGCCCACACGTGGTTAGCACGAATATCGTAATTTTCTGGATTTTCTACCGTTTCTTTGCCGATTTCAATCATAGTTTTCAAAATACCTTCGCTGAAACGATCTTGAATACGACCTTCTACAGGATATGTTAAATATTGCTCTGTCGTATGCACAAAGGTATCAATAACGCCGTTCTTAACTTGTTTTTCAGGCAATGTAAAAGTCAATGTTGGATCAAGCATGGAGAACTTAGGGAATACTAAGCTACTGAATACAGGGAATTTACCGTCTCCATAAGTAATAACTGCACCATTGTTCATTTCGGAACCAGTCGCAGGAAGTGTCATAACTGTACCAAATGGTAATGGATTTGGTACCATGTTTACCGGAACCTCTGGCACACCAGCTTTCATAACTTCAATGACAGGACCATCATAGGTAGCGCCCATAACGATGAGTTTTGTGGCATCCACAACGGAACCACCGCCTACAGCGAGAACGAAATCTACTCCATGTTCTTTAATGAAAGCTACCGCCCGTTCACAAGTTTCAAGAGATGGGTTTGGCTCAATACCGCCGAATTGTTCTACCTTACGGTTGCCAAGCGCCTTCACAATGCGATCAATAAGACCACTGCGTACTGCAGAGCCACCACCATAGGTAATCAATATCTTTGCATCCTTTGGTACCAAAGTGTCTAATTCATCTAAACGATCTTTACCGAATACGATATGTGTAGGATTATAAAAATCAAAGTTAAACATGATAACCTCCTAAGTGATAAATGATAAATATCAAGTATTAAGTGTTAAATTTTAAGTATTACGTATTAACTATCAAGTATTAAATATTGGCTATATCTACTATTTCCATTGAATTTAATTGTATAAAACTTATTATATATTATATCATACTTCGATGTTCTTAATATGTAGAATCTGTATTTATCGGTATCTACTTCATCCCTACTTATAAATATCCACTTAACATTATTTGTAGATAAGCACTAAGCCTCATAGTTTTAATCTATAGCCAACTGATATGTATTTATGATATGCAAAAGCCCATTCTCATGATAGGATATCTATATTACATATGTTGTAGAAAGGGATGTTATTATGAAATTCAAAAAGTTTATTGCTCCACTCCTCGTTGGTGTGCTTGCATTTGCCATCGCTGGTTGTGGTAATAGTACAAATCAAGCTAGTCAAACGCCAAAAGAAATCAAAATCGGTGCCACTGCTGGTCCTCATGCACAGGTAGCAGAAGCAGTAGCTAAGGAAGCTAAAAAACAAGGTATCGAACTTAAAGTTGTAGAGTTCTCCGATTATGTAACACCAGATAAAGCTCTTGCTGACGGTGACATTCAATTGAACGCGTACCAACACGTACCATTCATGGAAAACTTCAACAAACAAAACGGATCCAAATTAGTAGCTATTGGTAAAACGATTTTAATGCCAATGGGCTTATACAGCAACTCTGTACGCAGTGCTGCTGATGTTCCAGAAGGTGCTATCGTTGCCATTCCAAACGATCCAACTAATGGCGGCCGTGGTCTAGCGCTATTAGCTAAAGCAGGCCTCATTACGTTAAAAGAAGGCGTAGGCTTTAAAGCAACTGTAGCAGATATTACATCTAACCCTAAAAATCTTCAAATTCAAGAGTTAGAAGCAGCACAATTACCACGTAGCCTAGACGATGTTGTAGTAGCCGCAATTCCTATGAACTACGTTCAAAGCGCGGGGCTCAATGTAGAAAAACAAGGTTTTTTCTTAGAACCTAAAGATGAACCTTTAGCCGTTATGATTCTTGCTGTTCGTGAACAAGATAAAGACAACGAAACATACAAAAAAATCGCGGACATCTACAAATCCGATGCCATCAAGCAATTCATTAATGATACTTTTAAAGGTACCATTACATCTGCAAACTAAATAAATTAAAGACCGACCGCTATAATATTAGAGGCCGGTCTTTTTATTGGTAAAAGTCTCAATTTATAGGTAAAAGTTTTGTTATATGCAAAAAAACGATACCCTAATCAATTTAGAGTATCGCTTTTATTTTATTCTTCAGTATCGAATACAACGTCCAGTGGTTGACGTTCCACGATGTTACGATAACGAACGCGTGGATAGCCCATCAAGATAGCACCAGCAATAACTTTATCCTCTGGTACACCTAAAAGCTCCAACAATGGTTCATATTCTGCTTCGCCTGCATGTTCAAAAAAACCTGCCCAACAAGTACCAAGCCCTAATGTCGGCGCATATAGTTCAGCATAAGACAAGCAAGAGTGACCACTATCATGGGTACGGTGAATATCCTTTTTAGAGCCGATAGCCACTACGAGAGCCGGCGCATCGCGCAAGATATACTCCTTGCCTTTATCTACCTCTGCTTGAGCAGCACGAGCATAGAGACGCATAATCGGTACTGTTTTTGCAGCCAAATGCATCCACTCCAAAACGAGATCAGCAATACGGCGCAACTTTTGTTTATCCCGAATTACTATATACGAAATACCTTGTGTATTAGTCGCTGTTGGCGCCATTCTTGCAACGTTTAACACTTTGCGAATGAGATCTGCAGGGACTGGTTTATTTTGATAGTTACGAATAGAGCGACGACTGCGCATAAATAACTCAGCTTGCTCTGGCGTTAACTTAGGTTCTTTTGTAATATCGATTTGCTCCTTACGCGGTGTCATATCGCTGTCAAGAGCAAGTGTAGGGCATACGGAAATACAATGCCCACAGGAGATACAACCTCCCCTGCCAGTTACAGGTCCATCATCGGACATCACCAGCAAGCCTGTCGGACAGTCAGCAACGCAAAGGCCGCATCGTGTACAGACTTCTGTATTGACGGTAAATAACATCTGATAAATCCTCCAAACACTACTATAAAGCCTATTATAACATACAAAATCAAGTCATATCTAGTTTTAAACAATTATTCTAATTGTATTGGGACCCAACTAACATTTGTTCATCCGCTTTTAGGATGGGGCCCAGTCTCGTTAGTACAACTTGGTAAAAAAAGTAAGAATACGCTTGCTCCGTTCTTCGCAAAGTCGCTGCACAAGCGTATTCTTACTTTTTTATCACTGTATTTATAAAGATGTCCCATGCAAAAGCGTAAATAATCTAGCTAATACTTATATAGAGTCATTACAATTACACCTTGAAATAAATCATAGAAAACACTATCATTTTACACATTATAATAAACTTTATAGTAGTGGCGCCATGCCCACCGTATGGGAAGGACTAGCCAGAGGCTAATCTGCTGGCTAGTCTTGATGCAAATTCAGTCAAAACTACTTAGCCGCTCTCGCCTCTCCGCTCCTCTAATTATAAAAGCATATTGAGTAAATGTCGAATGTAGCTTGTCATGGGGTCGCTCTGTATATTAGCAGGGTAAGTCGCTTTGCTATGGGACTAATTTACATCAGGTGTTATAAAAATGAAACTGGGTACCTCTGCAGCGACTTTACGAAGGACGGAGCAAAGAGGTACCCAGTTTTATTTTTAATTAAGTTGTCGCAATGAAACGGGGCCCCATCACAAGCGGAAACCACATTTACTCAAATGCTTTTATAAGCTCCATGTATTGCGCTTTGTGTGTCAGTCTCCAAGTCCCAAAGTCTGGCTCAGGGGATTCGTTCAGAGTATTCGCCAAGGCTTCCATGAATTTCGGTATTTTTGTAGCAACAATATGCCCTGCCATTTTACCGAAGCTTTCAGAGCCCATGTGTTCTGATCCACCATCTACAAGGATGAATGCTACCATAGGTTTTTTATCTACTAATTTTACAGCACCATGGAATCCAATTTCACCGATTTGGTGTGTACCACAAGAATGTGGACAGCCAGATATATGTAAACGAGGTAGTTTTCTTGTGTCTACACCCTTTTTTTCAAGGTGTGCGAAGATATCTTTTAACAGACCGTTAGAGTCTTGCATACCAATCTGACATATAGTAGAACCAACACAAGATAGGGACGGCGGAAATCATTTTCGGCACTATCATCAGTTATTTCTGCAATTTTGCGTGCTTCATCAGCTGTAAGATTAATGAAGAACAATGCTTGGTCTGGCGCAATACGTGCTTCTACTTGGTCAAATGTCACTGCATAGTCAAGGGCAGCCAACAAGTGTTCTACGTTCGCATCACCACCTGCTGGATGGTATTCTACGTAATATAAACCTTCTTGTTTTTGACGGTGAATACGATAATTTTCCACAAAATCATCACGCTTACCAGTTTTTGTAATTTCATAAGCATAATCAGCTGGATTAATAGTTAGGTGTTCTACTTCTTTTACCATAGCTAGGGTTTCTTCATAGATCTTGATGAAAGCTTCCGCCCCACCCATTTCAGCCGGCATGTAACGGGTACGAGCTTTACCACGGTTTTTGAAATTACCATGATTAGCAAAAACCATAAGCATAGCTTTCACATGGTACAAAACATCCTCAGGTTGCACATCGTGTGCCACGGGAATCCCCATACGCGGATTCGGTCCGAGACCACCACAAGCATATACATCAAAGGTATTGTGTTTCGTCAAATTAAAGCCTAAATCCTTGAACGTAGAGTGCGGAGTGCTATCAAAGCCATTATCAATGCTCATCTTAAATTTTCGAGGAATCTTGATGTAAAACATTTGCTCCATGAGGAACTCGCTAATCGCCGTTGCATAAGGTGTAATGTCGAAAGTTTCACGAGAATCGATGCCGCGCAAAATACTAGCCACTACATTTGGATTATCACCACCAGCACCACGATTGTAGATACCATGTTCATGACACTCTTTGAAAAGGCTTAACATCGTATCGCCATCAAGCCCATGCATTTGCAAACATTGACCAGTAGTAAAATGGACGTGTTGCAAGTTATATTTACGAATGGAGTCCGCCAAGAACTGCATATGTTCTCGAGTCATGCGGCCCCCATTAAAACGCCAACGACTCATACTGGAGTTAGCTCCACGCTCTGCGTAACTACCAAAAGCTCCAGATTCACCTTTATAGTCAGCGATAGACATTTCTTTTTTATAAAATTTATGCGTCATATCTTCAAACTTTGAATAATCTGCAATTAATCGATCTTTCAATTCTTGTGTAATCATATATTACCCTCTTGGCTTATATCTATTAAGCATGATTTATAAATGTAACGGTTAGTATACCATACATGCATAAGTATGTTTATAGCTTAACTCACAAATTTTATACCGAATATTAATACTACTCTTTACAATCTGTAATAATTATTACTTTTAAAAAACAAAAAAAGAACAGCCCGATGGCTGTTCTTTTATGTTAGTTCTGATAGTTTTATATGATTAAGTGTTGTTAGTGTTGTTAGTTTTATAAACTTAAGTGTTATTAGTTTTATAAACTCAAGCTCTGCTAGGAATAACTATACTTTTAAGTTCATATCTAATCTTGGGGCCCTACACGCGACCTTCGTTAGGATTATTGTATGCGTCTTTATCGATAGTTCCCATAATTTTATCTACTACGAGAGCATTTGTTAAGGAACCAGATACGTTCAAACATGTACGGCCCATATCGATCAATGGATCGATAGCTAGGATTGGGCTAATAGAGGTGAAGTACGCACCAAGACCTGTACCACTAAGGGATACGGATGCAGCCATTGTAGCAGTACCTGGCACACCTGCGATACCAACGGAACCGATAGCGATAACGATAACACTCATGATGTACATAGTCATATCGAATGGAATATTCGCTACGTTAGAGATGTACACCACAACAAGTGCAGGGAATACGCCGGCACAACCTTGCATGCCCGCAGTAGTACCGAAGGAAGCAACTGTATTAGCAGTTGTAGCATTTACGCCAAGACGTTTTGTCAAAGTCTCTACAGTCAATGGCAACACGCCCATAGAGGAACGGGATGTGAAAGCCAATAAAAGAGGCGCTTTTGCTTTCTTGAAATATGTAATCGGATTGTAACCAAAGCTAGTAATCAAAATAGCTTGTACAACGAACATAATTAAGATACCAACGTAAAGTAATACTACAAATAAACCCATATCAAGAATAGCTTGTACGCCACGAGTTGCTAATGTAGAAGCTAGCAATGCAACTACGCCATACGGCATAAGACTAATGATAAAGTCAGCCACCCAGGAAATCAATTGGTGAAGCTCATCAAACAATTTAGTGAACATCTCCATGGAGTTTGTTCCTGTTTGTTTTAATAGGCGAGCTACGCTACCTAAGATAATTGCAAATACAACAATACCGATAACATTTGTTTCAGCAGCCGCTTGAATTGGGTTGCTTGGAATCAATGCACGGAATGTATCAACCATAGGTTTGATTTCACGAATCTTCTTACCAGATTCAATGATATCAAAGCCTTGCCCTAAACCGAAAGCATTGCCCAAAATAAGGCCTACTACAGCAGCAACGGCTACCATGCCGAGATTCGTAGAAATCATAGCAACTACTAACTTTTTAAGGTTAGCACCTGCCTCCATATGCAAAATAACGTGTACAATGGAGATAAAAACGATAGGAATAACAAGCATGCGGATTAAGTCGATGAAACCACCCCCTACAAGGGAGAACCACTTAGTACTTTCCTTGATATAAACCACTTTAGATGGATCATCAGGGAAGCCTGCAATAATTTGAACCGCTACACCAAGTACGGCACCAGCAATAGTACCAATAATAACGAGATTACCGAAGGATGTGCCCTTCCGTTGCAATACATAAATACCTATTAACACGAGCACAAACACCGCGATAATACCAATACTTAGTGGATTGCTTAACATGAGGTAATCTGTAAAGAATGGAATATTCATAATACACCTCTTTTAATTCATATCACAACAATAGGTTATGAACTTAGTATAGCATATATCGAAAAAAATACAAGTATAATATTTTGTTTTTTTAATAAAACATTATTTATTCTATAATATATACAAAAAAGGCGACCTTCCAAAAGAAAGTCGCCTTTAGTTACTCTGGTTAATTTAGTTACTATATTATCTATTAACTAAGATATATGTAACGCGGATAGGCCCATGAGCACCATCTACAGTTACCAACTCGATGTCAGCCGTACGAGACGGACCAGAAATCAAGCAAACATTTGTAGGGAATTTGGATGGATCGTTGTGATAACGTTCAGCCAAATGTTCCATTGTTTGCGTCATACGTGGATTAATTGTATCGGTATACAATACAGCAATATGAGTTTCTGGTAACAAGCTAATTGCACGACCAGATTCTTCACCAGACGCTTGTACTACGGTAGCAGTTTCAGCGATACCGCAGTATGGGAATGTAATACCGATATCAGCATTAGCAGTATTAGAAATACATTCTTCGCGACCTTTAGCTGGGTCCCATTGGAAGTATGTACGAACACCACCATTAGAAGCTGCATCTTGTTCGAATAATTCTTTTAATTTATATTCTTCAACTTCGGAGGAGCTTGGGAAAACAACTTTACCATTACCACGCTCTTCGATAACAGCCATAATAGTTTCACCTAATTTATCAGGTGTAGTATCTACAAATTTTGTACCTACTCGTTCACATTGTTCCTTGAACATAGTGATAACTTGTTCATGAGATAAATCTTTGAACATAGTTTCTTGAGGACCATGGCTATAATCAAAAGATTCTACAAATGTAGGAATTTGATCACGGCCTAATGCACGAGATAAACGTGCAACAAATTGATTACGTTTAGCTACATCCATTATTTTTTCTCCTTCTTCTTGTTCTTTTCATGTTCAGCATATAAATCGCGGAATTTCTTGAATTTTAAGGAACCCAATTCTTTAGACTTAGTCCAACCGTTCATAACCGGAACAGCTTGAGTCCATGCAGGCATGTTACCTTCTTTATTACTAATTAAGTTCATGCCGATAGCACCAGCTTTTGTACCAAGATCGAACAATGTTGCATTACCGAACATCTTAGCAGCTGCAGTGAAGATTGCTTCTTCTGCTTTCGGACGAGTTTTTTCAATGTCAGCCATAACGTGACGGTGTTCCATCAACAATTCATGTAATGGAATAGCTACTGGACAGTTTTCTGTACATGCACCGCACAATGTGGAAGCATATGGAAGATCACCAGCTACATCGTAACCTTTGAACAATGGAGTCAATACAGCACCCATTGGACCTGGATATACGGAGCCGTAGCCATGACCAGAAACGTGACGGTATACTGGACAGATGTTCATACATGCACCGCAACGAATACAACGAAGCATTTCTTGGAATGTACCTCCCAAGATGCCAGAACGACCGTTGTCGATAATGATGATATGAGTTTCTTCAGGACCATCAGCTTCCCCAGAACGAGCAGGACCAGTCATCATGGAGAAGTAGTTGGAAATTTTAGCTCCTACTGCGGAACGGTTCAACATTTCCATCATAACGTCAAGGGCTTTGAAGTCAGGAACAATACGTTCTGCACCTAAGAAGATCAATTGAGTCTTAGGAATGGAGCTAGCCATACGACCATTACCTTCGTTGGAAACGATTGTACATGTACCAGACTCAGCAACCGCAAAGTTACAACCGTTAACGCCCACGTCTGCGTTCAAGAAGCGCTCACGTACATAACCGCGTACGAAGTGAGTCATTTCTGTAGGGTTTTCAGTACCTGTATAACCTAATTTTTCAGCGAAGATTTCGCGGATTTTATTACGTTCGAAGTGAAGCCCTGGTACTACGATGTGAGATGGTGGGCTTACTGCAGTTTGCAAAATAAATTCAGCCAAGTCAGTTTCGTTAACTTCGATACCAGCCTCTTCTAGAACTTCGTTCAAGCCAATTTCTTCAGTCAAGATAGTTTTGGATTTAACGATCATTTTAGCGTCGCGTTGACGAAGGATGTCTAAGGCGATTTGAGTCGCTTCTTTGTCGTCAAATGCAAAGTGAACTTTAGAACCGGCTTTTTCAGCATTGTCAGCAAATTGACTTACATAGAAGTCCAAGTTGTTAAGTACGTGATCGCGAATTTTAGCCGCTTCAGCGCGGAAATCTAACCATTCAGGAACATCCGCAACTACTGTATTACGTTTATCATAAAACACGTCTTGTGCTTTTTTAATAGCTGCAACTTTGAAATCGTCAGCTAAACATTCTTTTATACGTGCTTTATAGGGGCGATTGTCATATATAAGTGCCATGTCGTCTCCTCCTTAACGGCAGTTTAAGATTTCAGCAATATGCATTACTTTGATACGGCGATCGATTTCACCATCTTTATGAAGGCGATCTAGCATACCAGCAATATTCATCAAGCACGCTTGGTCAGAACCGGAAATAACATTAGCACCTGTGCCAGCAATTTCCAATGCTTTTTCGCGTGTCATAACTTCACTGATTTCAGGGTTTTTAACGGAGAAAGTACCGCCAAAACCACAGCAACGATCTGCACGTGGTAATTCAATCAAGTTGATATCTTTAACGTTTTTAAGGAGTTTGAAAGGAGGCTCTTTAATGCCCATCAAACGAGTTACGTGGCAAGATGTATGATATGTAACGGATTCGTTGAAACGAGCCCCTACATCTTCAACACCTAATACGTCAGTAATAAATTGAGTAAATTCATAAATTTTGCCACTCAATTTTTCTGCGCGCGCCAACCACTCTGGTTGATCTTTTAAGAAATGATGATATTCATCACGGATTGCAAAAGCGCAAGATCCGGACATGCTGACTACATATTCAGCGTTCTCAAAGCATTCGATTGTGTTCTTAATTGCGTCCATAGCCGCTTCATTGTAACCGGAGTTAGTGAACATTTGTCCACAACATACTTGTTTCTTAGGTACTACAAGTTCGCAACCTAATCTTTCAAGTACTTCTACACCAGCCATACCTACATGAGGGTAGAACATGTCAATCAAACACTGTTGGAAAAGATGAATTTTCATATTATCTTCCTCGTCTTTTCTAGTACTTAACCTAATAAAAAATTTTGATATGTATGTGTTATGGCAATTTTAGTAGTGAATTTTTCGACTAAATTTCTGCCCTGAACATTACTTATGCTTTCAAATAAATATTCAAAAGCTCATCGATATAATTATAAATTAATCATATAGATATTGTCCAAAGAATTGCTATATTCGTATGTACCCTTTTATTTCTCATATCGTTATGACTTTTTGTAATAACAAACATTGAATTTTATCACATCTATTATTTCATTTATCAATTTTTCTTGCAAAAGCCCCATAAAACCTAGATTTTGGGAATGTTTATCATTTTGCATTTTTGGACATAAGAAAATCAAGTTTTATCTATATTTCATCCTATACTTACATAATCAAACTCAAAATTTCAAATTCATGTAAATTTTATCCTTATATATTACATTTTCTTATAGTAGTGTATAAATTTAAAAAGTGTTATAATTTATTTTATATAAGTATAGTTTGAAAGGAGCCCTTTTCAATGAAACTAAATAAATTATCTTTGTCCTTAGCAATTACATTGGCCCTTGGTTCTACATTCGGCATGGCTCACGCTGAAACTACCGCGGCACATACTAAAGCAACAACAGTAACAAATACGCAAGCTAAAGCAACTACGGTTAAAGCTACAACTGCTAAAGTGGATGCTAAAGCTACAACTGCGAAAGCAGATAATAAAGTGGATACTAAAGCTACTGCAGCAAAACCTGCAACTACTGAAAAAGTAGCAGCACCGAAAGCCGAAGCTAAACCAGCGGTTAAGGCAACTGAAGTTAAAGCAACTGCTAAAGCTAAAGAAACATTGCCAGCAGGCATATACACAGATACAAAAGATAACTGGGCACGCGACGCTATCCAAGCAATGTCTCAAGCCGGTTACCTTTCTGGTTATTCTGACAATACATTCAAACCTAGCGCTCAAATCACACGTGAACAAGCAGCTGCTATTTATGGCAAAGTGTTACAACACAACTTAAATGAGCAAGAATTAGCTGAAATTACAGCAAAAGAGTCTACTGCCTCCTACTCCGACGTAGAAGCAGATCGTTGGTCTAACTCCGCTATCAAATTGGTAAGCGCTGCTGGCGTAATGGAAGGCACATCTAAAACAGCTTTCACACCTAGCAAAACTATGAACCGCGAAGAGTTCGTTGCATCCGCAGCTAGCTTGGCTAAGAAATTAAATATCTCTACACCTGTGAAAACTGAAAAAGTGACATTCAAAGATGAAGCTAGTATTTCCACTGACTACTTAGCAGATATTCAATACATGGCACAACGTGGCATCGTAGCATCTGGTGCAACAGAAAGCTTCAACCCTAAACAACCTGTAACAAGAGCACAAGCCGCAACTATTTTGAACCGTATGCTCAACGGTGCTGGCCTTGCTACACCAAAGCATACTACAGAAGCTAAAGCAGAAACGGCTGTAAAAGAAGATCTCAATAAAGCTGATAAAGCAATCGAAAAAGATGCATCCAAAGTAAGTAAAGATGCAAAAAAAGATATGGCTAAGGCTGATAAAGACATGAAAAAAGAAGCCGCAAAGGCAGATAAAGCAGCAAAAGCTGAGGCTAAAAAAGCTGAGAAAGACTTAAAAGGCAACAAAGATGCTACTGTGGCGGAAAAAACTGAACTTACGCGCACAGCTCGCCCTGTTCGCCGCAGCACACTAAAAGCACTTGATCAAAAGCAACAATCTGCATTGGAAGATAAAGTATTTTCTGAATTAAATAAAACTTACAAAACAGAAGATGCATTTCAAAATTATGGCGTAATGTACTGGCGTGACAATCAATTACACGTAGCTTTGAAATCCAACAGCGATATTTCCACAGTAAAAGCAAATCTTGCAAACCGTGGCGACTCCACTGTAAACAACTATGTTGTAGTTGAATCTTCCCAATACAGCCAAGCTGAATACGATGCAATCGATACAAACTTCCGCAACTATTACAGCAAAAATGAAAAAGCAGGTACAATCCTAGCTACATTCCCTGATGTAGAAAACAACCAACTTTACGCAGTTGTAACTACTGCATCTAAAGAAACACAACAAGGAATCTCTAAGTTATTCGGTTCCAAAGTAAAAATGACAGTAAAACGCTAATCGGCGTTACACTTAACCAGCCAAAGCAGCGTATACTCAATAGTACTACGCTGCTTTGTTATATATCACTATGCATTCCAACTAGTTGACTACAATGCGATGGATATAGATTTTTATGCTGGTGAAAGTTTATATTCTTAGGCTATCGATCGTTAGCCTTTACCATGATTAGGAAGGATTTTTATGTACAAGAATACCCCTTACGCATTACGTGCCCTCGTGCTCGGCACATTATTGGCTACAACAGGCCTTGGTTTTGCTTCTGCAAACACAACCACTACGACACATACTTCTACAACTACTGTTGAGTCAGCTAAAATGGAAAATGCTAAAGCAGATGCAGCTAAAACGGAAGCTACCAAAACAGAAGCAGCTAAGGTTAAATCTACTATTACTGCATCACCTGTAGTTGTAAACACTTCTATTGGTACACCACAAGATATTCAAAAAATCCGTGCCCATATCTTTACAGATGTGCCTAGCGATTTTTGGGCTGCTAACGCCATTAGCACTGTAACTAAAGCAAATCTGATGAAAGGCTATTCCGACGGCACATTCCGACCTAATCAACCTATGACGCGTGAAGAAGTGGCAGCACTCTTCAACAACATCACGGATGATGGTACCGCAGCCTTCGTATCTAGTAAGTTTAAAGATATAACCTCTGATCGTTGGTCCGCTCTCGCTATCGACTCCGTAGCGCGTAAAAATATCATCAGCGGCTATGGCGATGATACATATAAACCAGAAAAATATATGTCTCGCCAAGAGTTTGCCGTAGTAGCAGATAACTACATTCATTATTTAGGCTATACTACTGAGGACCCAACAGTTCTAGATAGTGTTGCCTATGGAGACCAAAAATTTGTAGCTCCTTGGGCGCAAGACGCAGTTCGTGAACTTGCTTACCTTGGTTTCACAAACTACGCGCCTGGTACATTATTTAACCCTGAAAAATACGTAACTCGTGCAGAAGCAGCGGAAATTGCTTACCGCATGACGCAAACACAACAAGCGCTTGCCTTCCATAACACATTATTTAAACAGCAAGTAGAAAATAAAACAGCTAGTATCATCGACAAAGCATTAGGCTATGACAATGATTTCACTAAATTCCGTCAAGACGGAGCGCTCTTCTGGGAAGCAGGTCAATTACATGCATCCTTAACAGATCAAAAGAAAACCGACCTCGTTGCCAAAGCTATCGCAGATGCTCACGATCCGCTGTTAGATAGAACTGTAGTTGTATCAAAAGGTAAATTGAATCAGGCACAACTAGAGGAATATCAATCCGATGCCATCTCCCTTTACCAAGAGAAGGAACCAAAAGGCAAGATTCTCTCCATCTCTCCAAATACAGACACGAGTGCTCTTCTCATAACCGTTGATTCCATTCAAAAATCGACGCTAAAAGCATTTAAAAAGAAATTCCGTGATAATGTATTCTTACAACTACCACCAGAGCCGCTTACAAACTCCGATGGAAATATTCAATTCCCATTGCCTCCACGCGTAAATTACTACAGTGACAAGCAATAAAATAAGAACAGTAACAAAAGCCGTGTCATTACACGGCTTTTTGTTTTGATAATAACTTAACCTCTATAAACTTAAGTTATACATTTAAATTAATTCTTATTCAAAAAAAGAACCGCTCCTATTGGAGCGGTTCTTTTCACAATAAAACAGCTGTTACTATACACACATAATCGAATTTACACGTTTTCGATTAGTTTTTTGTTACATCATTTTCTCGGTCACGCAAGTTACCAACAGGCACATATACTGTACCTGCACTATGGATTGAATCCACATCTTGTTGCAAGATCATTACAACAGAATAATCATCAGTTGTGTAGAATTCAGTAGGCATTTTATCGATATTTACATCGCCACCCATTTTATCTTTCACATCTTGATTATTGTTAATAGCATTCACCAATTCTTTTTTGTTAAGACCACCAAGGTCGTACAAGGACAATTGACGACCTGTTGTAGTATTAAACGTGAATCCTTTTACATACATAACGCCATTCGCATCACGATCACGCATTGTGTACGTGTGAATCAATACGCTGAAAATGCCATTTTTATCTGTTTTCACATCGTAGTACATAACTACATTTGTTTTATTAGATTCTTTAGCATTTAACTTTTCTACATCGTTTTGTACTTTAGCAACGTACTTTTTGATAGCCGTATTGATTGCTTTTTCTACCGCCGGGCTAACAGATTTAACCTCTGGGAATACTAAGTCCAAATGATCTGTAGTAGATTCCACAGGAGATACGGCAACTTCTTTGCGATCCATATAGCGATCCGCATTTGGAGCTACTACTTCAACCGGATCAACTCTAGTTGGAATAGTACGTAACGCACGATTTTGCTCTGGTGTAGCAGTGCTAGAAATACGATATGTTAAATCATTACGATTTACTCGATTCGTATTTGCTTGATCTGCTTGTACGACTACAGTATCTTGCGTTACAGGAATTACTTCGCTTGCTGCGAAGGAGGCTACTGGCAATGCAGCAGCCATCATGATGAGTACAGACTGTTTTAATTTCATTGTTCAACCTCTTATTGTTCTTGCTCAGCTTTCATAGCAAGAGCTTCTTCTCTATTGAATTTGTGTGTAACAACACGGCGAACAAGATAGAGACCAGCGAATACGAATGCAAGCAATCCTAACCATTGTGCTGTGCTTTCAAATCCAGGACCTACTAATTCGAGTGGGGATTCCCCCCCACCAGTTGTAACAGACAATACAATAATAACAGCTATGATTACACCAATCAAGCTTTCACCAACAATCAGACCAGAAGCGAAGAGAACACCACGGCGATTCGATTGCTCAACATCGTAGTCAGCAAGCTCACCGGCACGCATTTTAGCACGAGCTACAAGATAACGACCTACAAAGTAGCTGATGAAAGAACCAATAATAAGTGGCACTTCTAAAGTAGGTGGTAAATAAATACCCATACCAACAGCCAATGGAGGCAATGTTAAAGTAGCAGTTGTGCTCTTGAGAATCAAGTTTACGATAATTGCCACAATACCAACGCCAACGCCGATTAAGATATAATCCCAATCCATGCTGGAGTTGAAGATACCTTGAGCAATGGTAGTCATCAAAGTCGCTTGTGGAGCAGATAATGCAGCATTAGGATCCATTTCAGCACGTGGTAACGCACCTGTGAAACCGTATGCTTGGTAAAGCAAGTTAAGAACTGGAGCAATTGCAACAGCACCGGCTACAGAGCCAAGTAACAATGCAATTTGTTGACGCCAAGGTGTAGCACCAACGAGTTGACCAGTTTTCAAATCTTGCAAATTGTCATTAGAAATAGATGCAATCGCAATAACTACGGATGTCATAAAAATAGCCATAGCTGTCGCGAATTGAACACCAGCTTGTGTAGCAAACAAATTATTTTCCGCTGCGATGAAGTATACAACTAAGGAAGAAATAATAGTCGCTAAAATACCAATACCGGAAATTGGAGAAGCAGATGTACCGATGAGGCCTGCCATGTAACCACATGCTGCAGCTACGAAGAAGCCGATTAACAACGCTACTACGATACCTACTACAACAAGTGTCCACATCAAGCCTGCACTAATAGGTACAGCAGATACGAAGTCCCAGAAAGTGAATACTAAACCAATAAGAATAAGAACGAATACGCCTAAAACGGATTTTGTACTCATATCTGTATCCATGCGATGCAATTCACGTTCAGCAGAACTGCTGTTCATGGATTGTACAGAAATTTTCATACCTTCGATAATAGGTTTAATTAAAGTAACCAAAGTCCAAATCGCGGCAATACCGATAGCACCAGCACCGATGAAACGAACTTTTTCTTTCCAAATGCCCATTGCGAATTTAGCAGTTACGCCACCATCTGGAGCATATAGGTTAGTTAAGTAAGGTACGAATCCAGCCCACGCGATGAGTACACCAACGAGAATAGCGATACCAGAAGCGATACCGATAAGGTAACCAGCACCTAACAACGCTGTAGAGAATCCCAAAGGAATTTGAGTAATGCCTTTGCTACCCACAGGGATCCAGAAACTCATGCTATCGCCAAGCACTTTGAAACCATTTGCACAAAGGCTGATAAGACCAGCTACAAAACCACCAGATACGATGTCGGTCATACCGGAGCTAGATTGAGGGCCTTGTTCACCATTGTGAGAGCCAACTTTCAAAATTTCTGCTGCTGCACGGCCTTCTGGATATGGTAAATCACTATTCACTACCATAGCACGACGCAATGGAATGGTGAATAATACACCTAGACAACCACCGCATGCGCAGAGCAAAAATGTTTGCCAGAACGGAAAGCCATTCCAATACCCAAGCATGAGTAAACCTGGCAAAATAAAGATAATGGCGGACAATGTACCAGCGGCAGAAGCCTGCGTTTGTACCATGTTGTTTTCAAGAACGTTAGAATCCTTGAAGAACCGTAAAATCGCCATTGAAATAATTGCTGCCGGAATGGATGACGAGAATGTCAAACCAACCTTCAAACCGAGATATACGTTAGATGCTGTAAAAATAACAGTAATCAATGCACCAAGTAGCATCCCACGCAACGTCAGTTCCGGCAGATGAAGGTCATGGCTCGTAAAGTCATGTTTCATAAGTACTTACCTCCTCTGTGAAATCATAAACTTAAAACAATATACTAAGCTACTTCCATTTTAACGTGTTAAAGCGATGATTTCAATATATATACGATATTTATAATGTATACATGTTTTATTCGACCCTTAACTATATAGGAAAAGACAATAGTCCAAAAGACTCCAAAGCCACCTATCCCGCTCCGCGGAGACGCTAAGTCGTTTTTGTAGGACCACCACGGTAATATACACCTAATCGTTTTACTATAAGAATAAACCTTTCATTATTCACCAAGTAAAATATTTAATTTATAATTTTTCTAGATATAACGTATTATCAATCTTACATATAGATTGAAATCATATAGGTATGAGGAAAAGGAGGGCGCAATATGCGTCCCCTTTCTTATATGCGCATTATGCATATACACCTATCAATTATATGAAAATAGAAATCATTATCTTTTATTCTGTACAAATATACAGGATTTTATATAATTAAAGTACCGACAATACGGTCGGCATGTCTTTTAAGGAGGTTGTAAGCATTATGGAAACAAGAATTGAATACGATTCAATGGGACCAGTCGAAGTCGACGCTAGACGAATTTACGGACCTCAAACGCAACGCTCGTTCAATAACTTCAAGATCGGTGACCACCGCATCCCTATTGAACAGATCAAGGCGCTTGCGCTTGTCAAAAAAGCATGTGCTTTAACCAATGCAAAGTGTGGCGCAGTAACTGAGGAAAAAGCGAAACTCATCGCTCAAGTAGTAGATGAAATCGTAGACAGCAAGTGGGATGAAGAATTCCCGTTGACCGTATTCCAAACAGGCTCTGGCACACAAACGAATATGAATGTGAACGAGGTAATCGCTCACCGGGCTAAACAGTTAGATGAAGCTAATCCGCTCCATCCTAACGACGATGTAAATCGCGGTCAAAGTACAAACGATACATTCCCTACGGCAATGCATATCTGTGCGTACTTTGAAATTACAAAACGCGTAATTCCTGCATTGGACGGCCTTATCGGATCCTTTGAAAAATTGCAAGAAAAAGGGAAAGGCTTGCAAAAAGTTGGTCGTACACACCTACAAGATGCTACTTTCATCATGGTGGACCAAGAAATCAGTGCCTTTGTGGACGGTCTAAAAACTGCCAAAACTATGCTCGTTCAAAACGCTGATTACCTTCTCGACGTAGCCCTCGGCGGCACTGCCGTTGGTACAGGTGTGAACACGCCTAAAGGTTATCTAGACGTTATGGAAACTGTGTTACCAGAGGTAACAGGCGCACCATTCCGCGTGAAAAACAACAAATTCCAAGGGCTTGCCCTCAAAGATGCTTTCATGATGGCTCATAGTGCACTCAACACATTGGCTACTACACTATTCAAAATCGCTAACGACGTGCGTTTCTTAGGCTCTGGTCCTCGCTGCGGCTACGGCGAATGGCATCTACCTGAAAACGAACCGGGCTCCTCCATCATGCCAGGTAAGGTAAATCCTACACAATGTGAAGCCTTGACCATGGTATGCGCCCAAGTATTTGGCCATAATACGACTATGACAATCTGTGCAGGTAGCGGTGCATTCCAATTGAACGTGTATATGCCTATCATGATTTATGACTTTGTTGAAAGCTGTCGCCTCCTCGCAGATGCGATGAATTCTTTCACAACACACTGTATCGACGGTGTAGAATTCGTACCAGAAAAACTCAACTTCTTCGTAGAACAATCCCTCATGATCGCAACATCCTTAACACCATACATCGGTTATGACAAGAGTGCTCAAGTTGTAAAAGAAGCATACAAACGCGGTTGCTCCATTAAAGAAATTATCTTGGAAGAAAAACTCATGACAGAAGACGAGTTTGCTGAAGCAGTTCGCATGAAATAAAATCTCTCACATCTCTATGACATATCTGTAACATCCTCTCATACCTCAAATGAACGGAAAAAGCCCCGATACATTATGTATCGGGGTTTTCTATTTATTGTGCCACTCCATCAAAGAATGTAATAACTGTAATTTCTCGTGGGCAGTTGATACGGATCGGGAACCAGTGTCCTGTGCCGTTAT
>ERZ772917.577-NODE-577-length-25077-cov-18.972304_pt1 | contig 25077 bp, 15 predicted proteins | sample MGYA00511187_ERZ772917 | MGnify/ENA primary metagenome ERZ772917 (study PRJEB29015, sample SAMEA2737925) | human oral metagenome | biome: human oral; feature: human-associated habitat; material: dental | place: China | collected 2012 ...
AGTAGGAGGCGCGTGGCAGGAGCAGGGCACGTCTTCCTGTACCAAAGGGGATGCCCGGGTATGGTCGGGTTACCGTATGGCCGGAGCTGCCGGACGGAGCTGCCGGTGATGGCCGTCTCTGTCTTGGGGTTAGCTCCGGGGCTGGCTACCGCGCGCCAGTGGGGACATGGCCCGGCCGGTGAGCCCGGCCTGCGGGCGGTCGGTGGGCCTCGCACGCCAGTGGGGACACGCGTGTCGAACGCGCAATAAAGCGGGGCGAAGAGCGTGGCCCCACACGCCAGCGAAGATGCGGCTGGTTGCTGTGCGCTAGGGCTGGCTGTGCGCTAGGGCTGAAGAGATCCTTGCCCTTCTCAGATATCTGACCGCTGCTGCCTCTAGGGGAGAGGGGCGTTCAGTTGTCTCCACCTTGCCACTGAACCGACGTTGGGGCAGTTCTTGTCTGCTCTGCCAAGGGACTGTCCTGGGAACGGGGCCCGCCGAGGAGATTGGCGTGGCGTCTTCCCCTACGCTCAGGGGCTGCCAGCGGTTCAGGACACCGTGTGAACCGTACCAGTACTTCCTACAAGGCTATCGTCGGTGCATTCGATGGTGTCATCGGTCAGGGTTCCGGTCTCCTCACTACATAGGGGCTGTCCTCGTGGCCGAAGACAGAGTCGGTGCGGGACGGCCGGTCTCCTCCTATGTAAGGGGCTGGCTGTCCTTCACCCGCGGTCACTTGTGTAATGCTGTGGACGACGTCCCCCTACCTCAAGGGCTTCCGGCGGTTCGGGACGTCACCGGCCTGGTCTCCCTTTATATAAGGACGTCCTTCATCCGCAGCCATCTGTATGACGCCGCCGTGGACGATATCTCTCTGCGTCAGGAGGCTGCCACCGGTCCAGAACGCCGTGTGAACCGTGCTCGGTCTCCTCCTACATAAGGGGCTGGCTGTTTTTCACCCGCGGTCACTTGTGTGATGTCATGGGCGACGTCCCCCTGCGTCAAGGGACTGTCCTCCCGATTGCCTTGTAGCTCGGCGGAGGAACGGGGTGACAGTTCTATTGGCGAGGGCATTGAGGGGCGATGCCGTCAGATGTTTCACGTGAAACACCTGACGGCAGGAAGGCATCGGGAGCTAACGAAGGGTGCGATGAGTCGCTCCATGTAGAGGCTGTAGACGTCGTTGTTTCACGTGAAACATCCGGATACCACCAAGGCACCAGTCCCGGACCCCGCTTCCCGCATGAGCAGCAGGTGTCCGGCCCCCTACCACCGGAGCCACCGGACGTCTTCACCAGGAACGCCCAGGCCGCCGGGTATGGCTCCCATACCACCGGGGAGGCGCCCGCACATTCCATGCAGTACCAGATGGACTCAGCGTCTGGCTCCCATAGCACCAGGCGCCTCATCCCCTGCTTCTCCATGACCAAGGTGCCCCGAGCTTCACAGTCAGGTTCTGCTCCGCTCGCGCTATAGATGGAGTGCTTTGTAGCTCAGAGGTCCCTGCTCACAGGAGTAGTCCCCACGACCCGTCGCACTCAGGTATCGCCTGGACCAGAGCTCCCTGCTCACAGGAGTAGTCCACGACCGGACTCATTGGTGAGGGTGAGGGCAGACAAAGCTCCCTGCTCACAGCGCTCCGGCGCCGTTCCTCACCGAAGGAGTTGGAGCCAGAGGCCTCTGATCTCACAGGTGCTGAGACTCCAATAGTCCGCTTGTCTCCTACCTGTACAGGTACAGTCTCTCGGTGACTTCTGAGCGGCTCTCCTTATGGGGCCGTGCCAGCAGGTCTCTTTGAGCGGCCTCTCGTGCGCTGGGATTGGTGCAGGTCCGCCTCGGGCACGGACACCACCACTCCAGCGGCCTCTCATGACTGGGACTAGTGACGTTCACCCTCTCGGTGGCTGTGCTGTTCTCCTGGGATCCAGGAGACGACGGCGCCTCAGGGGTGTCGTCGCGCATCTTCAGAAGACTGACCTCTTGGAATCCAGGAGCTAGCCGCCCCCCAGTAGGCCTACGCCCCTTAGACTATCCTCCTGGATTCGGGAAATGGTACTCGGTCTTAGGACAGAGAGGTGGCTGGCCTCTGAACGGGAGCGTCGTTCTGGTTCCGTGCTGGTTGGTCCTGCTCTAAGGGGTCACAATGGTTCTGTGGTATGACCTGGCTCCCTAGGCTAAAGAGTGAGCTGTCGGCACGCTGGAGGTTGGTGACGGGGCGCATCCCGGCTCCCTGGGCTAGAGGGTGGACCGTGCGGGAACCTGCCGCCATGAACTCGCCCTTGTCCTAGTACGCCAAAGAAGAGTACAGGACGGCTCGGAGCTCCTGTCTGATCGTCAGCTCTCTGTGGGCCGAGGAGGATGGGATTGACCGTTGGACGGGCCGCCTCTGCCTGTCTCGCGAGGTCGAGGGCCAGCAGGGCTAACTGCTTGAGGTCGTCGGGAACGTTTAACGGGGCGTGTTTCACGTGAAACACATGGAGACGGAATCCGGTAGAAGAGCACAGCGAAAAAAGCAGGCGGATCGCAGGTGTGCGCCCCGCTGTTTCACGTGAAACATGAAGCTGATAGCGGCAGCGGAGCGGATCCTGTCTTGTCGACGTCGGCAATAGGAACGGTCCTGCGTCGACATGGCCTTTGGCGGCAGCAGAGGGACGAGCTCGCGTAAGGGCGGATCACTCCTCCACTCTCATAGACACCTCCGCCCAGCTGCAGGTGAGCGCGCGTGCGGGCAGGTGGATCCTGTGACTTGCCAATCAGGTCAGCCTCGTCATAGTCGAGCCTGCGAAGGGCGGGTTCGGCCGACGTGTTTGTGCATATGCTGCGAACACGTCGAGCCCGCAAGGATAGATAGGTCCAATGTGATACCACCTGGCGGCTCTGATCCTACGTAGGCGACAATTCGTCCCTGAGGGTCAGGGTGCCGCACCATGCGTGACCTGATCTGACCAGGCAGGTTTACGAGGTTCTCTTCCTAGACGACCTCACCAAGGGGGATCAGAGGGAGTCGGGGGCGGACTGTGTGCCGTGTACTCATGAGTCGAAGGAGGTGAGACCGCTGTCAGGAGCGAGGACTTGTCCGGTCTTGGAGAGATCGAGAGCGGCGCGAACCTGGTGGTGCCCACCGTGACGGCCTCTCTCTGTCAGGGTGTTCCCGGGTGGTCAACTGCCGCAGTCTCGGCCAGCGGTCCGTTGAGCCTAGGAGTTGTCAGAGCTCAATCGAAGTCGGCCAGGCTTGTTCTGAGCGGGAGTCCAGGAGGTGAACACTCCCATGTTTCACGTGAAACATGGGAGTGGCCTGCCGTGGAAGCGGTCCTGTGACCGGTGCGCTGCACACGGTGTGCAGTACGCCGTGTACACCGCGGTAGCGTGGATCACCTGAAACTGGTTGTGGTGCGGTTCGTAAGAGTCGGTCCTGCTGCTGGTGCAGCAGACAGCCCCGCCCTGGGGCGGTCTCACAGCCGTTTTCGTGAGGTACTGCTGAGGAGTCTCGTCCCAGACAGGTGACTGCAGTGCCGAGGGGCACGGCAGTCTGTCCTCTCGCTCTGCGGTGTCTGTGTTAGGGCAGTCTTGTACCCAAGAGCACGGTCTGCGTAATCCCGGTTAAGACTGTCACCTCAGGCGCGCTCCTGTGTCTGCGAAGCGGCCAGTGCCGTTCTGTCAAGGTGCACCGAGGAGAAGGAGGTGGACTGGCTCGTCTCAGGCCAGCGGAAGAGGGTGCTCAGCTAAGCGGAGCATGGACCAGGGAGTTGTAGACGCCTGGCAGGTCGCCGTCGGCCTTAACAGCGAGGGGGAACAACGAGGTCTCGGTCATTCCCGGAACGACATTGACGTCAATGAACCAGGGAGTGCCTTCCTGGTCCACAATGAGGTCTGTCCGAGAGACGTGTCCGAGGCCAAGGGTCCGGTGGACGGTTAGGGCGGTCTCCTTGACCCGCGTTAGGACTTCTGAGCTCAGACGTGCGGGGACAAAGTACTCTGAACGACCAGGATTGTAGCGGGCGTCAAAGTCGTAACGTCCCTGGAAGGAGATCTCGACAGGCGGCAGTGCGCGAGCACCGTCTCCTGTGTCTATTACGGACACCGCCACTTCCGTGCCAGGGACGTAGCGCTCAATGAGGGCCCGCTCGTCATAGGCGAAGCAGGCGACCATGGCGCTACGCAGCTCGTCGGCATCCGCGGCTAGCGAGACACCCAGGCCGGATCCTCCTTGGTTGGGCTTGACCACTACGGGAAGGCCGAGGTGGCTGGCGACGACGCTGAGCACCTCCTGGGCGCCGAGCTGACTGAAGTAGGCCTTGGGAAGAGTCACCGAGTCGGGGGTGAGGACCCCGCCGCGGCGGACTGTGGCCTTGGCGGTCGGCTTGAATGAGGCGCGCTGGCAACCATCAGAATGGGTTCCCACGTACGGCAGATCCAAGGCGATAAGAATATTCTGAAGACCCCCGTCCTCGCCGGGACCACCGTGGACGAGCGGCCAGACAACATCGGGAGAGAACGCGCGCAGGGAGGAGATCATGCGAGCGTCGACGTCGAGAATGAGGACGGTGTGGCCGAGGTGACGTAGGACCTGGGCCACGCGGTGACCAGAGCGCAGGGAGATATCGCGCTCATGAGACAGTCCGCCAGCGATAACGGCAATACGTAGGGGGTCAGACATGGTGGTGTACTTCCTCAGATCTGGTCGGGGGCGGGGCCGACGACGGCGTCGGCGTCGCCATTGCGGGAAGAGGTAGGGCCAAAGATGCGGACGAGTTCCAGATCCCTGGTAATGACCTCGGAGAGACGCTGGACGCCCAGGCGGATATCTGCGGGCTCGGGGTAGCAGAAGGACAGGCGCATATGGTCACGACCAGCCTGCCCGCCTGCATAGAAGGCCGTGCCGGAGACGTAGGCGACGAGGTTGGTGACGGCGCGAGGAAGCATCTTCTTGGCGTCCAGGCCCTCGGGCAGCCGTACCCACGTGTAGAAGCCACCTTCCGGTACATTCCAGGAGCACATGGGAAGGAATTCGTGGAGGGCAGCGATCATGGCATCGCGGCGCTCACAGTACATATTACGGAACTCCGCAATCTGCCGCTTCCAATCAAAGTTCTCCAGGTACATGGCCACCGAGTACTGGCCCATGGAGGAGGGGCAGAGGATAGCGGCCTCTGAGGCGAGCTTCATCTTCTCGCGGACGGCAGGAGGTGCCACCGCCCAGCCGACTCGGTAGCCGGGGGCGAAGATCTTGGAGAAGGAGCCGAGGTAGACGACGTCGTCGGGAGCGAGTGTCTTGAGGGCGGTGGATGTCTGCCCCTTAAAACCAAGCAGACCGTAAGGGTTGTCCTCAACAATGAGGACGTGGTGGCGTCGGCAGATCTCAATGACCTGAGGGCGACGCTCCTCGGAAAGAGTGACTCCAGCGGGATTGTGGAAGTTGGGGAGGCAGTAGAAGAACTTGACGCGGCGCCCCTCGCGCTCCAGGCGGAGCATGGTCTCTTCCAGGGCCTCCGGGATGACGCCGTCAGCATCCAACGGCACCTGCTGGACGTCGGCCTGATAGGTGGCGAAGATGGAGAGTGACCCGACGTAGGTGGGTGCCTCGGCGAGAATGACGTCACCGGGGTCAATGAACAGCTCGGTAATAATATCGACGGCCTGCTGGGAGCCGGTGGTGATAATAATGTCCTCGGGGTCGGCGTCAATACCTTCCAGCGCCATGACTTCAGGGATCTTCTCGCGAAGAGAGGGCAGGCCCTGACCATTGCCGTACTGGAGGGCCTTACCTCCGTCCTTGCGGATCATGTCGTAGGTAGCCTGGGCCAGCTCGTCAAGAGGAAGATCCTTGAGATTGGGCATGCCGCCAGCCAGGGAGACCACCTCAGGACGGGATGCGACGGCGAAGAGAGACCTGGTCTCTGAGGCACGCAGGCCGTGGGCTCGTGCTGCGTAGTTATCCAACCAGGGGTCGAGACGGTTTCCCTTGACGTCGTTGCTCACGTCTGATCCTTTCCGGTCGGGGGACCACCCCCCATAGCCCCAGTCTGCCACTTGGCGCCAGGGAGCGGGGAGGAACGGTGCTGGTGACGGTGGCGACTCGGAAAGTGGCTGCGGCGTTATAGGGGGCCGGGAGCCGTGGGCTGGTCCTGGGGTCGTTGTTTCACGTGAAACAACGACCCCAGGACCATTCGCTGAGGAGTCGTCTCCCTGTTCCTGTCGGTCGGAGGATACGCCTCGGCAGACTCCAGCTTCTCCTTGCCCGCAGACCACCGCTCGTCGGGCGGGGACGCGCCCCAGGTCCTGGACTACGTCACCCGCTACGCCCTCACCGCTCCTGTCGGGCGAGGATGCACCAGCGAAGGCCGGGGTACTAGGCCAGGGGCAGGAGTCTCCTCACTCCTAATCAAGCGGGGACGCAAGACGGATGCGCACAGGGACACCGCGCCGCCAGCACCTTGTCCCTGCTCCTGTCAGGCCAGGGGTGCGAGGCGCCCTAGGTCGGCACACTGAACCGTCGCGTCCCCTGTTTCTGTTGTCAGGCGATGGTGACGACGAGCTTGCCCCGGACGTGGCCCTCACGCAGGGTGGTGTACGCACTACGCACTGACTCGACGTCGAACGGGTAGACGTGGGCCACCTGGATCTTCAGGACACCGCCAGCTACCAGGTCAGCTACCTCCTTGAGATCGGCAGGGCCAGCGTCTCGCATGCCGGTCACGTGGACGCCCTTGGCGATAGCCTCCGGTGAGGGGACCAGGGTACCGATGGCCTTGGGTGCCAGGCCCAGCGACAGGGCCAGGTCGACGTACTCCGGACCGTGGCAGTCCAGCAGCTTGGTGACCGGGCGTGACGTCACCGAGCGGATCCGGGAGGCCAGACCCTCTCCGTAGGACACGGGGACCGCCCCCAGGGAACGCAGGTAGTCGGCGTTGCGCTCACTGGCGATACCAATGACCGGTACGCCTCGGTGGGTGGCGAGCTGAAGGGCCAGGGAGCCTACGCCGCCGGACGCCGCGCTGACCACGAGGACGTCGTCGCTGGTCAGCGCCAGCGTACGTAGTGCGCCGCTGGCGGTCAGGGCGACAATGCCCAGGGCGGCGGCCTCGGTGAACCCGAGGGCCTCCGGCTTGCGCAGGACCTCGTCCGCGCTGACCACGACCTGCTCAGACAGGGCCCCGACGACCTGACTCTGACCAGGGGCCGCCCAGAGGGCCCCGAAGACGGCGTCGCCGACGGCGAGGTTGCTGACCTCGCTGCCGATTGCGCTCACGACGCCCGAGAAGTCGTGCCCTACGCCTCGTGGCAGGTGCGAGGCGTCCTTGCCGATCATCCCGCTGAATACCTTCCAGTCCACCGGGTTGAGTCCTGCGGCCCTGGTGCTCACACGGACCTGGTGGGGTCCGGGGGCGGCGTCAATGACGTCGGTCATCTCCAGGACCTCCGGGCCGCCGAAGTGCTGGTACTGGATCGCTCGGGTCATACTGTGCCCTCCTGGCTCTTGGTCCCGTATGTGGTTGCGCTGGTTTGTGTCTGGACACGCCCGGGGAGTGCAGGCGCCTCGTGCTGAGGGGCGTGAGCAGTACCTGGGGGCGTGGTGGTGAGCATGGTCGGAGACATTATTTACAAAGGATATAGAATCATCTGCCGATATGCTGGGATATAGTGCATACGTGCAGCTCAGAGGCGAGTCTGAAAGTATGCTGTGAAATAGGGTGCATTCTGTCCTCGGCAGCGAGGACAGCGGTATGCGGGGCATGGCGGGTGCGCGCATGGTTCGCCCTTAGCGGGGGCATCAGACGGTCTCGACCACGTTGGATAACTGAGACGAGGTGCGGTTCGTTCTCGGCGGGGAGGGCGGGTTCGTCCTGCTCTTGTCGGTTCGTCCTGGGCCTGTCCTACGGTCTGCCACGGCTGTCGATCACGGCTCGTCCTACTCGCGCACTGGCGGCAACACGGTCTCCGGTATGTCTCCGTGGGTGAAGAAGTGCCTGAACGCCTTGATCGCCAGCTCGCGAGGCACCTCCACGCTTCTGGGGATCTCTGACCAGCTGCCGTGGTAGTCGTACTCGGGGAACTCCTGGCCGTCATCGACCACCGTAGCCGGCCAGAACATCTCCGTGTCGTTGCCGAAAGAAACTGTGTACCCATACCCCTCGAACTGTATGAGCACGCAGCTAATGTCCCCCAGGAGGAGCTTGATAACGGGGACGCCTCGTGGGTAAGGGGAACGTTGAACGGTCTCTATCGCGTTCTCTACGTCTCCCCACGTCGATACCTCCGTCTCAACAAACCGGTCGGCGGAGGCGCCCCGGTAGTTTATGACCATATTGTCTCCCCTGTGTCCCGCACAATAGTGCGTCCCGCAGTACCCATGTCATTTTATCCTTAATGTCCCGTGTCTCTACGCCGGGGTCCGGGAGGTGCATGAGAGGTGCTGACGCATGCCCCCGCCTATTCGGGAGCAGCATGAAACATGCATTCGTCCTGAAAGACGACTGTCCGAGGTGGGTGTCGGGCTGAGGTTCAGACAAATCGGATAAGGACAGTATAAAGCGACAGGGCGAGAACTGATTGGGTCGGGGGTGTCTGCTAGCGGTGCGGGGGTCGGGTGGCTACTTCGCCGGATCAATTGGTGGTGCGAGATCAAGGGGCCATTTCATCAGGTTAATTGGTTGTGCGGGATTTGAGGGCTTGCTCCGTCGGGTTAATTGGTGGTATGAGGGTCATAAGGCTACTTTGCCGAGTCAATTGGCGGCATGGTGTTGTGACGCCTGTTTCGCTAGGTCAATAATGGGTCAGGCGGCTGCCTGCTGGCGGTGCGGGGTCGGGGGCGTGTCTCTGTGGCGGCCCTGGTGCGGGAGAGTGCCTGCTGGTGGCGTGGAGGTCAGGGCTGGTGGGGATGGATGCAATATAGTATTCAATAGTGTCTGCTGGTGGCGTGGTCAAGGGCCTGGGGAGTGGTCGGAGCGTGCCGATGGGTCAGGGAGCGGCGTCAAACTTCTTGAACCGGAGCGGGAATCGCCCAACTGTGCCGGTGGGGCGGGGGAGCAGGAGTGGCGTCGGTGTCCCGGGGTGGTGGTGTTGCACATTCATCCTGGGGTCCTGGTCGGGCCGGTGGCGTCATTTCAACGATTTCCCGTCATAGGAGGTGGAGGGGGACAGGATGAATGTGCAACGCGGGCGCCGTTGCACATTCATCCTGCTCTCCGGACCACGGGCTGCCAGGCGGATCCGCATGATTCCGCCATTTTATGATCGCCGATTGTAAAAAGAATGTGCAACTCCTCTAACCGAGCCGGTTGACGGCCTGATAGGCCAGCCCGGCTGAGGCCGCTACCCTAGCACACGGCACGACTAGAACAACAGATACCGCCCTGTCCGCGCTACAGCCCTGAGACCTGTCAGTGCTGGGCGTAACTGGCGACCAGGGGTCGGAGCTCCTCCTGGGTAGCCGGGATCTCCACGACGTGCTGCGGCCTGGCCAGCAGCTCCCTGACCACCTCGGCCACCGGCAGCTCCTCACCCAGGGCCTCAGTGACCGTGTGCCCGAACTTGGCGGCCTTGGCGGTCTCCATGACCACCATGGGCACGCGCCGCCCGTGGGCGGGGCCGCCCTGGTCGGGACCGTCATCCCCAGGTGCGTTGTCCGTACCAGGTGCTGCGGCGGCGTCGGCCTTAAGGACGCGCAGCGCCACGGTGACGCCGTCAGCAGTGTGCGGGTCAATGAGCTCACCTGCGGCCGCGTGGACCTGGCGGATCGCCTCAAGCCGGTCAGCGTGGGTGGAGGTCCCCGAGATAAACCCGTGCTCCTGACGCAGGGAGACAATTCTGTCACACAGGTCCAGAACGCCGTCGGACTCCAGGCGAGTCCAGTACCGCATAAACTCCTCCCCGAGGACCTGGGCCACGAAACGTTCCAGGTTGGACGCCTTGGAAATGTCCATGGAGGGGCTGGAGGTGGCCAGGGTCTCGGAACCGCCGCGTGGGCGGTAAACGCCTGTGGAAAAGAACTCGTCGAGGACGTTGTTCTCATTGGTGGCCAGTACCAGGCGGCGCAGCGGGACACCCATGGAACGGGCCAGGAAGGCGGCGTAGATATTACCGAAGTTTCCACTGGGGACGGCGACGTCGACCTGGAGGCCCGTGCGGACGTCCTCGGGTGCGGCGTCGGTGACCCTCAGCCATGTCCACACGTAGTAGACGGCCTGGGCGGCAATACGACCGATATTAATGGAGTTGACCGCGCCGAGGTGGTGGGCGGTCTTGAAGTCGGCGTCGCCCATGAGGGTCTTGACGAGGTTCTGGCAGTCATCAAAGACGCCGCGCACGGCCACGTTATGGATATTGTCGTCCGTAATGGAGTACATCTGGGCGCGCTGGACCTCGCTCATGCGCCCGGCGGGGGAGAGCATGACGACGCTGACCCCCTGTTGGCTACGGAAGGCCTCCTCGGCGGCCGAGCCCGTGTCACCGCTGGTGGCCCCCAGGATCGTGAGGACCTGACCGCGGCGGGCCAGGACGTAGGGGACGGCCTGGCCGAGAAACTGCATGGCCAGATCCTTGAAGGCCATGGTCGGGCCCTCGGACAGGCCTGCCACGAGCAGGCCCGGGTGCAGCGCCTCCAGGGAGCGCAGGGGGACCACCGGGGAGGGGAAGCGCTCGGGGCCGTAGGCGGCGGCGGTCAGGGCGGCCAGGTCCTCGCCGGGGACGTCCGTGGCGAACAGGCCGATGACCTGTGCGGCCAGCTCAGGGTAAGTCAGGGGACGCCAGGCCTCCAGCTGCGCGGCGTCAATCCGGGGCAGGGCCTCGGGGACGGTGAGGCCGCCGTCAGGAGCCAGCCCCATGAGGAGGGCATCGCAGAAGCTGACAGGGTCCATGCCCCCGCGGGTGGAGACGAACTGCATGCCGGGCCTTCCTGGAAGGTGTGCAAGGATCGGCGCCCGCGGTGACGTCCTCGGGCGCCGCCCGGGCACGCTACGTCGCAGACCGGCCGAAGGTCGTGGCGGACACCGCCCCGGGGTGCGAGCCCGCTCATCCTAAGGGGCCGGTGCATTGGGCCGCAACCGGCGCGCGCCTGGTGGGGCGGGCTGGTTGTGCTGCGCCTGCTGCGGTGGTACGGCTGTGGTACGTGCTTGGTGGGGCGGGTCTGCTGCTGTGGGTCAGTTGTGGTGCGCCTGGTGGGGCGGGCTGGCTGCGGCGCGTGGTCACCACCCCTCCCCGGCCTCACCGAGCATGAGCGGGACCAGTACGGCTACCAGGTCCCTGAGCCGGGGCCGCGTGGCCCGTGGTCCGGCGTCGAGGTCCCCCTGCTCCAGGGTCTGCCAGTCCCGGGCGTCAAGGTCGTAGACGTACAGCGGACCGTCCTCGTAGTCGCCCACCATGAGGTAATGCGGGTAGTCCGCCACGTACGGCCCGGTGGTCTCCAGCATCTCGGCCGGCCCGTACAGGTTCGCGCCGTTCATGTCGCAGCCGTCCGTCAGCTGCCAGAACCCCAGTAGTGCCGCCGGTACCTCGGCACCCAGGTACTCCCTGACCCAGGTGACCGCCGTCTCCACCTCGCTGGTGGACGTGGGCACCAGCTCCTGGCCCCAATAGGTGCGGTACCGCTCACCTACCTGCGCGATTAGATCGACCACCAGCTCGTCATTAGCCCGGTCACGTGTCTGCTGCACGGCACACCTCCAGGACGGGGACGGTTCCGCGTGTCAGCCTAGACGTCCCGGACACCGGCAGCGGGGACGTGCCCTGCCACCGAGGCGGGGGCGGTGCTCACCGCCGTCGCCGCCGTCCTTGACGACCCGCCCCGCCACCGAGACGAGGTGGTGTGGTGCTCCTAGGAGTCTTGGCCCAGGGCCCGTTCGACCTTCTTCCTGAAGCTGGCCCGGGGGTAGCTGCCCTGAAACTGCGTGACCACCTCACCGGCGCGTACGACGGCGAAGGTCGGCAGGGAGCGGATACCGAACAGACGGGTCGTGACCGGGTTCTCGTCCACATTGACCATGACGAGTTTCACCCGACCGGCGAGCTCGCTCGCGACCTCGTCTACCACCGGGGACATCTGGCGGCAGGGGCCGCACCACTGGGCCCAGAAGTCTATGACGACCGGCAGGTCGCACCGGGCGACCTCGACGTCGTAGGAGGAGTCGGTGACGGCAAGGGCGGAGGGCATAAGTATTCCTTTCGAGCCTGTTATGACGGCACCTGTTCTCGCGAGCGGTAGTAACCGGCGGTTGCTCGCGGGACCGGGTACTACGTGTCCCACAGCCTGCACGGGTTCCTGTATATCGCACAGGTTCCCGTCATGTCCCACAGGTTCCGCGCCAGCCCTCTACCGGCCGGACCGTGTCCCGCAGGGCCAGCAGGTGTCTTCTACGGGAGGCCGTGGCCTAATGGGAACCAGTGCGGTCCGCGGGCGTACCACAGACCGTACCTGTGAGCATCCTGTGAACCCCCCCGTTCTCACGACGAATAAGTACCGTTCTCGCGACGAACAAGTACCGTTCTCACGAGCAATAAGTACCGTTCTCGCGGAAGAAGGGGAGGGGAGGACGGGTGGGGCGGGTGTCAGCTTGAGGAGCGTGCCCGGGCGGCTAGGCTGCGCAGGTGGCCCTTGGCCTCCTTGGCGCTGCGCAGGGCCAGGAAGGCCGAGGACCGCAGGGGCATGTCCCAGCTGCCGTCGACCTCCGTGACGCGCTGGGCGTAGCGCTTCTTGTACTGCCCTACGCTGTAGAGCTCGGGCACCCGCACGGACCCGGCCCCCATGAGGTCGTAGGACACGCAGCCCTCGTCAGCCAGGGTCCGCATGCACCACCAGTCCAGGGCCTCGGCGCCCCGGTAGGCCCGGGACTCGTTGGAGGAGGCGCCGTAGTAGGCCCAGGTGTGCCGCTGGTAGATCGTAATGAGGTTCCAGGCCTGGGGCTTGCCCTGGGCGTCACGCATGACGAACAGGCGCGCGTGCTTGGGGCCCAGGAAGGTCAGCATCTGCCAGTAGACCTCACTGGGGTGCGGGGTGAACCCGTCCCGCTCGGCGGTCTCCGTCAGCACCTGGTAGACCTTCTCGAACTCGTGACGGCTCAGGTCGCTCTCGTCGGCGAACGTGGCCCCCGCCGCCGCGGCCACGCGCTGGGCGCGACGGACCCCGCGGCGACCGTCCTTGGGCATGGCCGCGGCAATGGCCTCGGGGTCACGTGGGCTGAGGTCGGCGATATAGGTGTGGTCGTAGGTGATCGAGTTCAGCAGCGGGTGCAGGTCCGGGGCGCTGAAGGCGGCGGCCAGGCGCAGGAACACCACCGACTTGTCCCGCCGTCGCACCTCGGCCTGCAGGAGCTCACGCAGGTGGGCCTCACGCTCAGGGGACTGTTCCTTGAACCACACCGGCCCGTGCTTGGCCCACAGGAAGCGCTGTCCCACGATCTCGTAGACCAGGAACATGACGTAGGCAACGACGACGCCGCCGTCCTCGTAGACGTACCGGCCCCAGACCTGGTTGCCCCGGGCGGCCTCGAAGGCCTCCCACGGAATGGTCTGCTCCATGGGCATCTCGCGGTGACGGATCAGCTCGTGCGCCTCCTGCGGGCGGAGCCGGCGGAGGGTCTCTTGACGCTCACTGGACACGTGGAACCTTCTGTCTCTCGGGTCGGGCTTAACGGGTCGGGCTTAGGTGGGGAGGTCAGTAGGACTGGTCGGTGGGGTCGGGGTAGTAGCGGGCGAACTTGCGGTAGTGGTTGAGGCGCTGGGCCTCCACCACCAGACGGCGGCGCTGGGAGCGCTCGCTGGGGTCCCGCAGGGGGTCCACGGCGTCGCCCAGCAGGCCCCGCACCCGCTGCGCCAGCTCGGGGTCGCGCAGGTAGTGCATGAGCAGGCGCCCGGGCACCAGGGAGTAGAGCACCTCCCGGGTCACGTTGCGGCGCACCAGGCGACGCCCCCCGATGAGGTCCTCGATCATGGGGACCATGGGGTTGGCCCCGGCGGCCGTCATATAGAAGGAGTTGCGCCCGATACGTGGGTTGACCTCGAAGAACAGGGCGCGCCCGTCGCGGGGGTCGATCTTGACGTCGAAGTTGGCGAAGCCCCGGTACCCGGCGGCCGTGAGGATCCGCTCGGCGGCCTCCCAGATCTCGGGGAAGGGCTCGGTGACCATGGCCACCGGGTTGCCGATCATGGTGGGCGCGTGGTCCTCCAGGAGCACCCGGGCCGAGCCCATGAGCGTCACCCGTCCGGCGGAGTCCACGTAGGTGGTCACCGAGCGCATGGCCGTGTTGTCACCGGGGATGAGCTCCTGGACCACGAACGTGGAGCGGAAGCCCGCCTGACGCAGGTCCTGCCACAGGGACTCCAGCTCCTGGGGGCCGTCCATGAACCAGATCTTGCGCTTGCCGGGGAAGGAGACCGCGTCGTAGGCCTCCCCGACGGCGGCCTTGGCCACCACCGGGAAGGGCATGTCGATCTGCGGGGCGGCCCAGCCCGGATCGTCGCAGTCAGACATGTCCACCACGACCTGGCGGGGGGTGTCCACCCCCACCGAGGCGCACAGGGCGGAGAAGGAGGTCTTGTCCGAGACGGCGTCGATCACCTCGCTGGGGGGGAAGGGGACCGCGTAGGCGGGCTCCAGCAGGTGACGGTGGCGGGCCAGGAGGGCGGCCTGGTGGTCGGTGTTGGCCATGACCACCGCGCGCTCGTCCTCGCCCAGGTCCTCGGCGACCTCCAGGAGGGCCGCGATGGTGTCCTCCTCGGTGGGCTCCTCGGGCAGGGGGACGACGTCGATGTAGGAGGACAGGCTGATCGCCTCGATCGGGGCGGGGGACAGGACCGTCACGCGACTGGTGGTGGCGGTGTGGAGCTGGCGGGCGATGGCGTAGACGCCGATGTCCCCCCCCAGGACGACCGGACGAACGTGACTCATGTGGCCTCCAAGCTAGTGCGGTACCCTCCCGGGCAGACGGGAGGGCCGTCTGCCCAGGATAGATCAGACGGCCCCCGACGTGCGGGTGGGGTACGGCTCAGGCGTGGTCGGCCAGGTAGTGTTCGGCGTCCAGGGCGGCCCGGCACCCGGATCCCGCTGCCGTGATCGCCTGCTGGTAGTGGGGGTCGGCCACGTCGCCGCAGGCGAAGACCCCGGGGACGTTGGTGCGCTGGCTGGGGGCCTCGACGCGGACGTAGCCGGCGTCGTCCAGCTCCAGGACGTCCCTGACGAGCTCGGTGCGGGGGATCTGGCCGATGGCCACGAACAGGCCGGCGGCCGGGATCTGGCGGCGCTGCCCGGTGAGCGTGTCCTCCAGGGTGACCGACTCCAGGGCCTCCTGCCCGCCCAGGCCCACCACCCGGGAGTTCCAGGCGAAGGTGATCCGGGGGTCGTCCAGGGCGCGCCGGGCCATGGCGGCGGAGGCGCGCAGGGCGTCGCGGCGGTGCACCACCGTGACCGAGGAGCCGAAACGGGCCAGGAACAGGGCCTCCTCCATGGCCGCGTCCCCGCCGCCCACCACCACGATCGGCCGGTCCCTGAAGAAGAAGCCGTCACAGGTGGCGCAGTAGGACACCCCGTGCCCCGAGAGGCGGTCCTCCCCCTCCACGCCGAGCCTGCGGTACTCGCTGCCGGTGGCGACGATGACGGTGCGGGCCTCGTGGACGCCGTCGTCGGTGGTGACGCGCTTGACCTCACCGACCAGCTCCAGGCCGGTGACGTCCTCGTAGCGGATCTCGGCACCCAGGCGCTCGGCCTGCTCCTGCATCCGGCCCATGAGCTCAGGGCCCTGGATCCCCTCGACGAACCCCGGGTAGTTCTCCACCTCGGTGGTGCTCATGAGGGCGCCGCCGGCGGTGACCGAGCCGGCCAGCACCAGGGGGTCCAGCCCGGCGCGGGCGGCGTAGATCGCGGCCGTGTAGCCGGCCGGGCCGGAGCCGACGATGACGACGTCGTGGATCATGACTCTCCTGAGGGTGCGCAGGTGCTGACCGCCTGCCCGGCCTCGCGGGCCCGGCAGGACATGGACACAACCTCCGGCAGGTGACGGCGATTCCTACGGATCCTCCTATCGGAGCGTGATCTCCGTAATAGTGAGCTTGTTCTCGCCGTCGGAGGACTTGGGCAGCCGGGTGACCAGCAGGACCACCGTGGTGGTCTCGGTGGGCTTCTGGAAGTTGAAGGTGGTGGTGCCCTGGGTGAACTCGCCCTCCGCCAGGAGGGTGCCGCCCTCGGGGTCGTCGGGGCTGGTGGCCCGGATCTGGACGTGGCCGCCCGCCCCGGTGCCCTGGATGTCGATGCCCGAGACGGTCGCCTTCTGCTCCAGGGTCACGGCCAGGGACTTGGTCCCCCCGTCCATGCCCGGGTCCCGGTGCCACTGGGAGAACCACTCCTTGGAGGTGTCGCCGTCAGTCAGGCGGCTCTCCAGCTCGGGGTGGTCCCCGCTCAGGCTCTTGGCCCCCGCGACCTTGACCGGCGCCGAGGAGGGCGTCGGCTTGGTGCTGTCGTCGCTGCTGCTGGTGGTGGCGGCGGGCGCCTGCGTGCTCGACGTCGAGGTGCTGGGGACGGTCTTGGCCGCCGGGACGTCGTCGTCGGTCAGTCGCACGCCGGCGAGCTGGAGGAGGTTGCTCACCGCGAAGAACGCGCCCACGAGGACCAGCGCCACCAGGGAGACGAGGACCACCGTGGAGGTGCGGCTCACCGACCGGGAGCTCTCCTCGTCGTCCTCGACCCGCTCCGGGGTCGCGGCCACGGCGGCCCCACGGGCCTGGGAGGCCGACCACGTCTGCGTGGGGTTCCTGCCGTCGGCGGGCCGGGAGGGCGGGACGGCGACGGGCTCGGGCTGGGCCGGCGGGGCGCTCGGGGGGATCGACGGCGGCACCGGGCTGGAGTACGGGGTCTCCACCGCCGGGCGGGTCCGGGGCGGGATCTGGGCCGGCAGCTGCTCCGGGGGCGCGGTGGCGGGCGCCTGCGGGGCGGCGCCCTGGGTCTGGGCGCCCTGGGGGGCCTGGGCGTCGCCCTGGGCGGGGGCCGGCTGGCGCGGAGGGACCGGGACCGGGTCGCCGTAGCGTGAGGCCGCCTCCAGGGCCACGGCCTTGGTGGTGGCCAGGAAGGACTCGGCTGGCCGGTCCTGCGGGGCGGCCGGCTCCGGGTCCGGGGCGGGCAGGAGCGGCAGCAGGGAACGGGAGTCCCACCGTCCCAGGGACCGGGCGACCTCCGCCGCCGACAGCGGCGGGTGACCGCCCCAGGTCCGGGCGATAAGGGCCTCCAGGTCACGGTCGGACGGGTCCCAGTCAGGGTCCAGGCGCGAGGGCGGTACCGGTCCGCTCGCGCCCATGGGGGCCGAGGGGATCCCCGAGCGCTTTCCGGGCCACCGCTTGGTCAGCAGGTAGTACAGGAGGCTGACCAGGCCCCTGGCGTCAGTCCGGTCGGCGGCCAGGGGGTCGAAGTTCACGCCCCCCTCGCGGCCCAGGACGGCGGCGTCGACCCCCAGCCCGAGGACCTGGACCTGGCCGTGGCGGCGCAGACGCACCGAGTCCGGGCCCAGGCCCAGGTGGTGCAGGCCGCGGCGGGAGGCCGACTCCAGGGCGCTGGCGACCTCCCCGATAATGGTGCGGGCCTGGGCGGGGTTGACGCCCCGGCGCACCAGCTCAGCCAGGCTGACGCCCTCGGGCGGCTCGGTGACAATGAAGGTGACGGATCCCTCCTCCACGTCGTAGACGCGCTGGACCCGTGAGTCGGTGATGAGGACCGCGCGGGCGGCCGCCTCCAGGACCTCGGCCCGGTGGGGGGTGGCGTCCGTCAGCGTCAGGATCATGACGTCGCGGTCCAGGATCGTGTCCACGCCCAGGTGGCGCACGATCCGTGGCAAGGTGGCGGGGAGAGCCTCCCCAAGTGCGTAGCGCCCGGAACCCAGTGGAGTCATGGTGCTCATGCGGGCCCTCCTCTTTGCTTGGTGGCGCGCTGACTGTGATCCCATCGTAACCTCAGAGGGGCGTCGTACCGCAGTGTTACCGACAGCATAGGGCGACGCCACAGCCGGCTGTGCCGGTGGGTGACCCTCGGAGGGCCCGGGGGTCGTGGGGGCGCCAGGGCGCACCGGGATGCTGGGGGGCAGCGAGCCCGTCGGGGCGCTGACGGAGTGCCCGGTGGTACGGGTCGCTCCGGTCCTCCGGGTTCCTGACGGCGCGCCCGCCGACCTCGTGCGGGGCGGCAACGAGGCCTCTCCCTGTGGGACCCCTGCGGCCTGTGGGGCCCCGGTGGCCTGCAGGACACCGGTGGCCGCCCCACCCGCGGCCTGCCGGGCCCCACCGGGCAGGGCCCCGGCGTGCGCGGCCGTCCCGCCTGCCCTCGCCCCGTCCGCGGCTACGCCAGCCGCGGTCACCCCGGCTGCTCCGTCCGCGCTGGCTACCGGCCCCTGCGAAGTGGGCGCCGACGTCGTCGGATCCAGGGCCTGGGAGGCCCGTAGCACCGCAGCGCCCAGGGCGCCGGGCAGCAGGCGGCCCAGGAGCGCCAGGATCCGGGCCAGGCGCGTGAACAGGAGGCTGAGCTCACTCACCCGCAGGACGCGGCCGACCGCCAGGTACACCACGGTCATGATCGTGGCGACCACGGCGATCTGTACCAGGGCGTCCAGGGCGCGGGTGCCCGTCATCGAGCCGTCGGCCGGCCCCAGCAGCAGGCGCACGCCCTCTCCCGCCGCCGCCGCTCCCAGCGCGGCCATGCCCAGGCGCAGGTAGGTGCTCAGGACCCGGCGGCCGTCCAGGGAGGGGATGTGGCGGCGCATGAGCGGGACGATGGCGGCCGAGGCGGCGACCAGCCCCAGGGAGGAGCCGACGGCGGCCCCCACCATCCAGAGGTTGGCCGGGGCCAGGAAGTAGGCCACCACGCAGGCCACGACCGGGGTGACGCCGGCCACCAGGTCGGCCAGGAGCAGCCGCTTGGTGTCGGCGTAGGCGAGCATGACCCGCTGGGTCGTGAACCACACCCCCTGGGGCACGATCCCCAGGGCCAGGGCGATGAGGACCGGTGCCGAGCCCACGGCCTCGGCGGTGGAGATCGAGGGCACGAAGGCCTGCAGGGCCTGGGCGGACAGCACCACGATCCCGGCGCTGGCCAGCATGGTGAACACGGCCACCGAGCGCAGCCCCAGGGACAGGTCGTCACGGACCCCCTCCCCGTCCCCGGCAGCGGCCTTCTCGCTCATGCGGGTGAACAGGGCGGTGATAATGGAGGTGGTCACCAGGGACTGGGGGAGCATGTAGACCAGGAGGGCGTTGGCGTACATGGTGGTGGAGGGCACGACCACCCCGGCGTACGCGGGCTCCCTGGCGGCGGTCACGGCCAGGGAGCCGAGGTTCGTCGTCGCCCAGTCACCCAGGGAGGCGATGAACACGCCCAGCAGCGCCCAGGAGGCCACCTTGGAGGTCTGCCCCAGGCCGATCCCCCTGACCCCGAAGACGACCCGGGGCCTGAAGCCGATACGGCGCAGGGGTAGGTAGAGCACCACGGCCTGGATGACGATCCCCAGGGTGGCGGTGCCCGCCACCAGGGCGATCCTGGCCACGCCCCAGTCGGCCGGGGTCTCGCTGCCCTGGTAGGACTGGTAGATCTGCATGTAGGCCAGCAGGGAGGCGATGGAGATAATGTTGTTCAGGACCGGGGACCACATGTACGGCCCGAAGCTGGAGCGGGCGTTGAGCACCTGCCCCCACAGGGCGTACAGGCCGTAGAAGAAGATCTGGGGCATGCACCAGAAGGCGAACCCGTAGGCCACCGGCAGCCAGGCCTCCAGCCCCGAGGCGTAGACCATAATGACCAGCGGGGCGGCTATGGTCAGCAGGACGGTGACGGCCAGTATGAGGGTCCCCGCGGCGGTCAGGAGCCGGTTGACCAGCTCGTCGCCGTTCTTCTGCCGCAGGGCCCGTACGATCTGCGGCACCAGGACGGCGTTGAGGATGCCGCCAATGAGCAGGTTGTAGAGCTGGGTGGGCAGGGCGTTGGCGGTGTTGAAGGCGTCCGCCGCCCCGGAGGCGGTGGCGCCCAGGGCCACCGCCAGCAGCGCGTTGCGCACGAACCCGAGGATCCGGCTGGTCAGGGTTCCCGCGAACATGACCGCGCTGGACCGGGCGAGTGAGTTCTGGGGGGTGCGGCTCACGCTGCCTCCTCATGTGGCCGGGTGGGGGGCCGCGGCAGACCGGGGCCCTTGACGGCGTCCGCTGCGGATGGTCCGCACGACGCCGACGACGAGCAGGATAACCAGGGCCGAGGCGCCCACGCGCACGCCTCTGCTCTCCCAGTTCGCCCGTACCCGCATGTGCAGGATGGCGGGTGTACCCACCACGGTACCGTCTGGGGCCAGGATGTGGATGGTCAGGTTCACGTCACCGCTGCCCACGGCGCTCACCGGCAGGGAGGCCACCGCCCCGCCGCGGGCCGGGACCGTGATGGTGACCGGCTTGAGGGGCTGGAGCCTGGTGGAGGAGGAGAAGATGCGCACCTGGACCGTGGCCGCCTGGTTGAGGGACGAGGTGATCCGCACCGGCACGTCCGCGCTCTGGGCAATGAGGTTGATGGTGCTCGACGGCGCCGCGCCCAGGGACTGGGTGATCCGCGTGCCCACCTGGTGGTCGGCGGTCAGGGCCCTCTGGCGTCCGGAGGGGTCGTCGCGCCAGGCCGTGGAGGTCACGGTCGAGACGACCTGGGTGACCCCCTCCAGCTGGGTGGTCGGTGAGGCCAGCACCCCCACGATCGAGCCCAGCGTATGCTCTACGTCACGTGCCTGCTCCAGCTCGCTGGTGCTGAGCTCGGTCTGGGACACGGACTGCTGCGCCAGGTCCTGACGCTCCACCAGGTTCTGGCTGGCGCGGGTGTCGGACACGAGCCTGGACAGGGTCCGGGGCTCGGACCAGCTGTTGCCCATGAGCGCCTCCAGGCGCCGTCCCAGGGCCTGGGGGTTCGTGGCGGCCCCCCGACCCAGGGTGACGACCAGGTTCCGGTTCAGGGCCGGGGCCTGGCGGGTGATAATGGCGGACAGGCCGCGCAGGAGCTGGCGGGAGTCCAGCTCGCACAGCGGGGACCGGGAGCTGCCGGTGCTTAAGGTGGAGGCCAGCGCCTGGGACAGGCTGGGGTCGGACAGGAGGACCACGCGGTCGTCAATGAGGGTCGTCCCGCTCGGGGTGTAGGTCAGGTCCTCGGCCACCGGGGCCGCCGACGCCGGGGCGATGAGGGTGGTGGTGGAGGCGGGCAGCGCGCTCAGGGTCTGGCTGTCCAGGTCCTCTACCCAGGCGGTGTCCGTGGCCGCCCCGGCGGCGACCGTCTGGGAGGAGGCGGAGCGCTCCAACGCCGAGCTAATGAGATCCGTCTCCCCCAGGTGCGCCAGGGCTGGGACGTCGGCGTCGTTCCAGGGCAGGGCGATCACCTCCCCGGCGGACACGGCCTTGGTCAGCGCCGCCGTCAGGGGGTCGGTCGCGGGGAAGGCGTACTTGGCCCCGGGGGAGGCCGTGGAGGTGGCTGTGGAGCTGGGGGAGGGCGTCGTGGATGCGGACGTCGTGGGGGAGGGCTCGGCGGAGGGGGTCTCCGCGGGGGTGGGTGAGGCCGTGGCCTGCCCGCTTCCCGGGGGCGGTGTGGCCGGGACACCCAGGGCCTTCAAGAGCGCCGGGTCCACGGCCAGGACGACGCCGTCGCCCGCCAGCGCCAGCAGCCCCAGCACCCGCTGGCGCAGCCGCTCCACGGTGGTCGTCACCCCTGAGGGCGCCGGGGCGGGATCCTGGGCGGGCAGGACGGTGGCCGAGTCGGCGGGCTGGGTGCTGAACTCGGTGGAGGCGGGGGGAGACAGGGCGACGGTGCTCAGGGCGATGAGCTCGGAGGGCGAGGCGGTGACCGGTATGACGGTGGTCACGCCCGTGGCCCTGCTCGGGGTGGCGTCGCTGGACCAGATGAGCAGGCTGCGGTCCTTGGCCACGGTGGTGGCGCCCTGGGCCAGGCTGACCTGGACGCCGCGGGGCCCCCACTCCCGGGTGCTGGACAGGGGCAGGTCGGCGGCGGGGACGGTGACGCTGAAGGTGCCGGTGGCCCCCGGGGGGACGGGGGCGTGCAGGTCCTGGGTCAGGGAGGTGGTCAGGGAGCTCTCCCGCTCGTCCGCCAGCCAGGACTCCAGGTCGGTGGTGATGATCTCGGTGTGGTCCTGCACCTGGACGCTCAGGGCGGCCCTGTCCAGGGTCTCCTGGGTGCCGTTGGTAATGGTGCCGCTGACGGTCAGGTCCTGGCCCTTGGTGAGGACCTCGGGGGCCAGGGCGTCCACTCTGAGGGTCACCTCGCCCTCCACCAGGGGGGCCTGTGAGGGGGCCGTGCCCGCGGCGGGGGCGGACTGGGCGGCCAGGGCCTGCGACGGCGGTAGGCCGGGCTGGGCGGCGCAGCAGACCGAGGGCGCCAGGGCCAGGGCCAGGCTCGCGGTGATCCCGCACAGGAACCTGGCTGCGCGACGTATACTCCACTGCCGTGTCATGAGGAGGTGCTCCCGTCACCGACGAGGATCGAGCGCGCAGCTGCCACGATCCGGCGCTCGTTGGGGTAGGCCAGACGGCGGGCGACCTGGTCGATGTCTACCCAGGCGACGTCCTCGGCCTCGTGGTCGGGGTCGTTCTCGGTGGTCAGCGTCCCACCCGTGGCCTCCAGGAGGAAGTGGTGGACCACCTTGTGGACGCGGTGGTCGCTGCCGGCGAACCAGTAGTCGATAGTAGCCAGGTGCTTGAGAACCCGACCCGTGATTCCCGTCTCCTCGGCGATCTCGCGAACCGCCGCCTGCTCGGGGGTCTCACTGCCCTCCAGGTGGCCCTTGGGAAGGCACCACTCCAGGCGTCCGCCCCGGTTGCGCCGGGCGATGACGGCGACTGCCGCCCGGCCCCCCTGGACCTCCACAATGAGCCCACCGGCACTGGTCTCGTCCACTACCGGCAGGTTTCGCGCACCGCCGTGTCGCGCCGGTATGGCGGCGCGGGGTGAGCGAGTGCGGTGAGAGGGCATAGAGGCAGTCTAGGCGGTCGGGCGGAAAGGGCCTGCTGGACCGATCCGTGAGACGTGCCTGCGGGGACGAGACGCGGCTCGGGATGCGGCCCGTCCCGGTGCGGGGGTGCGTCCGGCTGCGGGAGGGTCGTGCCGCTGATCGTTGGAGCAGATAGGTGCGCGTTTGTGCGCTGTCTCTTGTGGGGGTGCTAGTGAGGGGCACCGGTGGGGGCGCTGGTGTGGGGTCCGGCCAGCTGACTCATCTGGCGGGTTTGTTGAGCCTGGGCGACGCCCTGCTGGCGGGGCCCGGCGGCCCAGTGGCGCAGCCGTTTGCGGCGACAAGAGGTGATGCCCTGGGGGGGGTCCAGCCGTTACCGGGTCCGGCTGGTGCCCGGTAGGCCTGACTGGCAGGCGCGCCTGCGCGGGTGCGCTCCCGGGTGGGGGTCGTCTGCTCCTGTGCCCGCGGGCGTGCCCGGGGCGCCCCCGAGTCGGTTCGTGGCAGGCTTGCCCTGATGACTGAGCCCACGCATGACAACCCCCGCGACGCCGTCGAGCCCGGGGTGGCTGCCTCCGCCCCGGTGGACGACCGGGGCCTGACCGCGACCGCCCGCGCCGCCCTGGAGCACCTGCCCGTGGCCCTGGCGGTCCTGGGGCACCTCTTCACGCGCGCCGGGCACGAGATCGCGCTGGTCGGGGGCCCGGTCCGGGACGCCTTCCTGGGGGTGGCGCCCCACGACCTGGACCTGACCACCTCCGCGCGACCCGAGGAGACGGAGAGGATCCTCACCCAGTGGGGCGACACCACCTGGGACGTCGGAAAGGACTTCGGGACCATTGGCGCACGCCGGGGCGAGACGGTCGTGGAGGTGACCACCTACCGCACCGAGGCCTACGAGGTGGGCTCGCGCAAGCCAACCGTCTCCTACGGCGACACCCTGACCGGGGACCTGAGCCGCCGCGACTTCACCGTCAACGCCATGGCCCTGCGCCTGCCCGACCTGGAGCTCGTGGACCCCCACGAGGGTCTGACGGACCTGGAGGCGGGCGTCCTGCGCACCCCGGTGGGCGCCGTCCAGTCCTTCGACGACGACCCGTTGCGCATAATGCGGGCCGCGCGCTTCGCCTCCCAGCTGGGCTTCGACGTCGAGATGGACGTGATGGACGCCATGGCGGAGATGGCCCCGCGCCTGGACATTGTCTCCGCCGAACGGATCCGGGCCGAGCTGGAGCGGCTCCTGACCAGCCGGTGGCCGCGCCGGGGCCTGGAGCTCATGGTGCACACCGGTGTGGCCGACGTCGTCCTGCCGGAGGTGGCCTCCCTGCGTGAGACCGTGGACGAGCACCGGCGTCACAAGGACGTCTACGAGCACACCCTGACCGTCCTGGAGCAGGCCATGGACCTGGAGACCGGGCCCGAGGGCCCCGTGCCCGCCCCGGACCTGGTGCTGCGCCTGGCGGCTCTGCTGCACGACATCGGCAAGCCCGCCACGCGCCGGTTCCTGCCCGACGGGACCGTCACCTTCCACGGCCACGACCACGTGGGGGCGCGCATGACCGCCAGGCGCCTGCGGGCCCTGCGCTTTGACAAGCAGACCGTCAAGGACGTCTCCCGCCTGGTGGAGCTGCACCTGCGCTTCCACGGCTACGCCGACGCCGCCTGGTCGGACTCCGCGGTGCGTCGCTACGTCACCGACGCCGGGCCGCTGCTGGAGCGTCTGCACCGTCTCACCCGTGCCGACGTGACCACCCGCAACCGGCGCAAGGCCGCCATGCTCTCCCACGCCTACGACGACCTGGAGGCACGCATTGCCGCCCTGTCCAGGCAGGAGGAGCTTGACGCCATCCGCCCCGAGCTCGACGGCGGTCAGATTATGGCCGAACTGGGTCTGGAGCCGGGTCCGGTAGTGGGGGAGGCCTACCGTTTCCTGTTGGACCTGCGTATGGAGAAGGGGCCGGTGGGTCCTGAGGCGGCTCGTCAGGCTCTGCGCTCCTGGTGGGCGGCGCGTCGGTGAGTGCGGGTGGTGGGGTGGGGTTGGCCGCTGGTGTGCTGCCTCGTTCCTCTCGTGAGAACGGTACTTATTGCCCGTGAGAACGGTACTTATTGTGTGCGGGGGTGGCGCGTCACGCTGAGGGTCTGGCTCGGCGCCTGTCTCGGG
>ERZ772917.580-NODE-580-length-24989-cov-8.768549_pt1 | contig 24989 bp, 37 predicted proteins | sample MGYA00511187_ERZ772917 | MGnify/ENA primary metagenome ERZ772917 (study PRJEB29015, sample SAMEA2737925) | human oral metagenome | biome: human oral; feature: human-associated habitat; material: dental | place: China | collected 2012 ...
ATAAAAAATCTATATATATTAATATAATTTGATGGGATAATAAAATTTAAAAAAATACTTTAAAAAAAATTTTATTAAAAAATCAAAAAAGTTGTTGACAAAATAATTAAATAATGTTATATTTATCTTGTATCGTTTCCTTAATTATAGTTTAATTTCTACAAAAAAGCCCGAACTTGAAAAAAGTTGAGGGCTTTTTTGTATTCTTACACTTTTTTTGTTTGCACTTTGTTTGCACCAAATTCAATCTAATTTAGATTAATTCAAATATAACAGATGTTAGATAACACTTTTTAAAAAAATTTTTACACTAAAAAAGAAGGGGTAGGACAAGATCCTACCCTAAATTTTATTTAATCTCTTTATCAAAATCTTCTTGGCTTATTTTACCAGGTTTAATATCTTTATCTTTAAAAGCTTCTGAACTACACCTATCTCCTTTGCATTGTTCTAATGCTATTTTTAATTTTTGAGGGATAGGCACTCCTGCCTTTGCAGCATTTTCTACAATGCTTAGTAATTCTGTTGCACAATAAAATATCCCAACTAATGTTCTAAAACCTAAATCAGGAACTAATTTATGCATTAAAGAAGCTCCACATAAAATAACCAAGATTAAAAGTTTTTTTCTTAATCCTTTATAAGCTCTCTTGGAGTTAAGATTTTGCATTTTATATCCAACTACTATCCCAGTTAAATAATCTAAGAACATTAGTCCAAATAATACTTTTGCAAGAGTGTCCCAACCTCCAATTAGCCAAATTAAAAGAGCAATAAGATATGCTCCTAACTTTATTAAAAATGCCACTTTACCAACCCCTATAATTTTAATTTATCATACCAGTATGCATAATACTCTTTTGACTCTTTGGTCTTGTCTATAATAGCTCTATCCTTATATCCCTCATTCTGCAATTTAGGTTTCCACGAAGTTTCCCCAAAATATTTAACTGCCATATAAAATTTTCTTCTGGTCCTGTTATCTATCCCAGTTTCTTTCATAATAAAATTAAATATCTTATCTGAAAGAGTTCTATTTATACCAGTGTTATTGTAAACACTATATAAATAGTCATGCACGACAGCAGCATTAATATATTTGCCATAAGGATTATATAACCATTGTAAAGAATGAGGCACTGATGCCCCATCCGTTACAAATCCTTTGAAAACTTTTATATCATACCCATTAATGCTATAAATATAATCTTGCATTAAAACTGCTTTCCCATTTGAAATTGGCTCCAGGATTAATTTAGTTTTCTCCATCTTCCTCATTTCCTTTTATATCTACCTTAGAGCCTTTTCCAAATGTATTTGATATTCTTTGTAATGTTCTTTCTATTGCATCTATAATGCTTTTTTTGTTTATTACAGGAACTATTACTAATCTTACATACCAAGGCATTAAAGTTATAGCATTTTGAATATAAGCAATTGCTGCTGCTAACTTTTTTTGACCTTCTCCTGAATTAAAAGACTGTTCTGATAATCTTATTGCTTTTTCCACTGTATCTGCATATTTCTTTTTAGATATTACTATAACTATAATAAATCCCAAAGCTAATGCTATACCAATCCAACCTTGTTTTGTAATACTACCAATATAATTTTTTACTAATTCCATACTTTTACCTCCTAAAATTTTTATAATAAATTTGTCTGGCCAGACTGTTTATTAATTAGTTTTCAATTTGGAAATGTGGACCATCTTTGAATGTCTTCCAATCTCCACCCCAAGTGATTACATAACCTAATTTTCTTGCTACTTCTTTTACACAATCAGCAACTTCTTTATAATATTTAAAATCCCAAGTTACTTTTCCATCTATCCATACAGCTATATCAACTGCTTTTCCTTTCAAATGATAGCTTTTTAAAGTCTTAGATTTTCCCTGAGCAACTAATTCTTTTTGCCTTTTTAGAGTTCTTATTCCTTCTGTTATAGAAAAATCATAAGGGCTTTCTTTAATAGCTACATTCATAAGATTTTGAAGTCTTATATCTACTGTTGCAAGTTTTGCTTTGCTTCTTTCAGAAAACTTATTCATTTTTCCCATCTCCTTTATTTCTTTATATAAAAATTATTAAACTGACCTCGTAATTTGCCATTTAAAGCCATCAAAAAAAGGTAGCTATATAAAACTACCTTTAATTGATTTAACTCTTTAAATTAGCCTTTTGCTAGATTAGAGTGTATCTCTTTTCTTTTGCTCTCAAACTCGGCTTTTGTAACTTCTTTTGGGTTGACCTTAGTTTTAAAGTAATGCTCTGTATCATAAACTGACTGAGTGAATGTTTTTCCATAACTAGCTAACATTAAAGATTTTTCTAAATTTAATTCTAATCCAAAATTATCTTCAAAATACCAAGTTATTGGCTTTTCTTTTCCAAAAACAGTCTTTTCTGCTAACATAAAAGTAACATTAGAAGCTAATAATGTTATGTCTTTATCTCTGCATTTTTGTCTGTGTTCTTTTCCATCAACTTTGTAATCAAACCCGTAAGCCAGAGATTTTGCTTTTAAGTCATCTATTAAATTCATATAGTCCTGATATTCTCTTTCATTATCTAGCAACCATAAGCCTTTTTCTCTATTCCAACTCAGATATTTAGGATTTCCACTTGGTTTAGGCACTGTTATAATTTTCTTATCTTTTATTATTTCTCCATCTTCAAGCTGCACAGGTATATTTGCTCTTACCTTTTCTTCTTTTGTCATCTCTCTCAACACATCATCTTTAAAGATTGGGTATTGATAAGTTATGTCAGTTACAATCATATCGCTTGTATAACTTTGAAAATATGATAGAGGCGATTTTAAGACATCTTCTAAACTTTCTGCATACACAGAAAAGATTAATTTTTCTTTTTTATAAAAGTTTATTGTTTTCATTTATTTCTCCTTTCAGCTCTAAATAGATTTTTAAATTTATAAAGAATTTATAGTTTTATTTTCTGCTTTTGAGCTTCTTTTTATATTTTTTCTTAAATATAATTTCTAAGAATTTTATATTTAAGACACTCAAAACAGCATTTTAAATTATAAAAAACTGAATAAATTTAAAAATCTCTATAATATTAAACTAAAAAATACCTAATTTTTTTCTTGCATTTATAATGCTATTTCTTACTTCAGTTGGATTAGCTTTAGCTATATAGTGTTTACTTGTAACTCCACTACTGCTATGATTTGCATAACTACTAGCTAATCCTAACCCAGCTAAATTATTAATTAAATTTATTGCTGTTTTTCTAAGAGTGTGAGGATATAGATCCTCTATTCCTAAAATTTTTCCTAGCTTTTTTATTCTATTCCTAATTGCTCCTTGTGTCATCTTCTTATAGATTTTTCCATACTTAGTAACAAAAAACCAATCTACATCTATCCCATTTTCTGCTCTGTACTGTATCCATTCTTTTATAAGTTCTTTGCATTTTTGAAAAAAGAATGCATTAACTATATAACCTTCCTTTTCCTTTACATCTCTAAAGTACCCATTTTCTAAGTCTAATTGTTCCATTTTTAAGCTTTGGATAGCACTAATTCGACAAGCACTGTCTAAGAATAATTCCCATAATATCCTGTCTTGCAAGTCATATTTCTTACTCTCTACTTGCATATATAAACGAACTGTTAAAATTTGCTCAGTTGTAAGAAAGTAACTGCTTCTAACCTTGTCTTTTTCTGTGAATCTAAGCTTATCTAATTTACTGTCAAAAGGATGATATTTAATCTTATTTCTACGAACACACCAAGCGTAAAATGTTGATATAGCCGTAGTTTTATTCATTAAAGTTCTTTTACTATTTCCTAAGCTTCTACAATAATTCCTGTAAGTTTCTATTATAGTTGGCATTTCTAGTAACGTTTCTTTGCTTAGAAGTAACTTATTTTTATAAGACTTCTGAAACCACACCAAGAACAACTTAAAATTATTACAGTAAGTTTTATACGTAGTCTCCCAAGTATCCCAGTTGCTGCTTTTGCAACTATTTAGATACTCTAAATACACATCCACATTTTCCTTTTTTAAATTTTCTAAAACTGTTAATTGCATAACTAAACCTCCTATTTTTGATAGGTTTATTATACAATTCTCAAAATAATGGAAAATTTATCAAGTTCTGGCTCTAAAAAAATAGAGCTAAATATTCCTAATTCAAGTTACTCATATGCTTATAGAATAGGGGATATCTGTATTTTAAACATAGATAGTGGAAGTGCTTTTGTTGGAAAAAAAGCGAACGACATACTATTTAAATTACCATCTAATTTATACCCAAAAACTAGAACTATCGCAACACTTGGCTCTTTTGTTCCTCGATTAAGTAGAGAAATTGTAGTATACATAGAGCCGAATGGAGATTGTGTCTTAAAAACTCAAGATGCAGTTTGTCAAACAGCATATTATGGAAATATTAGCTATATAGTTCAAAATTAAATATAAAAAACTGTATAAGCTATTTTTACAGTATTTGCTTTTGCATTATCAACACAGTCTTTTACAAATGTGAACCCTGTATTATTAAAACCACTCAAGTATACATTTTCTAGAGTGGTTGCAGTTCCAGTTTTGTAGATGTTTATAGCAACTCCTAAAACTTGTTTATAACTCTTTGGGAAATTATAAGTATAACTTCCAAGTGTAGTATAGTTTCCAGTTATCCCAGCATCAACTTTGATTAGATTTTCCACAGTGGAAAATCTATCAAATTTTAGAAGTGAAACTATAACAATTAATAGTACTAATGGCATTCTAAACCAATCATTTAAATTAATAGCAGCTGGGAAAATTAGAATAATCAGTTTTATGAATATTCATGTTAAAAATGATTATGAAACAGATTATATTTTACCTGATTGGTTTTTAACAAATACTGAAGATGTTAAAGCTTCTTGTACAAATGGTACTGGGGGTGCTACTGGTGAAGTTGCAGAAATCCATTTTGAACCTTCAACTAAAAAATTGAAATTTTATCCAGCTCTTAAACAAGGATTTTCTGGAAATCTACAGCTATCAGGTCAAGTTATTTCTGTCACTAAGGATTAACAGATAAAATTTGTGCAATAAAATTATTATCTGCTGTAGAATTTGTAATCATAGAATGAGTAATTGTTATTACATTATTTTTAAAACTCAAGATAAATTCTCTAATATCTGATGTTATACCTATAACGAGTGCTACTTCTTTATTTCTCACAATTTCTGTTCTTAGAATTATAGGCTGAAAATAGTAGAAATTGCTATCACTCGCATAGTTTATTCCTATTATTTCTATAAATTTTGAATTATCTGGGATAGTACCTAAAACTTGACCTTTATTTGCCGCTTTTCCCTCAAAGATTTTAGAATATTTGAATAGATTTTCCAATCTATCCAAAAGACTGTTGTTGTCTAAAGGGATAAAATTAGCCACGTTTGCGGATACATCCGAATTTTGATTTAAACACTTGTACATTTTTCTTGTGTTTCTATCATAATATATATAGTTAATGTCCTTAACTCCAGCATCTTGAATGTCTCCTCCATATCCAACACATCCAAACATTCTAGCTAACATCATACCCTCCAGAGCTTTCCCCTCTGTAGTTCCATATTGCACTATTCCAGCTTTTTCTCTTGTTGCTCCTTCTTGAATCTTAGTAACAGCATTGTTTAATTTCTCTGTTTCCTTATCTATTAATTCTGAGTTTTGATTAAAATCATCTATGTTATAATAATCATTTCCCCCTGGTTTTATTAATCTTAGATATTTAGTATAATCTGCCATTTTTTATCTCCTTTCATCATAAATATTCCTATTTTTTATAGTTTTTAAAGATGTATGTTTCATAGAACTTAATTCAATATGCTTATGGTATTTTCCAGCAACATCAGAATCATTATAAAGTCTAGTATCATAAATTTCTTTATGTTTTTTTACTTTTAAAGAATTATGCAACAAATAAGCCACTTGATTGTGCGTGTTGTATCTAAATTCAATACTGAAATTTAGATGAGCTGGTTTATTAATATGAATAAAGTTTTTAAAGTTATCCAAATTAGATGGTATTCCGACTACAGATGTAAATTTTATTATGAAAGAATAATCATTGTAATTTTCAATAACTTCAATTTCTCCATTTGTGAATATCTTAGCTTGTTCTTTTAAAACATGAGTTGTAAAGATATTTCTAGATAGTAAAGTATAGATAATTCTATCTTTTCTATCCTGTAAGCTCCAACCATTTTTATAGTCTAATTCCATAAACCTTTCATAATTAGCCACTTGTTGCTCATTAAAAAAAGCTATGAATAATAGCTCCTTGTATTTTTGTATATCATTTTTAGCATATTCACAGATTAAATCTAGTGTTCTTATTAAATCTTCTTGTAAAGTGTTTCTAGCTACTTTAGAGACTTTTTTAATTAATCTATTGCTCATTTATAATCACTGTCCCAACTATTAATATCTCATCATCTGCAATTTCTATATTAGAATTAGAATTATTTACTTTTACAAAGTTATCATTTACTCCATCTATTTCTAAAATAGCTTTCTCTAAACGATTGATAGATAGTATTGTCTTATTAACTTTCTCAAATGTAGCATTCCCAGTTTTTATAACAGCTTTTAAAAGAGATTCAATCTTTTCTTTTACATCTGATAAAGCATATCCAGATTTTAATATAGTATTAACTTCTATGTTTATAGTCTTAGCTCTAAAGCTTTCTATAGTTACATCAGCTCCAACAGGTCTACCGTCATCGCTTTGTATTCTTTCTCTAACTTTTTGAATTAGACTAGAATCAGCTATATCATTATTATAGTTAGCAATTAGAACTTTAACAGTTCCATTACCATTCCAAAGGGGTTTTACTAAGACTTTTCCAACTCCATCAACTTGTTTTGCCCATTGTTCATAATCATAGATGTTTCCACTGTGAGCAGGTCTTGTTGCCTTTTCTTTTGCTCTTGCAACTAATACAGAATTAGGCTCTTTATCATATCCATTTATAATTTCTTTTTCATTAGTAACACTGTAAATATTACTATTTTGAATTTCAAAAGTTGTAATTTCTCCTATTGCAGCATTACCTATTTTTCCTTCAGATAAGCATTCTATTTCTATTTCTGCAACTCCAGTTGTACTCAAGTATTCTTTCCTTAAAGATTTATATTTTATACCATCTCTATTAAGAAATATTGTATTTTCTTCTATGATAGAATTTGCTTTTCCTGTTACTTTTAAAACACCTTTTGCCTTAGTTCCTGATCTTCTTTTTACTCCAAACATTAATGCATGTTTGTCAACATACTCATCTTCTGTTGCAGTATCTATGAATGTTTGTTTCTCCCAAAACTCTAATTCTTTATAAACTTCTTCTGCTGTAATTCCAAATGTTGCAGCAATATCAAAATTGAAAGTACCTTCCATTTTTGAAAGTGGGTTTTTAAGATTATCTAAGAAATTATTTCTTAATTCTATTTTATCTTTCATTTACACCTCCATTTCTAGTTCTCCATATATAGTTCTTACATTAAAGGTTATCTGTGGAACATATTCTTCTTCATTAGAAATTTCAAAGTTATAACACTCTGTGATGTAAGGGTTTACTAATAATGTATCTCTTATTTGATTTATCATTAAAGCATCTTTAACTGTTTTATGATAGATAGTTCCTATATTAGTTTCTAATTCACTTCCATAGTCATCACTATGTACATCAGTATATCTAAATCTTTCAGTCTTTAATGCTTTGAATATCCATACTTTTAAAGCCTCATTTTTCTCTAAAACTTTAATGCCATTTTCATCTTTTATATATTCTCTAGTTTTAAAATCTATAGCATATTCTTTAAAAATTGGCATTTCTTCAACTTCTGTATCCATTTTTTCAAGAAAAATATTAAAATCTTTTTCCACATTACACCCCCTCTATTGCTCCACTAGGCATTTTAACTATTTTTGTTACAACTACATAATGTACACCCAAAACAAGCACAAGCACTTCATCCCCTTTTTGAAGTGTATCCTCGAACCAAATATCCTTGTGAGATTTATATGTTCCATTTCCCTGATAGTTTCCACTTCCTTTTAATTTTGGTATCTTATGCCCCATTGCATCCTGAGTAGTATTATTGTAATCATATTTAGATACATCTATTTTTATTTCATCAATAATACCATCTATTGTATAATCTCTATGATAGTGAGGTAATAAGTAATTACTGCAGTAAATTTGCTCACTTGGTATAACTTGCCCATCAAATTCAATAGTTAAGTTTGGGGGTGGATTGACTACAGATGCCTTAATTATGGATGTTCCTTTTGTGGCTTGACCTATCATGTCGCTAATTAAAATTCCTAAATCACTCATTTTTTATCCCACCCTTCTGGAAATAACTCATCTATTTTGTCTTTCTTCTTTGATTTTTTAACTTTTTTCTTTTTGCTTTTCTTAGCTTTTTCTTTATTCTCAAATTCCACTTTATCCATAACATTTTCAAAAGCTAACTCAAGATTACAAAAATGAGTTTCTCCTTCAAAGATATGTGTATCTGATTTAACTAAGAAACTTCCAATAAGTCCTGTATGGGGCTCTTGTATTCCAATGTTATAACCTGCCTGAATTAAGATATTTCCTAAACAATATAGCCTTGCACTTTTTTCTACACTCTTTAGCATATCCTTAGCATTTGATATATTATCTACATCTTTTTCATATTGCATAACTTGTTGGAATAAACCAAATTTCTTTTTATCTTCTGCATTTTCAACTTTATTGAGTATTTGCTGTTTTTCATTTTCTACTTTATAGATAACAATTTGATTTATCATATTTTCTATGCTTTCTTCATACGAAGAAGTAGAAATGTTGTCAGCACTAGTCAAAAGAACATCTGTATAAGTGCCTTGTTCAACTATATCTATTGCTTGTTCATTACTCACAATAGAATAAATTTTTTTATTTTTTCTATGTTGAATAGTATAAGCATTCAATATAATTTCATATCCACTTCTATCGATTGCAGGATATGTACAAGTGACTTCATCTTTTGGAATTTTGCCTGCTTTTAAATTAAGTTCTCCACAAATTTCCTTTAATATTTCACTTGGTTTTTTTCTAAAGAAGTTTTTAACAAAGTTATTTTTATTAAGATAAATAGAATTATCATAAGCATAGAATGTCTTAACATCAGTATCTCCTTTTCTTGAGTGAAAAAATACCTTTCCAACAAATAGTTTTTCATCATCATAAGAAAATTCAACTTCATCTCCAATATTAGTTATAATATCTCCTAAATACTCAACTTCTAACTTTCTAGCTGTTCCATGAATTGCACCACTCCAAATTACTTGAATAAAAATGTTTTTATATTCTTTTCCATTAACATAAATTTTAACTCTTTCCATAAAATCACCTTTGCAATAAGCCTCTTGCTACATCGCTCAAACTTTTATTTTTCTTTATTTCTACAAGTGTTATTTCTACATCTATATCTCCAGTTCTTTCAGTAACAGAAAAATACAAAGTTTGGATATAGCATTTAAAGAAAATGTTAAATTCTGGAATAATTAAAGTTAATTTTTCCTTATCATTCTTTAACTTTTTTAAGGTTTCCATAGAATTGGTAGGAGCAGTAGACAGAACAAAATTAAAAAAAGGAGATTTCATACTTGGTAAAAAAGTAGAAAAACTAATCTTTTCAGCTTTCCTATTTCCAATTAATGTTTTTTCTCCTAAGTCAATTATTTTTATAGTTTGTAAATCCTGGTCACTCTCTATTCTTAAATCTAATGGTGGAACTACAAAGAAAAAAGGAGTGTTTGTGCTATCTTTTACCAGAATAAATGTTGGTCTCATAACATCATCTCCTTATTTAGTTATTTGTACAAAATTTCTTAATTCTGCCATTATTTTTTGTTTAGACATTTCTGCTGTTTTCTCTATATCTGCTTCATTTTTTATTACAACTCCACCCATATTAACATTTACTTGAGGAGAGAATGTAGTTGATAATGGGGATGCTGATATATTATATCCTAATTTTTCACTAACTTTTTCAAATTCATTTTTTTCTCTCTTTGGAATTGAATTATTTATTATTGGTTTGGTATTTAAAGAATCTACAGTCTTATTTCTAACTAATACTTTTTCTTTTGCTACATCTTCTGGACTTAATTTAGCAAAATTTCTTCTTTCTCTAAATTCTTCTTCAGTCTCCTTCAATAACTGTTCTATTCCTTTTCCAGAATTTTTATTATCTCTAAGTTTTTCTTTTAGCATTCTTTGCTTTATATACTCAATTTTTGAATCATCTTCTGTTTTGCTGTTTCTCAAGTCCATTGTTTCAATGTCTTTTTCTGCTTGTGCATTAGCTTCATCCCAAGTATATCCTTTTGCTTGATACTCTTTTCTTAAGTCCCATTTATTTTTAGTTCTTCCTATTTTTTCTCCAGCCCAATCTCCAACAAATTTACCTGCTTTATATGCAGCATAACTTCCAGCAACATATTTCCCAGAACCTGGAAAAATCTTTTCTGCCATAGCTGCTACTTTTAATGCTGCAAAACCTTTTATAGCCTCTGCTGTAAGAGTAAATATTCTATTAAAATAAGCCTCAACATTCTGAGTATCAAAAGTACCTTTTGAGTTTAATTCAGCCATTTTAGATGTGAACTTATTTATAAAATCTGTCGCAGTTGGTGCTAAACCTTCTCCAATAGATATTCTTAAATCTTCAACAGCACTTCTAAATTGAGCTATCTTATCTTTTGTGTTATCACTCATTTCTTTTGCAAATCTATCTGTAGCACCAGTTGCATTTTTTATAGCATTCTCTGCTTTTTCTATTCCTTCTTTTGAAGTTCCTAGAAGATTATTCATTACTTTTAAACCTTCTGTTCCTGCAATAGTAGCTAAGAAATAGTTTCTTTGTTCTTCTGACATAGAGGCAAGTTTAGGTTTTAACTCTTCTATAATTTTTCTAAGCCCTTTAAATTTTCCATTATTATCGTAAAGAGTTATTCCAACTTTTTTCAAAGCCTTATCCATATCAGGAGTTGTTTTTGAAAGTCTTGCATAAATTGCAGCTAAGTTTCTTCCTGCAATAGATCCTTTAAGACCACTGTCTGCTAATAAACCTAAAATGATATTTGTTTCTTCTAAACTTTCAAAGTTTTTTGAAGTAGATGCCACATACTTATATGCCTCACCTAATTCAGCTATACTTGTGTTTGTATTATTAGCTGTTGCAGCCATAACATCCATAAATCTATCTGCATCTTGCAATTTTAAACCAAAAGCACTTATGTTATCGGTAAGAAGATCCGATGTACTAGCTAAATCTTCACCAGAAGCAATAGAAAGTTTTAAAAGTTTTGGTGTCATTTCCAATACTTCATTTGTTTTCATACCAGCCATAGCTTGATACATTTGAGCTTGTGCTACTTCTTGTGCTGTAAATCTTGTACTTCTTCCAAGTTCTCTTGTTTGAGCCATTAGCATATTTTCTTCAGCTGCTGTTGCTCCCATAATAGCTTTATTTCTTCTAACTTGGTCTTCTAAATCAGCAAAAGCTGTTAAAGAACTTCCAGCTATAGCACCTATCCCAGCAAGTCCACCAATAGCAACTGCTCCAAATTTATTAAGTCCACTATTAACTTTTTCCCAATCCATAGCTTTAGCTTTTTGATAAAGTCCAGCAAGTCCTTTTTCTGCTTTAGATATTACAGATGTAAATTTATCTTTAAGTTCCAATCTAGCACTTAATATATGCTCCAAATTCTCACCTCCAAATAAAAAAGAGGAGCTTTTATACTCCTCTTAAACTTCTAAACTTATATTATTTTCTTTGGATTGCTTCTCTAACAGTCCAACATTGAATTGTATCTCCAACCAATCTAATTTTTACTACACTAGCAAAATCTGCTGTATCAACTACTTCAACTTCTAATCCTGGTTTTAAGTAACCTCCATTACCGCTATTTATCAGTTGGTTCATATATTTTTCCAAAGCAGGCATATCCTTTGAATTAACATACATAAAGATATCATCCAATTGTTCTTTTGTTCTTGTATAAGGAAATGTACCATTCTTAGTAACATATCTTGTAGCACCAAAACTAATAATAGAAACAAAAATAAACAACATTAATAAAAACTTTTTCATAAACCTCTCCTCCTAAAATGAATTTAATATTCAATATTATAGCATTATTCTTTTAAAAGATACATATAAAATAAATCTTTTTCAGAAAGTTTTCTAAGTTCTTCCAATGTATGCCCTCTATTTAAGTAATGAGCGACTGTACTTAATTTCCAGTCGCTCTCTATTAGTTTTTTGTTTCTTCAACAACACTAACTAAATCTTTTTCACCATATCCAGAAGCTACTAAGATTAAATCTGCTAATCTATAAATAGTTGGGTCTTTTAAGACTTTTCCAACAACTTGTGTTGGATTAGATTTACAACCTAATTTATCTATTAGTTTATCATCTCTAAAAATAGAACAAGAATTATAAATTACTTCTAAATCTTTATCTTTTTCTTTTGATAAGATTAAATCTAAGTAATCTTCTTTGTTTAAAAGCTCACATTCCAAATCTCCCTCTAATTCTTTTACATAGATTTTTATTTTTTCTTTTTTATCACTATTTATTTTTTTACTATTTTCAAGTAGCATTTCAGCAGTAACTAACATCTAATCCTCCTATTTTATATCATTTTCATAAGCTAAATCTTCTGGTGTAAATCCAAATGGATATTCTTCCTCAACAATTTCTCCTTTTGTAATGTTGATCAAGTCTATTGAATTGAACCAAACATTATCAAGAGAAATTCTTTCTTCTTGCTTTCCTGGTGTGTCTGGGTCAGCTAGATTAGTAACTATTCTAACTCTAACATCTTTACCTTTTATCAATTTTTGAAGTATCTTTTTTCCTCTTGAGTATACTTTTTCAAGTGTAACACTCCCTTCACCTTTTAAAGCTACAATTTTACTATCCACAGATAGCCCTAATTGTACATCTTTTCTGTCAGCTGTTACTTTTGCATTTACTTTTGTAAACTCTGCTATTTTCTCATTATCTATCCACAGAGTACCATGAGCACCAGCAATGGTATGATAACCTCTTATATTTGTATCTGCCATTATAACCTCCTATTACATTTTAATAATTAAGCTCAAATTAGCCATAGTATCAGAAAATCTAACATCTCCAGTTAAAAATACATCATCACCAGATGGATATTTTAAGATTTCCATTTCTGTTAAATCATCTGGATCTTTTCCATCTAATACAACTAATCTTTTTTGTGCTTCATAATCTATTTCTATCATATTGTTATAGTCACCATTTAAAACATTTGGAGCCATTTCTTTAAAGTAAACTTTTGTAACGTTAGAACAGAAGTTCATTTTATTATTATAGTCACACATATAAATACCCAACCAGTAATTTCTAAATGTATCTTTGATATCATCAGTTACAAATCCCATTCCTTCAACTACCTTTATTTTTCTAGTATCCTTTTTCCAAATACTATCAAAAGTAGTTTTTGAGTTGACACCATAGTTTACTCTAACTTTTTCATCATCCATATAAAGAGAGAATTTACCTAGTTTAGGTTCAAAGTATTCAATATCAATTAAATCACTCATAACCTTATTATCAGCAGATCTATTAATTGGCATTCCTGCTATAAGTCCTGCTATTGCTGCAGTGTATTCTTGAGCTGTAAAATCTCCATAAATAGATTTATATGTTCCTGGATTAGCAAGTTCTACAATAGCAACATGATCTGTATTATTTGCAAAGCTAGATACATATTTTACATTTTTACCAATAGCTCCATCAGTTCCAAAAACTTGTTTAGTCCAAGTTACAAGTTTTTGGTCATCTGCTTGCTCTGCTCCAGGATATGCTAACCAATGCATTTTTCTTTGTTCAAATTCACCTAAGGCATCATCTAAGTTTTCACCTGTTTGCAGTACTCTTATTAATACTTTATTAGCTCCATAGTGCATTGCTAATTTAATGTATTTAACATTCTTAGTATCCCACTCTTTATCCTTCAAATCAGCTATAGTTTTTAATGTAACCCATTTTGTAGTTTTTTTACTATCTTTTAAAATTAAACAAGCAATTCCTCTAGCACTTCTTTGTATAGCTGTTCTAGCTAAAGTTTCAAATGCGACCTTCAAATCAGGGAATGGCTTTATTTGTCCTACTTCATTTCCCATTAATTATTACCTCCTTCATCAAATCTTAATTTTAAGTCTTGCATTAACTCATAATCATAAGGTTTTCCATATAAGTCATATAAACTCAATGTAAAGACATAATGACCTACTCTATCTACAATAGTTATATCTGTATTTCTTAAAGTTAGATATCTATCCAATACATGTAAAACCTTTTTACCTTCTATTTCTAAAGCATCATCTAAGTTTTCTAAATTCTCTAATATCTCAGCATTAGTTAGCTTTCCATTAGTTTTTGGATAATAGATAACATCAATATCTATTGTTTTTAGCTCTCTATATTCAGAATTAAATTCTTTTTTATAACTAACTAAATCTATGAAAAAACAAGGTTTTTTGACATTGTCTATATCTTCACTATAAGGATTTACCTTTAACTTTTCTGAAATAATCTTATTTAATGCATTCCTTATATCTGACCATTTCATTTTTTTATCAATCCTCCATAAAAATTTTTTAAATCTTTATAGAATTTAATTTGTCTCATAGCTACTGCTGTTCTAAGCATAAATCTACCTCTGACAAATTTAGTTTTGTTTCTTCCTGTTCTATGCCCATATTCAACATGGTGTGCATATGATGTTATAGAAAATACTATTTGAGAGAATGCTTTTCCAGTTAATCTTTTTCCATTTTCTCTTTGCCAGCTATTTTTTAAGGTCCCAGTATCAACAGGTGTTAATTCCTTAACATCTTTCTTTAAACCCTCAGCTTGTAGCATCAAAAATTTTTCAGTAGCTTGTGGAGCTTTTGTTTTTATTTCATCAAGAATTTTGTCAAATTTTTTAAATCCTTTAAGCTCCATAATCTACCTCGTTTTCAGAAACTTCTATTAAGGCTATTTCCTTGTGTTTTATGATGTTGTAAGCCAAAGGTTTAGATGCTTTAAAAATATAAAGTTCTCCATCTGCTTTTCTTGTGATTTTCAACAAATCATTTTGTTTAATATCTACATTTAATCCTACAAACAGTTTATATTCTTGTCCACTGCTATTAACTGGTCCTGGTGTAACACTTCTCAACCATTTTTGTGAAAGTCTACAAGGAACATCTTTTAATATTTCTCTTAGTTCTTCAAAAGCCCCACCATATTCATCTGTAATGACAACAGACCTGACAACAGTAACCCTATCAGTATGCAACTTATCTAGTATTCCCATTTTTTACAGTACCTACCTTTCTAAATCTAAATAATTGGCTTTTTAAAGATAAGAACATTTCATCAGTTGTATTACTAGAGGCGTTATATTCTATTGTGGTATCTCCTTCAGTCACTTTAGAAATATTACCTTGTAAGTTTGTTTCTTCAATGGTTTTTAAAGCCAAATGCTCTGCAAATGGTTCTATAAGTTCAACTGGAAAATCATCTCTGTTCATAAAGTTTAGAGATTTTCTAACCAAAATAGTTACTTGAATTTTCAATCTAGCTTCATTGCTAATACTTGTTAATTCTTTCACTTTTTCAATTATTTTGTTGTATATTTCTTCCATTTTCTAACCTCCATATATGAAAAAAGCAGGAGTTTTATTCTCCTGCCTCAGTCACAAGGTTATTATTTCTTAACATTTCTATTTCTGTTTCATTAGATGTTGAGTAAACTCCATCTTTGAATTGAATAGAAGTTCCAGCTATGATTAAGTTTTTATAACTAGAATGAAAAGTTTTTTCTTCTTTTTCTTCTATTATTTCATTTGCTCCATTTAATTCTTCAATTACTTCTTCATTTTGCTTTTTGTTATCTTTTGCCATTACAACCTCCTATTATATTTTTACATTTTTAACATGTACTTGGAATGGTAATTTTTTTATTTGATGTGCATATTCTCCATGTAAGAAATAGTTATCAGCTAAAGCAGTTTTAGCTCCTAATTCTTCTTTTATTGGGTATAATTGTCTTAAACTAACTTCATTCAAGTTAATTAATAAAAATTCATTTGGTGCTAAAGATGGGGCAGGGAATACAGATACAACTCCTGCATTTGTAACTATTTCTGTAATTACAGTTCCTGTTACTTTTTCTTTGATGTCTGCTCTAACTACATCTTTATTTAAGTTGTTAATTTGAATAGCTATATCCCAAGGTACACACACAAAGTATTTACCAGCTTTTAAGTCTGCTGATCCAGGATTTCCTTTATTGACTATTGCTTTTGCTGCTGTTGTTAATAAAGCAACAGAAAAAGGTTGGTTTCCCGCATCCAAAACTATTCCATGTTCCTTAATTAAAGATTTAACACCACCAGAAATTCTTAATTTACCATTTACATATTTAACACCATTTAAAAGTTTATTTTCCATAATTCCTAGCATCTCATCTTTTTTCTTTTGAGATTCTAACTCTCTTACAGAAAGTCCACTTTGCCCATGTGGGTTTAAATGTTTAGCAGTTTCTGTTACTTCATATTCTTCATATATGATTCCTGTGTTATTTGTGATGTGAACAGGTAATCTAACAGAAGAGTTTTTAAGTTCTCCACCTTCTTCCATTTCAATTCCTAAACTTTGAACTATTGTATTTGCTGCTATATTTCCAGCAGTAGAAGTTGTTCCAGCATATCCTCTTGTAACATCTGCTTTATTGTCTGTTTTTACTTTAGTAACTTTTACTATTTCATCTCCAATTGATAATAGAGCATCTTGAACTAAGATATCTTCATCTACTACTTGAATTTCAGTTGCTCCAGCATTTAAAGCAACTTTTAAACTAGATGTTACTTTTCTTTCATAGTGATCTATCCATTCTATTGTTGTAGATGTTGTTTCACTTACTCTTCCACCTCTTAAAACGTGAGATATGATAGGTGAATTATTAGGATTTACTAATTGTAATTCTTCTAAAATATCATTTGATATTGCTTGATTTCCTGAATGTAATTTGTTATCTATTTTTGCCATTATTCATTACCTCCTGCATTTTCTGCTTCAAATTCATTTTTAGCTTTCACATAATTAGCTCTATCTATATCAGAGCCACTTTCAAAAGCCTTTTTTCTTAATTCTTCTAATTGAGCTTTTTTATCAGCTCCACCATTACTACCACCATTCATTGCTCCTGGTACTCCACTAGCACCAAGAGATTTTACATATTCTCCCATTGTTTCAGCAAAACCTTTTACAGATGCTTCTATTTCTTCTTCATTAGCTCCAGAAATTCTATCTAAAAATTTATCTGGCATTTTATACTTTGCTAATGTAGTTCTTTTGATTTCATCTGTTTTTATTTTTGTAAGCTCAGCATTTTTTGCATCTAAGTCTTTTTGGATTTTTTCAAGTTCTTTTTTATGCTTTTCTTCTGCAGTAAGATTAGCATTTTTGATTCTTTCTTCATAATCCTCTATAGATTCATTATGTTGTCTTTCAAGTTCTTTTTTAGCTTTTTCAAACTTTTCATTTTCTCTTTTAAGCCTAGTTTCTATCATTTTATCGACTTCTTCTTGAGTAAATGTTTTTGGTTCTCCTGGTTCTGCAAATAGTTGAATATTAAATTTAAAATTTTTCATTTTATCCTCCTGTTTAAAGTCCTGTTTGACTATATTTTATCCAGGTGTTTTATGTCCTCCAGTACGACAATATTTATCTCTATACCTCCTTTCTTTGCAATAAAAAAAGCACCTAGAATTAACTAAGTGCTTTATAATTTATTTTATTTGTTTTCTTTTTTATTGTCTAAATCCCACTGTTCCTCTACTTTATTACAAGCATCTTCATATTCTTTTCCTTTTTTTTCTCTTTCTTCTTTTGTTAAAGAGTAATCAATAAAATATTCATCTGGAACTAATATTTTTTTATTCATTATTTTCCCTCCTATATTTCCAACCAAATTTTTTAGCTAGAGATTCATTTATCATATGCGAAACCTCTTTCCATGCTTTTTTGTTATCCCCTAAATCACTACATAATTTCCAATACTCACTTTCAAAATCACGACCAATTTCATCATAAGTTTTCCTTATTACTTTTAAACTTTTTCTTTCTCCAGTTCCAATTTCTAAATAATATCTAGTACCATCATGTCCTACAACTCTCATTTCTTTTACAGAAGGCAATATACAGGCCACATTCATATCTTCGGGAGAAAATGATGAACTAGAAGGATGATTATGCAAAGAGATAATAGTAGATCCTGATTGTTTACTTAAAAATAAAATTGTTTCTCTTGGAATACTCACAGAATTTTTATCCCCTGTAGCAAATGGAACTATCTCATTTCCATTTAAATCTAACCACATAAGAGCTTCTGTTCCTGTTTTATTTCCATGTTCTAAAACTTTATCTATAGCTTTTTCAAAATTATCTTTTTCTTTAGTTATACTCTTATTTTCATCATTTGTCAATGGTCCATTATTAGAATCATCTAAAATATAATTATTCTTTTCAAGTTCTTCTCTACCTTGTTTAACTAAACTTTCATAATCAATTATTGGGATAGTTGTACTTCTGCACCTTGGGTGCATTGGTGGATAATTTAATCCAACTGCAATCTTTTTAATTTCAAATACTTCTCCATGTAGTTCAGAACATATTTGACTTGTTCTACTATCTAAAGTAGCACTGAACTCATATTTTTCTATTCCTGCTTCTTTATATCCATCTAAGGTTGCTTGATTTAAAACGTAATTAACTTCAGTTCTTAGAAGTCTTTCAACATCATTCTTTTTAGCTGTCTCAAACTTTTCAGAAACTCTTTTAGTCATAGTTTTAAGATTAATCCCTTGTATCATTCCATTTACTATTTCTTGTTTAACTGTTTGAGCTAAGTTATCAGTATTAGTCCAAAGTCTTTCAGAGAAGTTTGCACCACTCCATGGTCTATCTAAAACAGCTTTTATTTTATCTCTACTTACAATAGCATTAATTCCTAAATCTTTTGTTACTTCTAAAAAAGTATCTCTATAAACAGAATTTAAAGCATTTTTCCCTGTTTCTTCAACTCCGAATATCAGCTTTGTAAATTCCATGTCTATTTGTGCTTTAAGACTATCCAAATGGCTAATTCTACTTTTAGCAGATAATGTTTCAATTTCTAAATATAATTTTTGAGCATCTAATGGTGCTGTTTTTAAAAGATTCTTATATTCTTTCATATAATCATGTAAATCTTTTTTCCAAACTTTATAATCATCACCTTTTAAAAGTTTCAAAGCTTCATTATAATTTAGAATATTATCATTCATATAAGTTGTAGTTATTCTAGAAATCTCTTTATTTATATCCTGCTTAGCCTTTTCAAGTGCAATCTTATATTCTTTTTCAATATCCTGTATTGCAGTAAACGCCTTAGCTTCTCTTTCAACTTGTCTTTCTTCCCAATAATCTCTATTCTTTTGAGCCATCAGCACCAACTCCAATTGGAGTATTCATATCTTTCATTACATTAATATCTTCTTCAGCTTTTATTTTTTCTAACTCTCCTTTTGCATCTTCTATGAAAGGCAAAATAGATAAAATAGTTTCATGCGATACTATTCCTTGTAATTTCTGAGCTGTATCTGCTGCTTCAACAAGATTTTTTGGAACATTTCTAGTAAAAACTTTTTGAATATCCTTTGGACTAATTTTTAAATTATAGAAATCTATCATAAGTCGTAATCTTTGGTTGATAGCCTTTTTAAAGTACATCTCCTTTTTTGCTGCTAATTGTTCTAAGGCAAGTAATTTATAAGCAAGTGCAACTCCTGAACTGTTTCCTGAAAACTCTTTGTCTTGCATGTCTGGAATCATAGAAAACTTATGAATATCCTGATTTAATCTATTTTTGTTATTTTGGGCATAAGTATCATTAACTTCTTTTATTAGCCACTTTGCATCTCCATCATCATCAATCAACATTAATTTATCTTCTTTTACTTTTTTTAACGTTTCTTTATCTGTTCCTCCAACATTAGTTAAAACTAAAAGTGCATCTGTGAAGTCTGTCATATCATCTACTGATGTTGATGTAACTTCATCATATCCATCTATCAAAGAAATTACTTTTTTAAAATCCCCAAAGCTTCTTTTATTATTCAAAAATTCGATAATTGGTACTTGCTTAAATCCATGTAACTTAGTTTCTCCTTTTACTGCTGGAACTTCTTTTTTATCACTATCAGTTATATATTCATAAGTTGTAATGTTTGTATTATCATAAACTTCTAGTTTATAAACCCATTTATTTTCTTCATTTTTAGTTTTATCCCATCTCACAGCGGCAACAATATTTTTTTTAACTGTATTATCTCTCAAAATAAAACAATCTCTTGGATCTACTACGACATTATCTATTGTATTATCCATATTTTTATACCACAATTCATAAGATTTACCAAAAATAGAGCAATTTTCACAATGTTCAAAATTTTCCTGTTGCTCTTCTTCGGTTGCTAAATATTCAGATAATTTTTCAAAATCTTTTTTGAACTCATCATTTTGCAAAGTATATGAAATAGGTTTTCCTAAAAAATAGGCTGTTGCAATAGTTGTTATGTATCCTGGGTAGTCGTGAATCAACTTAGCATCTTCTTTATCTACTGTTCTATTTTTTTTATTTAAAATACCGTGTTCCCCTTTATAATAGTCTTCCATTTTCTGTAGATTAGGTAATTCGTTTTTAATAAAAGCCTCAAGGGCTTCTTGTAACTCTTTTATATCCACAAGTCCTCCTTTCTATCTTATTCCTAAACTCAATCTATCTAAAGTTCTAATTCCACTATTTCTCATATAATCTTCCAGTGCATATCTCATAGCATCCATCAAGTGATTGAAGTCATCAATAGGTTTATTTACTGCTTTTCCAAATTTATCCTTATCCCAAGCATAGTTAGAAATTTCTGTTAAGAAATTCACACATCTAGGATGAATAAAAATTTTAAAATCTTGGATAAACTGTATTCCAGCATTAATACTATCTTTCCCTTTTTTAGATGCTTTTATTCTATAAAGTCCTAAACCTTTTAAATGATCTATGCTCTTAGGTTCTGCACTATCAGCAACTATAATTTCTTTCTTAAAACCTAGCTTTTCTATATTGTTATAAATAGCTGTGTTTTGCATTCCTTTTTGATATATTTCATCAAAAACATAAATTTCTTTTTGCTCCTGGTCTAATATTCCACAAAAAAAAGCAGCAGGGTCATTAGTATATCCAAAATCTAACCCAAATACTGCTTTTGCTTTTTGTCTTTTATTTAATATTTCTCTCCAATCAAACTCTAACTCTTGCCAATTCTCATAGACAAGTCCATCTACTATTCCCCAGTTACCAAGTCCAGCAACTTGATACCTACGTGGGTTATTTTTTTTCATATCTTCAAATAATTTCTTATCAGCATCATCCAACCACTCATTGCATTGATAATTAGTTGTAAGTGCTAATATGTTATCATCAACTTTATCAAAGAATCTAGCTTTTAACCAGTGTCGTTCATTCCATGGATTAAATGATATTATAATTTGCTTGAATAATGGTTCTTCTACCACTCCCCTAATACTTTCATCTAACATATTAAAAGCTGTTTCATCTGTTAATTCGTATGCTTCTTCTACCCAACACCAACACAAACTACCAACAGAAACCGATATAGATGTAATTTTTAACGGATCATCAAAACCTCTAAATAAAATCTTTTGTCCAGTTGGTTTATAGGTTATTTCAAGTGGACTTTCTTTAAACTCCCAGTAGTCTTGAACTTGAAATCTATTTATTGCCCATCTCAAATCAGAATAGCAACTATCTTTTAAAGTTCTAAAAACTTTTCTTACAACAAGAGTATTAGCGTTCTTATATTTCATCATGTTATAGATTATCCATAGAGCTGTTGTCTTGCTCTTTTTTGAGGCTCTAGAACCTTTAACTACCTTATACCTACCCTTGAAGTTCCAAAACAATTTATAGCCTTTCCCAACGATTTGAGGTAAACTTATTTTTATATATTTACTCATCCAAATCATCTTCACCAACAATCATAACTGGCAAAGTCCCTTCAATTTTAGTTTTATCAGTAAATAAAGCGTGTCTTTTTCCTAAGAGTTCTGCTGCTTTAATTCTCTCCTTAGCCGATACTTGCTTTTTCATTATCCTAGCAGAAGAAACTCCATCTCCTTCTCCTTCAATTACTACAACCTCTTCTTGTATTTCACCTCTCATCATTGCGGTTAAGTTCTGTAAAACTTCTTCTGCACTTGCTATTCTTTCAGATTCAGCTTTATCCATTAATTCTTTAACATAGGCTTTTATGTCCGCTTTTGTCAAGTTTTCACTACCAATTTTTCTAGCATTCTTTTCTTTATATCCAGCCTTTATTGCAGCCTCAGTAGCATTGCCACTAGCTACATAATATTCACAAAAAGCCTTTTGTCTTGCATTTAATTTCAATGCTACTTCACCTCCAATTTTATATAATATTATGTTTGGCGGAGAGTATAGGACTCGAACCTATAAGTCCATCAGGACAACAGCTTAGCAGACTGCTCATTTACCAATTAATGTAACTCTCCAGTCGAAGGTAGTAAATAACTACCTTTGTACACTTTTACTTGCATTTTTGTTTATAGCCGATATAATGCTGAAAGTGGGCTAATCAATAAAAAACCCTCACAGGAGACGTATCTCAAGCATCTAAGCTTCGTGAGGGTATTGATGTTGGTATCATGTGCATATTGGATTCTCACCAATAAAAGACATTTCCCGTCTAACCAACTTATTAAGCCGATGCACCATAATTTTAAATGGAGAGTGTGGGATTTGAACCCACAAATACCTCGAGGACTAGATTACCATTTTCCTAACTCTCCATATGGCAAGACTTTTTTAGAGTAGAGCCTTGAACTACTGTAGTAATTTATTTCAATAAGGAGGAAGTTCTTCTGAACTTCTATACTTTGCTACATGCTAACATACTATCACATAAATTTTTACCTTACAATAACCCTATTTTTACCCCTTTTTTACCCTGTTTTTACCTTTGCTAAAATTCTATTAATCTTTGAGTTTTAAAATGTATCTCCAAAGCCTCTAGAATTCTATTTCTCATTCCATAAGTACTTTTTAGTGAAATATTAAGTGCATCAGCTATTTCTTCATATGTCTTATTATCAAAGTATTTTAATTGGATAAAGTTATAATCTTTGTGCTCTTTAACCATGTTCAAGCACTCATCTATTCTAAAAATTATTTCCTCGTATCTACTAATATTATTAGATATCCTTTGTTTTAATTCTTCTATCTGTTCCACTTCACTTTTAAATTCATAATTACTTCCACCTTGTCCACCAGGTCCACATGATTTTTTTATTTGTGGATTTTTTAAATTTTCTATTTCTGCTTCTATCCTTTTTTGATACTTTGGATAGTTTCTTAATATTTCTTCCATCTTCCTAAAAATTATCTTTTGCTCCTGTGTTGCCATCATCTCACCTCATTCTATTATTTCTAATTGATTATAAATGTCACTAGGGATATTCCCTTTCCATTGAAAACTATTTTTTAAAATGTATTCATTGTAGGCAACAGCTGTCCTGTTTGCTCTTATTTTAGCTTGTGTTGCAAGTTCTACATCTGTACTTTTATAAGTTTCATAAGTTAATTTATCTGATTTATAAGTTGCAATCATTGCCCTAGCAGTATCCTCAACTTTTTTCAATCTTTCATAATTTACATTGTCACTAGCTTTTTGGTATATGTAATTGACTTTTTCATTAAAGAGACCGAAACTACTCATTAACAAAATTGCTACCAATAATGCAATTATTCCTATTATTATTTTTCCTACTATTTTCATTTATTCCCTCCTAGTTCATATCTAATTATGGGATTTTCCACTTTCATGGGTATATCACTGTATAAATATGTTCCTGTCCACTCTATATACTTTCCATCATTTGTGAAAAAGAATATACCCATGTTATCGTTTTCTCCATAGCTTCCATCTACATCAGGTAACCAATCATTTGTATAATCACCTCGTGAATAATATTCGCTATCTGGGGTTAAGAAAGAATTTAAAGAAGATACTTTACCATCTACTGTAAATGAACCTACTATTCCTCCATTTTCAGTAAATAAAACTATGTATCCAAATGGTTTTACAACTGGACAAGGTAGGTTAACAGCTTTTTCTCTTTGCCCATTTACCCAATAAGTTCTACGAATTAGATTATATCTTTCTAAACTGTAATCAATATCATTTGGAGTGGGCTGATTTTCTGCTAATTTACTTCCTAGTCTTGCAGTTGAACGAATATCCTTGTCTGTTCCAAATTCTTCACAACCTACAAATAATATAATTAAACATAATACCATTAATATTTTTTTCATTTATCTCACCTCTGTTATAGAATTTTCAATTATTTCTAGCTTTATACCTTCTGAAGAATATATCTCTTGTATATGCTTAGAAAATTCAATTTTCTTTGCTTCCATTTCTTCATCAGTCATACATTTTTCTTTATATACATGGCTATTTATAATTCTTACCTGGCTTCCTTCTTTCACTCTTAATTCTTGTAAATATTCAATCATTGTTTATCCCTCCAATACCCATTTTAACAATCCTATCTCTCTTTGTATTTTAAAAATACTTTTTAAATAATCAATTTTCATTTTATAATTAGTAGAATTTTCCATGATATTTTTTATTGATTTTATATCATTTTCTAACTCTTTAATTTTTGATAAAATTTCTTCTTGTGTTTTCATCAATTCCACTCCTTCCCAATTCTTTGCATATTCTTTTGCCACTTTTCCCAGTAGCA
>ERZ772917.581-NODE-581-length-24957-cov-6.276725_pt1 | contig 24957 bp, 17 predicted proteins | sample MGYA00511187_ERZ772917 | MGnify/ENA primary metagenome ERZ772917 (study PRJEB29015, sample SAMEA2737925) | human oral metagenome | biome: human oral; feature: human-associated habitat; material: dental | place: China | collected 2012 ...
GCATCGATCGCGCCGTAGAGTAGCGCCGCTTTGCGCTTGTTGCGCTCGTGCATCGCCGCAAGCCCGCCGATCTCGTCCTTGATCCAGCTGAGCATTAAATTTAGCATGTAAATTCCGAAAGTATTCGGGGTGTTGCTCATCGAGTCCGCATCCGCCTGCGTCTTGTAGCGCAGGATCATCGGCGTTTTGGGATTTGCGCGGTCCAGCAGATCCTTGCGGATCGCCACCATCGTAACGCCCGCGGGGCCGCCGTTTTTCTGGATGCCGCCGTAAAACATCCCCACGCTGCTAAGCTCCACGGGGCGCGAAAACAGATCGCTCGAGCTATCGACTACGAGCGGGCAGGCGCACTGCGGTAGCTGCGGATACTGCGTGCCGTAGATCGTGTTGTTCGAGCAGATATAGCCGTAGTCGGCGTCGTCAGAAAATTTAACCTCGGGGATGCGGTCGAATTTGCTCTCCTCGCTACTTGCGACCACGCGGTAGTTTATGCCGAGCACGCCCGCTTCCTTGATCGCTTTGCTCGTCCAGTTACCCGTGTTAGCGTATTCTGCGACGCCGCCCGCGTATAGGTTCATCGGCACCTGCGCGAATTGCAGGCTCGCGCCGCCTTGCAAAAATAAAATCGTAAAATCATCCGAAAAGCCGTAGAGATCGCGCACGCGGCTCATCGCGCTATGCAAAACCTCCTCGAAAATTTTGGTGCGGTGCGAGATCTCCATTATCGAAAATCCGAGCCCTGCGTAGTTTAGCAGCTCCTCTTGAGCCTGCTTTAGCACGCCCAGCGGGATGGTGCTAGGTCCTGCGCTAAAATTTAAAACCCTATCCATTTTGCCTCCTTTAGATGATTTTTGCATTTTTGCTAAGCTGCTGCGAGCAAAGGACGAACTCGTCGCCCGCGGCAAGCTCACCCAAGCTCACCGTTTTGCCGCCCTTTTGGATTTGAACGAGGTCTTTGGTGATCTCAAAAAATTTCGCCTTTTGCGCCAAAAGCTCATCCTTTGCGCTTAACGTGTGCTCTGCCGCGCTTAGCTTGGAGCTGATGAAGTTTTTAAATTTAAGCTCGAAATTTAAAAGCCCCGCGAGCGAGCCTGAAATTTTTGGCTCGATAGATTTTGATCTAAGCTCCAGAGCTGCGAGGCTCAGCACGTTTTGTGCGGATGAAATTTTATCTTTTATCAGCCTATCAAGTGCGTCGCTTACGCCGTCTAGGCTCTGAAAGATCGCGCAAATATCGGGGAGCAGGTCGATCATCGCGGCGGTGGGCGTGAGGCTTCGGTGATCGGCTACGAAATCGCTGATGCTAAAATTGATCTCGTGCCCGACCGCTGAGATGACGGGCGTTTTGGCCGCGTAGATCGCGCGCGCCAAGGCCTCGTCGTTGAAGCACCACAGATCCTCGCGCGAGCCGCCGCCGCGAGCGATTACGATCGCATCGTAGCCCTTCTCATCGGCTGCACGCAGAGCGCTTATGATCGAAGCAGGCGCGCTCTCGCCTTGCACTAGCGCGTTATACAGATCGATCTTGCAAAGCGCGAAGCGGTCCTGCGCCGTGCGAAGCATATCCGCCTGCGCCGCGGAACCCGCGCTCGTGATGATCGCGATGCTTTGGGCGAATTTCGGAAGCTGTTTTTTGTGCGCGATATCGAAGAGCCCCTCTTTGCTAAGCCTTTCTTTTAGCGCGGCAAACGCCGCTTCCAGCTCGCCTTCGCCGCTTTTGCGGATATTTGAGACCTGGATCTGATACGCGCCCGTGGGAGCATATAACGAGACTTTGCCGCTTAGGACGAGCTTATCGCCCACGGCGGGGATAAAATTTATCCGCGCGATAAATTTAATCGATCTTCAGCACGCTCAAAAACGCCTCGCTCGGCAAATTTACCCTGCCGATCGCCTTCATGCGCTTTTTGCCCTCTTTTTGCTTTTCGAGCAGCTTGCGTTTGCGCGTGATGTCGCCGCCGTAGCATTTGGCGGTCACGTTTTTGCCCATGGCGCGAACGTTTTCGCGCGCGATGATCTTGTTGCCGATGCTCGCTTGGATCGCGACCTCAAAAAGCTGCCGCGGCACGATCTCCTTCATCGCTTTGACGAGGTCGCGCCCCTTGGATTCGGCCTTTGAGGCGGGCACGATGATCGAGAGCGCATCGACCGCTTCGCCGGCGACGCGGATGTCGAGTTTTACGAGATCGCCGCGCTTGTAATCGATCGGCTCGTAGTCGAAGCTCGCATATCCCTTGGTGCAGGACTTGAGCTTGTCGTAAAAGTCCATTATGATCTCGTTTGTCGGCACGTCGTATTCGAGTAGGACGCGCTCCGGCGTGATGTAGTCCATCTTGGTTTGGATGCCGCGGCGTAAATTTAAAAGGCTAATGAGATTGCCCAAAAACTCGCTCGGAGTGATGATGGTCGCCCTGACGTAGGGTTCCTCGATGCGCTCGATAAAATTTGGCGCGGGAAGCTCGCTGGGGCTGTGTATCCGCACGCAGGAGCCGTCCGTGAGATACACGGCGTATGTGACGGTCGGCGCCGTGGCGATGAGATCGAGATCAAACTCGCGCTCGAGCCGCTCCTTCACGACCTCCATATGCAGTAGCCCCAAAAACCCTACGCGAAAGCCAAATCCTAGCGCGAGCGACGTTTCAGGCTCGTAGCTAAGCGAGCTGTCGTTTAGGCTGAGCTTGTCCAAAGCGTCGCGCAGGTCTTCAAATTTATCGGTCTGCACGGGATATATGCCCGCAAACACGAAGGGCTTTGCCTTCTCAAATCCGCCCACGGGCTCGGCGGCACGTTTCTTAAAAAGCGTGATCGTATCACCCACCTGCACGTCGGCGACGTTTTTTAGCCCCATCACGACGATGCCCACTTCGCCGCTGCTAAGCTCGCGGGTTTTGGCGGGCGCGAGCGGGTTGGGATACATCAGATCAAGCACCTCGTGGCGGTTCTCGCTACCCATTATATAGACCTCGTCGCCCTTTTTCAGTACGCCGTCGTAGAGCCTAACTAGAGCGAGCGCACCCAGGTAGTTATCGAACCAGCTATCGTAGATGAGCGCCTTAAGCGGCGCGGCATCGTCCGTTTTGGGCGCGGGGATGCGAGTAATTATCGCCTCTAAAAGCTCCTTGATACCCACGCCCGTTTTAGCGCTGACCTCGATCGCGCTACTGCAATCAAGCCCAATGACGTACTCGATCTCCTCTTTTACGCGCTGCGGATCGGCGGCGGGCAGATCGATTTTGTTGAGCACGGGGATGATTTCGAGGTTGTGCTGTAGCGCGATATAGACGTTTGCGATAGTCTGCGCCTGCACGCCCTGGCTGGCATCCACGACGAGGATCGCCCCCTCGCAGCTAGCCAGCGAGCGCGAGACCTCGTAGCTGAAATCCACATGGCCCGGGGTGTCGATTAAATTTAAAACGTATTTCTCGCCGCCGAGCTCGTACTCGAGCCGCACGGACTGCGCCTTGATCGTGATGCCGCGCTCCTTTTCGATATCCATCGTATCCATAATCTGGCTGCTCATCTGGCGCGCCTCAACGGCGTTGCACTCGCTAATCAGGCGGTCTGCGAGCGTGGATTTGCCGTGGTCGATATGCGCGATGATGCTGAAATTTCTGATATTTTTTGTTTTCAAGTGGCTTTCCTGATGAAATTTTAAGCCGCATTGTGCCGAAATTTCATTTAAAAACGGGTAAATGGGCGGCGGAAATTTTAGTGGAATTTTGTGTGAAAATTTCTAGCGGGTTTTGAATTAAATTTTGCAGCAAAATTTTGCTTGGCCTAGTGAAAATCTCATGCTTATTTTAGACTTATCGCTGCCGACGAGCAATTTGGAATTTTAAAGCTCAGCCATAAAAAAAGGCTAACCTTGCGGTTAGCCTTTAAATTTAGCGAGAAGCGCGCGGATTACCAGTCGATTCGCTGATTGCGAATAGTTCTTTTTTCACCGGTATCGGTGGTCATTTGACCAGAATCTCCAGCTGTATCTTTTAGATCGTTTCCGCCGGCAAATGAGCCTACATCATCTTCGGTACCGCTCTTCACGCCGCCTTCACCGCCCCAAGTACCGGCATTCAAGAATTGAACAAAAAAGTAGTTGAAATACTGCGGAGCGCCGGTATAGCCGGTATTTATTCCGCCATTTATCCAAATTCTACTATTGCCGTCGGTAGGCGTATATATTAGCCATGGATTAGTGATGACCTCCACTCTAGTCGTTCCTTTTCTGGCTGCGGCAAAAGTCGTATTTTCGACTCCATCCGTAGTTTTATCGTCACGACTGGATCTAATACCCGCATTTTCAGGCAGGTATTGGCTAACAAAGTACTGTTGAATATTGCCCGAATTATACCTTTGAAGCGTATTGGTTATAAATTTAGAGGTATCGGCGTTAGGAACAGCTATGTTCAATGCATTGAAAATAGTGCCGTTAGGGACCAGATATCTTAAATCCACTCCACCTTTTTGAGGGACGGGGATAGTTGCACAACCGCTCACCTGACCACAATATATGGAGTTTTGTACGCCCACTTGTGCTCCGGTCGCAAAATTGCCCTCATAAATAGTAGCTCCATCGCTAGGCTCATTTGCCTTGCCGTATACGAATAAGGCATAAGTACCGACATTATCGCCGTAATAAGTAAATGCATCTCCGACTTTATATTGTTTAGTATTGCCGTTAGCATAAGATATGTAAGCCGCTCGATCCGCTAAATTTACACCAGTCTCTGCTAGCTCTTGGCGCATTCTATCCAAATACTGATCAAAATCCTCACTTGTAATTGCTACGCTACTATTATCGTAAGTCTCATAAATAACAGAGCTAGATACCATATCGTAGTTTTTATCGAAACTTGCAGGTTCAATCCTATTGTGTAAATTTAGGCTTCCTCTGTTGACATTAAAGTCTTCGGCATAGATCATTATCGGTCTACTAGCCGTCTTATGCATCCTATCAAAATTGAAATAGATCTTTGCATTTGGAGTTCTACCGCCGCTAAATCCTCTAGCCATTAGCATCATTGCATTATCTTTCGGATTATACTCTAGCTGTCCTCCAAAGGCCCCCTGATCGCCGGCCGCTTTTCTAGCATTTACGAAGCCGTTGCTTAGATCTGCATTCGTATAGTAGTTGATAGCCATATTTAAAGGTATAGGTAATTGGTAACCAGCACCTCCGGTAGCTTCGTTTAGTGTCGTACCGTTTAGCGTCCTTACATTATACTTGAAGCACCTGCTGTCGTATGCAGCGCCGCCTGTAGCACAAAAAGCCTCGGCGAAAAACTCAGTTCCGCTAGGTATAGTAAAGCGAACATTGCTGTAATTAGCGCCCTGATAAGGTCTATAATCTACATTCGCTGCAGTGCGATTTAAATTTGCCGCTTCCTGAGCGCCTCTTAAACATCTGCCGTCAACAAGACCGCTTGCAGTAGAACAATCGAAAGAGAAATTTACCTGCAAATCCAAATCGCTAGCAAAGCCACATACCGCAGCAGTTTTAGTAGCATCATCCGGATCTATAACGGCCCTTCCTCCATCGTATAAAGTGGCAACTACATCTTTATAAACTTTATTCGATAGATATGCTATGGCATCGTATTTGATGGTAGCAAGTTGCTGCAATTGTCTAGTAACCGCTTTATTCGCAGTAGGATTATCTCCCGTCGCTACGGTAATGTCGGTTTCTACATCCGGCATACTATAATAAGTAAATGCGCCCGTAATAGCAGTAGCGGAAAGATTTTCGGCAAATGAACTTACGTTATTATCTAAAATCCTAGCCCCACCAGTAGTACCGGCTGCATAAGAAGCATTATCTAAGCTTGTCATGGAGAGTATGATCCTATCCGGCTTATATCTTAGTACCAAGTACTTATTATCTTTCATACCCACATCGCAACCTATTCTACCCAGCTCATCGCGTTTGTTTGTAGAAGAGTTAATAATGCATGTGGTACCTACCCAATCCTGCTTTCCGGCTTGATTTTTAATATATGTCTGATCTCCGTAGTTATCCGTCCATGAGTTATCATACACATTAACCAGAACATCTCCGACATTATAATAGTTAAAAATTTCGCCTTTATCCTCTAGTGCAGCAGTATAAAGTAACGCTGGCTTGATATCTTTCTTCGTAGGCTCTTTCTTTGACTCATTCATCAGATACGGAGCATACTTCATCTTTTTCTTACTAATGTAGCCGTCGGTTACTTCGGAACTTTCATAACCGAAATTTGCCCATAGTTTGGTAGCGGTCTTATCCCATACTCTGGTATAGAACACGTCGAAATTCTTTGTAGTTCCGGCGGTGCTACAATTACCGGCATATTTACCGAAGTCTGCACTCTTGATATCGGTGGTGCCGTCATATTCATACACTCTTTTAGAGGCGTTATATTTAAATCCCTTATATTCTATAGGAATTCCGCCTTGGCAACCGTCTTGTTTAACGCCTTCGTTTAACCTCGAATTTACCTTGTTTTTATCTTTTTCGATATAAAGAGACTGCGATTGGACGCTATTGTAGCATTGATTAGAAATAAATGGTCTTAGATATGTTCTAACCTCGCTTATTTTATTAAATTCATTGCTATCATCCGGGTCCGAATCGCTATTGTAGCTATTTCTCATTCTAAACGCCTGCGCACCGCTAGTGGACATATCGCCAATCACCGCATTATAGTTTGGTACGCCATTATTTTTAGCGCTCTTCGGATAGATTACGCTATTTAACATATCTACGTTGTCTTCATAATCACCGCCCAAACGCAAATTTGTACCTTGATAAAGATCTGCGGTTTCGCCCTTTCTGGTTATATCGCCACTTGCACCCACGTCGACTAGCTTGGCATACTTTTTAATATTATTTTTGGAGCTATCTCCGCTTTTATCATCAGTTATATCAAAATATGCAGGCCTCAAAACAAATGAATCGCTATTGCATATATGGAAAGTTCCGTCGGAAGATATTGCCGTTCCAAGCCAAGTTTGGGCGGTAGTAAGCTGCTTTGTAAGCTCTGCGATTTTAGCCGCTACTGCTTTTTCGATATTTTCCTTCTCCTCTTTTGTAATTCCAGGCTTATAATATCCTGCCTCTTTTAATAGCTTTTGTCTATATTGCTCGATATAGTAATCATTGCGATCTTGCAATGCTGCAGTTATATTGGTATCTACCACTAAACTACTATCAGGTAAATCCAAAGCATCCGGACGATAGCTAAGCATAAAACTCAAGCCTTTGTAAGCATCGGCAATCTCTAAATCTTTCAACTCCAGTATCTTTTTATTATTAAAGAGAACTTCATGATCGACTCTATATCCGCTTTTTTTACTATTACCCAGTTTAAACGGAATCTTATATGTATCCGTTATAAGTTTGCACGCAAGAGTAGAGGCCTGCTTAGCGTCAATTACAGATAAAAATAACTTACCCGGCAGATTAAATTCTTGTAATTTTTCGGTACCGCTATAGCCGCCATATTGAGTCTTTCCGTTTACATTCCTAAATAGCTTCTTATAATTATCCGGTATCGATGAAGTATCATAATCCACACAGTTTCCGCTTGCATCTAGTTCTTTACATTTAAACAACGAACTTAAATTCGGTCTAAAGATCAAATTTGCATCAAAAGGCAGCTCTGAAGCCTGCGTAAACAATCTATCATCCTGATCGGTTGCCTTGCCGTCTTTAAAGTTTTGATTAACAACCTGCAAACCATTAAGAACCATAACGGCAGGTTCATTTCTCTTAACCTCGGTGCATTCTTCTATGTCCGCTCCGTCGTCAAACTGAATTATAGTAGTTTTTCCACCAACGTTAAGCTGTATGTTATATCCTACGGTATATGTAGGCGGAACAAATTTTATCGTTCCGCTATTTACGGTAGCATTAAATTCGGCATAAACTTTATCGCCAGGCTTCATCAAGCCACCATTAACCGTAGAATTTTTTACATCGCCGGCATCCTTACCTATATAAAATGTCAATCTATTATTTGTGGTACTATTAAATTGCCTATCTTTATAAACAGGTGTGGTAACTTTTTTCCCGTTTGCACCTTTTAACACATCTCGCATAGTTTCATAAGGACCTTTTTCGTTATCTTTGAGATATACAAATTCTGCGTCCTCGGCAATATATGGGCTTTGGGTAGTGAAAGTATTGGCGGTTAGCCTATTATCTATTGCCGAACTATCCGCGGTATAGGTATTGTAATCGCCAAAATTTACCATTATCTTCGTACCGACGGCATCCTCACTATTGCCGTTTCTATTTTCAAAACGAACGCGATAGAATACACTTTCCCCAGGAACTACGGCTCCGGTTCCGGCTCCCATATCAAATTGCTTAGGTATACCGTTGCCATAATTCTTAATTCTAGTGCCGTTGTAATCATAAAATTTAAGCCATTCTCTAGCCGTATAAACTTCATACTGATAGCACATTTGAGGGACATACAAATCGGCGGAAATAGCAATCATACTTATGAAGTTTTGATCGGCTTGACCTCCGTTGAGATCTTCCCACGCCGCACCCAAAGAGATGTTTAGACTAGATTGCGCATTCTTCATCTTTGAACTGATATCGAATTCGTCCAGATCAAATCCACCTAAATAACCGGTGCCGTATGGATAGCTATACTTATAGGTGCCGTTATCATTTATAAGTAAAGCGACAGAGCCGTCGTATATATTAGCGCGATCGTTAGCTAACCATTGATTAACCTCACTGGATCCGTATAGCGAATCCATTTGTGCGGTTTCTTTGTGTTGAACTTTAAAATACTCGTCGGAGGTCATTTTTCTCTCGCCACCAAACCCTAAAAACCCTAGCTTTGCATTTACGGACCCACTTCTAGGTGTATAAAATCCACTGATGGTAGCGTTAATGTTTATAGGCGTATATCCATTATTCCAAGGGGTGACGACAAGATAATCGCCGTAAATAGTTACGTTTTTAGGTTTAAAATAGTTATTTTTATAAGCTAAGGCTTCCTTATAAGTCATCTTTTTGCCGGTTACGCTAGCGGAGCTTTGTAAATTTTCCATCAAGTCTTTTCTTGATTTTGAATTCTTATCATATACTACGATTATTCCCCATCCGCCGTACGGCCCAATACGAGCGCTGTCGAACTCTCCATTGGTAAAATCTGCACCGATTGGATCCATACCATCACTCGTTCTTACGTTTCCTACAGTAAATTCAATGCTGTCGGAATAATCTTCAAAATATTGCTTGACTAGATCGGTAATATCTTTAGTGCAGCCATATTTTAAACGCAAACGTAAGGGCTTGCGAGATTTTGCCAAAAAGTTCCAAGCAGCCGTTCCTTCGCATCTATCTCTATAAACATCTTCTATTATGCTAGCTTTACCTTTCGAGCTTTTCATTTTAAATTTCACCCGTGTATACCCCTTAGCAAAACCGGTCAATTTTTTTCCGTCTTTGCTGTTGTATTCTGCTTCGCTGTCAAAATCAGTCGTGCTGAATATATTTCCCTGCCAATAAAGTCTCGCATAGACTATATCGTCTTTAGTCACGCCCTTAGGAAGCCTCAAAACAGCTTTTGAACTATTCAAATAAAACTGTCCGTCGCCGTCATCTTTAATGTATGTGCCTTTTGCTCCCCACATGTAACCACTGCCTGTAGCAGAAGGCCAGCTTAAACTAATCACCGGCTTTCCGGTCACGGCGTAGTCTCCAAAGACGTATGTGCCCGCACCGCCGAATCTAACTATCGGCTTTTGATTTAATTCGTCAGACGGAAAGTTTTTTATAGTGGTGAAATTATACAAACCCTGATCTCCGTGCCAAGTCCAACCACCTCTCCTTCCGTCCAGCCAGCCATCGTCACGATACTCGTTGCTTATTGGGGTAGCAGGATTTATCTTCACGTTCGACCTGCTATCATCTGCAAACGCGTTTGTCAAACAACAAACGAACAGCGCCAAAAGAGGCGCAAAGCTAAAACTCTTAACTTTCATGATACTACCCTCCGGTCAATAACATAATTTTTGACTATTATTTTACATTTTTTTTGCTTAAACTTAGGATGGTTAAAGGGTGTTATGTAAATAAATTTTAAAGAATTTATAAAAAAATAATTTTATAAAGTACGATTTTATTTACTTTAAGCTAAAGTAAAAATTAAATAGCAATGAATAAACAATGACCGCCAAACAAAAAAAGGCGCGAAATTTATCGCGCCTTAAAATTTTAAAATTCTAAAATAAGCCGAATTTACCGTCTTTGCGCTTATAAAGTACGCGCATTTTAGCATCCATATCGTTAAAGACCAAGAACTGATCGGTGCTTTCTTTAAGCTTATTTAGGGCTTCGTCAATCTCTAGCGGCTTATATAGATCCAGCTCGGTAGGGACGATCTCATCAACTTCATCGTTTAAATTTGGCTTATTGGCACCGACTGCATTATCTACGGCGTTTTGTTTCATCTCGTCGCGATTTTTATGAGAATTTACCTTATCGTGGTATCTGCGTAGAACTTTTGAAGCACGATCTACGATGAGATCGACGGCGGCATAGAGATCTTTATCTTTTTGGCGCACGACTATGGTGTCTTTATGCGCTAAATTTAAAGAAAAATCCACTACAAAGCCTTTTTTACCCTGTTTTTCGTCGGCCGAGATCACGCAGCGTCCCGAGATAAGATCTAGATTATATTTCCCAAGCGTTTCAAATGCGTTCTCAACATACTCTTTTATGGGTTCCGTCAACTCAAACTGCTTACCTACGATATTTAAATTCATCGTCTCTCCTTTACGTTATGGTTTTTGCAATGTTCGCCTATTATAGGTTATACGCGGCAGATCCGTAGACGTTACCGTAACGTCTACTAGCGCCATATGAGTAGTTACTACATTATTCGGTACCGGATTCCCCGAGCTATCTAAAAAAGCTCGTGCGCCGATCATATTTGCAGCGGTGCAACCTAAATTTGGATCCAGATAATATATGCTTATAGCTATATTATACTCCGGATTATTTGCATTAGGATAGGTCAAATTTATAGTTTCCAAACAATTTGTACCTGCACCCGCAGGACTTGCAGGATTAGGATAATTATGCGCTTGCATAGCCATTACCGCAAATTCCGTAGCGCTTTGCGCCAAAAGCAGAGCCTGTTCTTTAGAACGTATATTATTTACGTCCCTTGCCGTCATCGCAGCTATACTTAAAGCAGTTATTGCCGTAGTCGCCACTAAAATAATAAAAAATATAGCCGCTATTAAGCTGAATCCTCTTTTCATTAGTACACCACCTGCGATTTACATACGATGAGATCAAGCTGAGCAGGATCAAGGTTTCTACCGTTATCTCTCATACATAGTTTTAAGGCTACGGCGCCATTATCGTAGCGAAACCTAAACAAGCTAACATCCTGTGCAATCAACGCTCGCATAGGAACGGCTCCATTGTATTGCTCGCCCGCCCAAGGCTGATAGTTATATCTCAGCTGCAGATCAAAGTTTTTATCGACAGGATCCGGTGTCGGCGCAAAAAGTAAGTCCGCCTGTCCGGCCGGTATAATCGGCACTATCGAATAAGCGGTATGGGCCACATAGTATTGCTCGGAAAATTCACGATTTCCTATAGCGTTTGGGGGATAATTAGTTATATTTAAAATTTCGGCATTAGCATTATCTGCGTTAGCAGTCGCTACTAAGATCCTCTGCCCATCATTTGCGTATCCGTAAAACGGTCCGATATTTGCGGTTAAATCTCCCGTAGCACTTCTAAAGATAACTCCGAAAGTGCCGTTATTTGCGCTAGCGGAACCTGCGCGTAAATTTGCAAGAACGGCATTTACGCCGGTCAAAAGGCTACCTTGAGTATTTAAGGTAAATGGCCCGTTTAAATTTGCAGCAGCGGGAACTGAGTTTAAATCTATAAATCCACTCCAGCCCGGATTTGCACTACCCAAATTTTTTGTCTCTATGCTTTGCCCTATCCACTCTATAATGTCATGATTTGCCGTAATGGATGAAAGATCTGTAAAATTAGTGGCCAGCGGCTGATCTGCTATCCTGCCTATGACGGTACCCTTAATCCTATCCTCCAGCCTGCCGGAAATTAGCGTTATAGCGTTTTGAGTTCTAGCTTCCAATTGATTAAGCGCTCTGGTATGGACATATGATCTGTAAATTTGGGTGTATAGATCCGCTCCGAACATCGATATAATACCGAAAACTACTATGACGAATACGAGCTCGATTAAAGTAAATGCTTTTTTCATGATGACGACTCACAATCTATCTGGTTAAAACACTTTGCGAAACGTTACCGATATTTGCCGAATATGTCCTAAGCACGACGAAGCTATTCGGATCGGCTGCATCACTTGCCGTTATAGTTATCATCTTTAAATTTGTAGGAGTGCCGTTTGCCGGTTGATCGCTTAAAACGCCGGCAATGCTTTGACTGCCTACATAATTGCCATTGGTTAAAATATCGGTTACATAATCTACTGCGACTCTAATATTGGTAGTAAGTAAGAAATCTCCATCGGTATCTCCTCCCAAGGATTTTACCGGCGGCTGCATGTCTTTATTATAGCCGTTATAGTCGTCTATATCGTTATAAACAGTTGTTTTATCATTACCAAAGCTTGCATGAGGCGTTGGAGCTGCGGGCGATATCGCTCTACTGTTAGCAGCGGTATTTAAAATCCCCGGTCGTATCAGTGTGCATGGCTGTCCGTCCGGACAATTAGTTATGCCTACTCCTCCGGCTCCGTTTAGGATGGAATGAATTTTAACAGGAACCGTGCAGGCTGCAACTATGCCGCCACAAGAAGTCTCTCCAGCCACATAACTCGTATCCCATGGAGCCTTTGCGGCACTAGTTAGAAATGTTTTTGCGCTTAAAACAAGTTCCTGCTTTATAGCAAATTCATTGGACTTCGCCGTTTGCGCGACGATGCGCGGGATCGCCATCGTAGTGATCGCCAAAATCACGATGGTAAAGATCAGCTCGATTAGAGTAAAACCTTTTTTCATCTCAAATCCTTTCTTCCAAAATTCTGAAATTCAAAACGCAAACTTTATTTACGTTATTGGCGCTAATTATACTATTGTTAAACTTAAATTTAGAATTATCCATGGAAATTTCTCGGCTTTTACGAACAAAATTTAACTTTAACCGTTCAAAAAATAAACCCAAAACCTCATTTCTCGATTCGGCCTTTTAAATTTAAGCTTGCATTTACCCTAAGACTATAAAATTACGGGCTAAATAAATTCCAAGGATTTCTTTATGACAAATCTAAATAAAATTCTATTTTGCGCCCTATTTGTCGCTTTTATCGGCGGCTGCAGCGGTAAGGGAGACGGCGAGCTTTTTAATCTAAGCCCCGAGGCATGGTATTCTAAAATTTTAGAAGATATCGATAACGCAAGCATGGAGGATGCCGAGAAGCACTACACCGGCTTTTCGAGCGAGCATATCGCCTCTCCACTGCTTGAAGAGATGACGCTCATTATGGCGTGGGCATTCGTGCAGGACGAAAACTACGAGAAAGCAAACAAATACCTAGACGAATATATCCGCCTCTACGGCACGACGCAAAAGATCGAATACGCAAGATATCTAAAGATCAGAGCAAATTTCGACTCCTTTAGCCGCCCGAGTCGTAACCAAAAGCTAATGCTAAACAGCATAAACGAAATTTATAAATTTATCGCCGAATATCCGCAGAGCGAGTATCGTCCGCTACTTGAGACGATGCTAACGAAGCTCAGGCTTGCCGAGCATCAGCTAAATATCGACATCAAAGACCTTTACCAGCGAACCGATCGCGAAAGTTCTGCCAAAATTTACGAGCAGCGCATCGAAGAATCCCCGCTAAACGGCACCGATGTCATTAAACCGCGCTCGCCTTGGTACCGCGCGATTTTTGAGTAGGAGGGGCGATGCAACTGATGCAAAATACAACCTTCCCGAGCAATCTGCCTATCATCGTCGAGGACGAGCTATTTTTATATCCATTTATGATAGCGCCCCTTTTCATCGGCGACGAGCATAACAAAAAGGCTCTCGATCTAGCCGCCAAAAACGAATCTATGATAATGGTCGTAAGCTCAAAGTCGGAATTTAGCGGCGATAGAAGCTTCGGCGGTATCTATAATGCAGGCGTCGTGGGCTCCGTGATGAGAACCGTACCGCTTCCTGACGGTCGGGTTAAAATTTTATTCCAAGGCGCGCTAAAAGGCAAAATCGTAAAAGAAATTTCGCAAGATCCGCTGGTCGCTACCGTCGATATCATCCACGACGAGCGCGGCAACGATCAAAAATTAGACGCGCTGGTAAGCGTGCTAAAGGAAAAAACCAAGACGCTTAGCACTCTTACGCATTTTTTTCCAAACGATCTGCTAAAGACCATCGACGACGGCACCGACGCCGCGCGAGTTTGCGACCTGATTTTAAGCGCACTGCGGTTAAAAAAGCAGGTAGCCTACTCGTTTTTTACCGAGAGTAATTTGCAAAAGCGCCTTTTCAACCTCATCAACTACATCTCCGACGAGATCGAAGCGCAGAGGCTCGAAAAGGAGATCAAAAGCAAAGTTCACTCCAAGATCGACAAGACGAACAAAGAGTATTTTTTAAAAGAGCAACTCAAGCAGATCCAAAAGGAGCTCGGCGGCGATGCCGATCGCGACGTCGAGATCGAGGAATACCGCAAAAAGCTGGAAGCCAAAAAGCCCTATTTGGGCGAGGATGCCTATAAAGAGATTAAAAAGCAGATCGATAAATTTGCCCGCCTTCATCCGGACAGCGCCGATGCGGGGCTCGTGCAGAGCTATCTGGACTGGGTTTTGGAGGTGCCTTTTGAAAAGACCGCCAAACATAAGATGTCCATCGAGGGCGTTACCGCTCAGCTAAATAAAGACCACCACTCGCTAAAAAAGCCCAAGGCGCGCATCGAGGAGTATTTCGCGCTAAAGCAGCTTTTGGAGCTTCGCGGCACAAGCGGCAAGAAGAGCAAAGAGGGCGGCAAAAACGGCGGCGCGATCTTGTGCTTCTACGGCCCTCCCGGCGTAGGCAAGACGAGCCTTGCGAACTCTATCGCGACCGCGCTTAAACGCAAACTTATCCGCATCGCCTTAGGCGGGCTTGAGGACGTAAACGAGCTGCGCGGACACCGCCGCACCTACATCGGCGCGATGCCGGGCCGCATCGTGCAAGGCCTCATCGAGGCAAATCAAATGAACCCCGTCATCGTGCTCGATGAGATCGATAAAATTTCAAACTCATACAAGGGCGATCCGACTGCGGTTCTGCTTGAAATTTTAGACCCGGAGCAAAACTCGAGCTTTAGGGATTACTATCTAAATTTTAACATCGATCTTAGCAAGATCATCTTTATCGCCACGGCAAACGACGTATCTCTCATACCCGCGCCGCTGCGCGATAGGATGGAGTTTATCGAGCTTAGCTCTTATACGCCGCAGGAGAAATTTCAGATCGCCAAGGACTATCTGATCCCTCAGGAGTTGCAGCGCCACGGCTTAAAATCCGCCGACGTAGCGATCAACCCCGCAGCCCTTGCCGAGATCATCGAAGAGTACACGCGCGAAAGCGGCGTGCGAAACCTGCGTCGCCAGATCGCAGCGATCTTCCGCAAGGTCGCGGTTAAAATTTTAAAAGACAAAGAGTTTAAAAAGATCGTCGTTACAACGAAAAATTTGAGCGAATTTCTAAATAAAAAGGTTTTCGAGATCGACGAAGTGGAAAAGCGCGATCAAATCGGCATCGTAAACGGGCTTGCGTGGACTGCGGTAGGCGGCGACGTGCTCAAGATCGAAGCGGTCAAGATCAAAGGCAAGGGCGCGATGACGATCACGGGCCAGCTCGGCGACGTGATGAAAGAATCCGCGCAGATCGCCTTTAGCGTCGTAAAGGTGCTAATCGACGAGGGTAAGCTACAAGCTGGGCAAGACGCGGACAGGGGTACGGCAAAAGCCTCGCGCGGCGGCAAAAACTCCGCATTGCGCGCAAATGGCGGCGCTGCGTCTAAAAGCCCTGCGGCGCGAAATTTAGACGCGGAGGAAAATTCCGAAAGCTCGGAGCAGATTTATAACAAATTCGACCTTCACATCCACGTGCCCGAGGGCGCGACGCCCAAGGACGGACCGAGCGCGGGCATCACGATGAGCACGGCGATCGCGTCGATTTTAAGCGAGCGCGAGGTGCGCGCAGATCTAGCGATGACGGGCGAGATCACGCTAAGCGGCAAGGTGCTGCCGATCGGCGGGCTTAAGGAGAAGCTCATCGCCGCGCACAAAGCCAAAATCGCCGAGGTTTTGATCCCGCGCAAAAACTACGAGCGCGACCTGGCGGAGATCCCGGACGAGGTCAAAAACGATCTGAAAATAACGCCGGTAGAGCGAATCGAAGAGGTACTGAAGCTGGCGCTCGTTTAAATTTAAAGCGGCACTTCAAATTTTGCCGCTTTAGCCGCGCGCTTCGGCGGAATTTTAAAATATTTATAGCGGCGTTAAATTTTATTGCGTAGCGACGCATTGACGCGCTTGCGGCAAAATTTCTTGTAACGATGCGGCGAACGTAAAATTGCGTAGAATTTTGCATTTGCGCAATCGCGTAATGATGTAAAATTTTAAGGCAGTTTAAAATTTAAGCTTCGTTTTTAGCGCAAAATTTTATGAAATTTACCTTGCAAAGGGAATAAAATGTTTGATTTTAAAAAAGAGTTTAAGCAGTTCTACGCGCCAAAGCAGACGCCGCAAATTTTAACCATCCCGCCTGCAAATTTCGTCTGCGTCCGAAGCGAAGGCTTGTTTAATATGAAGTTAAATTTTATCCGAGCGTTAGCGACAACAAAAACGGACAAGCAAAGATGAAACAAAAAGATTTCGTGATAGCGGCGATGATAGAGCTTGGCGGTGCAGCGACTCTATCGCAACTTTATTCTGCGACCGACATTAGTTCGTGGCCGACGAAAACGCCATTTGCTTCTATACGGCGTATCCTGCAAGAAAACGCAGAATTTTTTAAGATTCGCCCGGGTCTTTGGGGCTTAAAGTCGCTTGAGACGCAAATTTTAAAAGGCTTTGAAAGTGGCGCGAATCCGCGAGATAGCTTCACTCACTCCTATTTTCAAGGCCTTATCGTAGAGATCGGCAACCTGCGCAAATTTCAAACCTATGTGCCGCCACAGGATAAAAATAAAAGCTTCGTCGCAAGCAAAAAGCTGGACGACCTCACTTCACTCAAGGCGATTTACGAATTTGCCTATCCGAGCATACTAAATAAGGCGCGTAGCATCGATGCGATCTGGTTTAACGAGCGAAATCTACCTTACGCGTTTTTCGAGGTTGAGCACTCGACGGACTTTAAAAATTCTCTCAATAAATTTTACGAACTTCAGGATTTTAACGCCAAAATGTTTGTCGTCGCGGATAAGGGCAGGTTGAGGCAGTTTCAAAGCGTAATAAGCGCGTCGATATACAAAGATATTGCCGGTAGCGTGAAATTTGCGAGCTACGAAAGTATCGCCAAACAATACGACTTAGAAAGCGAGAGCGCGAAAGTAAAAATGGGGATTTGATGAAAGAATTTGAAGTAGAGATTGCCGAAATTTTGGCTAAAAAGGTTGTAATTAAAGCGAAAAATAAAGAAGAAGCGTGTAAGATCGCGCAGACGGCTTACGAAAATTGCGAGATTGTTTTGAGTGCAGAGAACTTCGTCTGCGCGGACTTTAAAGCGACGATCGCGGATGAGCCGAAAACTGAAATTTAGGAAATTTATGGAACCAAATTTAACGAAATTCGATGACTTTTTACGCTCACTTAGAAAAACAAATGCAAGCCTTGACTACTTTACCGACTTTGAAAAATGCGGCAAAAATCTAAAATCCGTTTCTATCAAGCTCCACACGCTTGATTTTTTACTCGGTTCAAAGGATTTGAAAACAGATATTTTCACTTTCAAGATACTCTGAAATCGTTCGCGCGAAATTTACGCCTCCGCGATTTTTTCGTGCGTTCGTATCGAGCCCGACTTCCACGCCGAATACGTAATCGTGCAAATTTTTAACCTTTCCGTCCGTAAAAATTTTATCTAGTCCGCTTTCTTGGCAAAACTCATAGATTTTTTCTGGACTTTTAAAATACGTTCCAAGTTTCGTTAGCCCACCGTTAGCCGATATCACGTCCGTGTTTTTATCGCGAACGGCAATGAGTAAATTTAATACATCGAAACACCCTTTGTTTTGCCCGAAAAGAGTGAAAATATCTGCTTTCAAACCGAGGTTAGCAGTAGGAATTTTGCTCTAAATTTAGGAAGCGATCAAAAGATTTTCGATTTCGTTATTAGCGCAGGCGGCGTAACATATCTGATCGAGGCGAATTTTTACGGCACGGGCGGCTCGAAGCTAAACGAAGTCGCAAGGTCTTATATCGAAATAGCACAAAAGATTGCGCTTTGTGGCGGATTTAAATTTATCTGGATAACCGACGGACAGGGGTGGCTGGCGGCTAAAAACAAACTGGAAGAAGCCTACAAAAGCGTTAAAATTTATAATCTCGCCACGCTTTATTACTTTATAAAAGAGCTTAAAAATGTTTAAGTTAGCCGATGATTTTAAGCTTTTTAAAGGCGATTGCTTTAATATTTTGCCTAAATTTAAAGACGAGTTTGACCTCATTTTTGCCGATCCGCCCTACTTTCTCTCAAATGACGGACTTAGTATTCAAAGCGGGCAAATCGTAAGCGTAAACAAGGGCGAGTGGGACAAAAGCTACGGCATCGATGAGATAGATAAATTTAATCTCGAATGGCTTGCGCTCGCCAAAGATGCACTCACGAATAACGGTAGTGTAATGATAAGCGGGACGTATCATAATATATTTTCAATCGGTCGGGCACTGCAAAAGCTGGACTATAAAATTCTAAACGTCATCACGTGGGCAAAGACCAATCCGCCGCCGAATTTTAGCTGCCGCTATCTCACGCACGGCTCGGAGCAGATCATCTGGGCAAGAAAAAGTGAGAAATTTAAGCATATTTTCAACTATGAGCTAATGAAAAAGCTAAACAGCGACAAGCAGATGCGCGACGTGTGGAACTTGCCCGCGATCGCGCCGTGGGAGAAGGCGTGCGGCAAGCATCCAACGCAAAAACCGCTACCGCTTTTGGTGCGGTTAATTTTAATGGCAAGCACTCAAAATAGCGTAGTTTGCGATCCTTTTGCAGGCTCCGCGACGACCGGTGTAGCTGCTAATTTGCTAGGACGAAAATTCGTAGGCATTGAAAAAGAGGACGAGTTTATAGAGATCGCCGTAAAGCGTAAACGCGAACTGGACGCGAATTTCGCCAAATTTAAGCGAAAGATTGCGGATTTGCGACTATTAGAACAAGAGAGTTTGAAATTTTAAAATTTAAGCGTTTGAATTTTAGTGCGCTTTTTGCTTTCTGCTTCGCAAATTTGTAACCGCAAAAAAAATATACATTGCTAGTTTTAAAATTTTGAGCTTCACAGGCTATTTTTGTTCGCCGCGTTTGCTACCATCTTTTTCACTCCGCTAAAAGCAGCTTACAAGTAAGAGAAAACCCAGCGCTACGCTCTAGTTGATTCTTAAAAAGCTGCAAATGCAAGACATGAAGAAGGGCTGGATTGCGTGCGGTTAAATTTTAGAACCACCTTATCTAGCCGCGCGATATTTTTGCCCATCTTGTCGGGTTTAAAATTTAAAATACAACCTCGAAGATTATTTTGCAATGCCCTCCTTATCCATCCGCTCAAATTCAAATCTTTGCCGATTTTTGCTGTATTTGCCTAAATTTAGCTCCACCTACCTTGCTCATCGCGCCGCGCCAAAACCCCAAATTTAACCCCAGCTTAAGCATAAGCTTATATACTTTGGCTTTAAATTTAAGGCGGCAAATGAGATCTCAGAGCGAATTTTTCGGCGTTTTCATTACTCTTCTCGGCGGCATATTATGGGGCTTTAGCGGCGTTTGCGGGCAGTATCTGTTCACGCAAAAGGGCGTCAGCGCCGACTGGCTCGTGCCCTATCGCCTGAGCCTCGCCGGGCTTGCGATGACGGCGTATTATTTAGCGCGTTCGCCGCGCGCAGCCCTTGCACCGCTAAAAGATCGCGCGCTGCTGCCGCAGCTGCTTATCTATGCGTTTTTTGGGCTCATGATGACGCAGTATTCGTACTTTTGCGGTATCGAGCTCTCAAACGCCGCCGTCGCGACCGTGATCCAGTACTCCGCGCCCGCGCTCATCCTCGCCGTCGTTTGCTTTTTAGAGCGGCGCGCGCCTAAAAAGGTCGAGCTCATCGCGCTCATTTTGGCGGTGCTCGGCGTCGTGCTGCTCGCCACCCACGGCGATCTGGGCTCGCTCGTTATCAGCGCGGAGGCGCTGGTTTGGTGCCTCATTAGCGCGCTTGGCGTCGTGATTTACAGCCTCATTCCTACGAAGCTAAATATAAAATACCCCATTGCGCTAAATTTAGGCTGGGGCATGGTCATCGGCGGCGGCGCGCTTGCGCTTTACACGCGGGTTTGGCAGCTGGGCGGCGTGAGCGACGCGGACGGCTTTGCGGCGCTTGCCGCGGTGGTGATTTTGGGTACGATATGTGCGTTTAGCTTTTATATGACGGGGCTAAAAATAATAGGTGCTAGCAGGGCGAGCATGATCGCGTGCATCGAGCCCGTTAGCGCGGCGGCGTTTGCCTATTTTTGGTTGGGGACGGAGTTCGTGTTTCTTGATTTTGCGGGCTTTACGCTCATTATCTCATGCATATTTTTGCTGGCCAAAGATAGGAAAAAGGCCTAAATTTGGAGGAGAGATGATCTATTTGGCACAAACGGATACGACGGCCGGGTTTTTAAGTAAGGATTTTCGCGAGATAAACGTGCTCAAACGCCGAGCAGCGGATAAACCCTGCCTCATAACGACGGCTAAGTTTAGCGAGCTAAAAAACCTTGCTCGCGTGCCCGCTAAATTTAAAAATTTAGTGCGCCGTGCGAGGAAAACGACCTTTTTGTATCCGAACGGCACCGCCGTGCGCGTCGTGAAAGAGTGCGCTCACGAGGAGTTTTTGAGGCAATTTGACTGGCTCTACTCCAGCAGCGCAAATTTAAACGGGCAAAACTTTGACGAAGTCTGGGCGAAAGCGGCAGCGGACGAGATCGTGGATCAAAATTTCAGCCAAAACGCAAGCTCGAAAATTTATAAAATCTCAAAAACGCGCTTAAAGCGGCTGAGGTAGCGCTGCACTCAAAATTTAAACACGCAAAGAGCGCCCAAAAAAGAGGCGAGAGCGAATCGGCTTTGCAAATTTTAAAACCGAATGCCTCGTTTCGGCTACTTTGTCCTCTGCACAATTTAAAACGACCTTCTAAATTTAAAATGGCTCTGTAAATTTAGCCGAGCTGTGAAATCCCGCCGTAGATAGATTACGCAAAGACCGCCAGGAATTTTGAAAAATCCAAATAAAGATCACAGCATACTCGCAGAAAAATTATATAAAAAGCCGCAAAATTCTACTGCAGATTGCTGCCGATTTCTATCAGAGCCGCTACGCGCGATATTTTGATCTAAGCTCTACCTATGTTGCCTGCTTTAGATTAAAATTTCGCCGCTTCTGCCGATAGTTTTAATTAAAATTTCATCGCCGCGTGAGTAAATTTCGATCAAAATTCTATCATCGCCATTGTATATCAAAAATCCCGCCATCGCCGATACTATCGCCTTTCATCGCCGCTATCGCCGCTATCGCCGCCGCAGCTATTGCGCTCTATCTTCACTGCTTCCGCCGCAGCAAGCGCCGCAAAGCCCTGCGCGTCGCTCACGCCCTTTAGCTGCCAAAGCTGCGCGTAAAGCGCAAGCGCACTGCCATTGCTGCGCCACGACTACCGATCCGCGATAAAATTTCCGCCGCCCGCCGCGTAGCGCATCAAAGCAAACCCGTAAATTTTAAAATTTAAACCGCCTATCGCCGCGCGGCACCGATAAATTCCAACCGATAAATTCCAACCGATAAATTCCAACCGATAAACTCCGCCAGCTAGTCCTTCATTCCCGCATAAATCATAAATTTTTATGAATTTAACGCCGCCATTCTTGCTTTATATTAAAATTTCGCTAAAATTACCGCATTAAATTTGAAGTGCAAACGGCTTAGCTTAAACCGCTTGCGGGCAAATTAAATCCATTCAAGGAGCTTTTATGAGCGGTGTTGCGTTAATCATCTGCTTCGCCATAGCGGTCGTCGTGATGATTTTTTTGATCTCCAAAGCAGGCGTTCACCCGTTTTTGGCGCTAATGCTTATCTCCCTGGCGCTCGCGATCGTTGCGGGCATACCGCTAGCCAAGATCCCCGCGATTATCGGCGACGGATTCAGCGGCACGTTTAAGAGTATCGGTATCGTCATAATCTTCGGCGCGCTCATCGGCACCGTGCTCGAAAAGACCGGCGCGGCGCTCAAACTCGCCGATATGGTCGTAAACGTAGTCGGGCAGAAACGCCCCGAGCTTGCGATGCTCATAATGGGCTGGATCGTAGGCATCCCCGTATTTTGCGACAGCGGCTTCGTCGTTTTAAACCCGATCCGAGAAGCGATCAGCAAAAAAATCGGCGAAAATCCGGTCGCTCTTGCAGTAGCGCTCTCCGGCGGACTTTATGCCTCGCACGTATTCATCCCGCCGACTCCGGGACCGATCGCCGCAGCAGGCGCCGTGGGTCTAGGCGGTAATCTGCTGCTCGTAATCGCAATGGGCGCGGTGGTATCATTGCCGGTGCTGATCGCTACGTACTTTTTTTCCAAAAAAGTCGCCAAGAGCGTGCATATAAGCGAGGCTGAAGCAAATGAGGTTATCGCAAAAAGCTACGACGATCTGCTTAAACAATACGGTAAATTGCCGAGCGGATTTTTGAGCTTAGCCCCTATTTTGATACCGATCCTATTTATGGCGCTGGGCTCCGTCGCCAAGATCTTAAAAGTAGGCGGATTTGCGGGCGAAATTTCTCAATTTTTAGGAAATCCTATCATCGCGCTAGCCTTGGGCGTAGTTTTTGCAGTATTTTTGCTCGTGCAAACCGGCAAATTAGGCGAATTTAGCGAGATCACAAACGAATCCTTAAAGATCGTAGGTCCGATCCTCTTCATTACCGCAGCGGGCGGAGTATTGGGCAAGGTCATCACCGACGCCGGCTTCGTAACCTACATCAAGGACAATGCGACCGCGATTAAAGCTGCGGGGATTTTCTTCCCGTTTCTGATCTCGGCTATCCTAAAAAGCGCGCAAGGAAGCTCCACCGTTGCGATCATCACCACCGCTTCGATTATGGGGGCGTTTAACGCGGATGGCTCGCTGATGCAGGTGCTGGGCTTCACCTCCGAAATGTCCGGCGCGCTCGTCGTAATGGCGATCGCAGCGGGCGCGATGACGGTTTCGCACGCTAACGACAGCTACTTCTGGGTCGTTACAAATTTCAGCAAGATGAACCCGCAGCAAGGCTACCGCACACAGACCATGCTAACCCTAATTATGGGTATTACGGGCATGATCAGCGTGTGGATTTTGTCGCTGTTTTTAATCTAGCGGCTCTAAATTTAAAACAGCTCTAAATTTAGGGCAATAAAAGCCCGCCGTCGCGCTTTAAATTTTACTGCGCGGGCGGGCGAGCTATTTTTTTGCTTTAAAATTTTCTGCGAGCCCGAGTGCTCCTCTTTCGCCGATTAAATTCTATCGTACGAGCACGCCTTGCCGTTTAAAACGGCAGCGGTTTAAAATTTTCCTCATTTACCAATGCGGCGGAGCGTAAACTCCTCAAAGCTAAATTTAGGGCTAAATTTATTAAAATGCCAAATTAAAAAGCGGCTTTCGCAATATCCGCGCAAGCCCCGTCTGAAAGGAATTTTATGAAAGTTTTGGTTGCGATCGATTCATTTAAAGGCTCTCTTAGCTCGCTGCAGGCGGGTAGCGCCGTAAAATCGGGCATCGAAAAGCTCTGCGACGAAGTGGTAGTTAGGCCGATCGCGGACGGCGGCGAAGGCAGCGTCGAAGCCCTTGCCGACGCGCTCGGGGCTGAATTTCAAGAGCTAGCCGTGCAAAACCCTCTCGGTAAAAAGATCACCGCGCGCTACGCTCTTGCGGGCGAGCTCGGGATTTTGGAAATGGCGTCGGCGTCGGGACTCACGCTCATCGAAAAATCTCGCCGAAACCCGCTAAAAACAAGCACCTACGGCTTTGGCGAGATGATTTTGCACGCCGCAAACAAGGGGGCGCGAAAGTTTATCATAGGCATCGGCGGAAGCGCCACAAATGACGCGGGCACGGGCATGCTAAGCGCTTTGGGTTTTAAATTTACGGACGAGCACGGCGAAACGCTTGCGGGCACTGGCGAAAATTTGATCAAAATAGCGGCGATCTCGGACGCGGACGTGCCGCAAAGCATCAAAGATAGCGAGTTTTTAATCGCCTGCGACGTGGATAATCCGCTCTTCGGCGAAAACGGCGCGGCGCATGTTTACGGACCGCAAAAGGGCGCGGACGAAGCGGCGGTAGAGGCGCTGGATGCAGGGCTGCGAAGCTTTGCGGGCGTCGTAAGCAGGGGCCTTGGAAAGGAGCTTTGCGGCCAAAAAGGCGCGGGCGCGGCAGGTGGACTGGGCTTTGGCTTCGTAAGCTTCCTGCGCGCGCAGCTAAAGCCCGGCATCGACATCATCACCGAGCAGATCGGGCTGCAAAACGACGTGCGCGACGCCGATCTGATCATCACCGGCGAGGGCAGACTCGACTTCCAAAGCCGCATGGGCAAAACCCCAAGCGGCGTGGCAAAGATCGCCGCGCGCTACGGCGTGCCCGTCATCGCGCTTGCAGGCTGCGTCTCGCCCTGTGCCGGCGGCTGCAACGAGCACGGCATCGGCGCGTTTTTCAGCGTTTTAAACGAGCCGATGAGCCTTGAGCG
>ERZ772917.582-NODE-582-length-24949-cov-4.803969_pt1 | contig 24949 bp, 16 predicted proteins | sample MGYA00511187_ERZ772917 | MGnify/ENA primary metagenome ERZ772917 (study PRJEB29015, sample SAMEA2737925) | human oral metagenome | biome: human oral; feature: human-associated habitat; material: dental | place: China | collected 2012 ...
TGGTGTTTGCGGGAGCCCCGCAAGTCTCTCGAGAAACTTTTTGGCGTTTGCGGGAATCCCGCAAACGTTTCGGCAAATGCCGGGAGCCCCGCGCGGCCTGCGCAAACGTCTCGGCATGGGGCGAAAGATCATTCCCAACGGACACTTCGGACATATAATACCGCGGCGGTTGCGCTAGCTCCGACGAAAGTGGCGGCTATATCCAAGAGGTCGAATCCGCCGCTGAGGAGCTGGAGCGATTCGTACAAGAGTACACCTGTAGCTCCGGTCAGTATTTTCCGATATGGCTGTCTGATTTCCTTTTTCCTATACACGTAAAACACACGCATAAAGACGTAGCCCACGGGTATGGACATCAGGTTGGGCCAAAAGTCGGCCAGGTGTCCATCGTTGATGTGGTGGCTGTATATGTATGATCTGTACATGGTCGACCCGAGGAGGGTGACGGTGAGCAGCATAACAAACAATGCGATGGCGCAGAAGAGATTCACAGAAAAAAAGATTAGCCGAATATATCTTCCTCTAATTCTTTGTAGACAATTGTATTTGGTGTTATTAGTTTGGCCATTGTATCTCTTAGAAATGTATCCTGATTATTACCGCATTGTTTGAGAGCAAGGACTTTTTTCAAATCAGAATAAATCGCTCCTCTTGCAGATTTTACATCATCATTTGGATTTCCTCTTTCGCAGCTATCTTTCATAGCTCTGTTCTTTATTGCCAAACATTCTTCTATCTTATCCTCATTATGGGTAGACTGACACAATTTCTTGATGACTTCGTCATCTAAAAGATAACTTTCAATATGTCTACGCCGAAGTACTTTAATGCCTCTTTGATTCAATTCTCTTACTTCATCTTCGCTTCTATCATCTCTATCAACCAACCTTATCTGCTCGCTGCTTTTCATTACCTCCGAAATGATTCTGAAACTTGTATTGTCATCTTTTTCTATGTCATTACAAGAACCTATAGAAACAAAAGAAACGTCTGGATGCTTTGATGAGAAAATCACCTCGTATACTGTGGCATCAAAGTTTTTACTGCGATTTCCATTGGCATTTCCTTCGCAAAGGACAATTTTCTTGGGAGCAATCAGTTTGGAGAAATCTCCAAAAGCCAGTTCTAAGAACTTATTCCAAATAGTTTTGTCTATAGGACTTGGTGTCAGTTTTTGAGGGCTGTCAAAATCCTTATTACTAAAATCGATAAAGCAAATTTTTCCAGGATAATATTCTTCTAATTCTCTTGCTTTATTGAGCATTCCAATAGAATGAGTTGAGATCCATATTTGGGAATTGGATGGTATGAGCTTGTATATCTCAGAAATCAAATTAGCTTGTAAAGCTGTATGCATATGAGTCTCGGGTTCATCAATACAGAAAACTGCCTCATCAATAAATTTCATTTTGATGATAATGTCCAATAGTAGATCAAATGCGGATTTTTCTCCAGCAGAAAGATTTTTGTAATGAAATTCTTTGATATCTCCTTTTGTAAAGTAGAAGCTCCCATTTTTCAAAGGATCACCTAGAGAACTTAATTGTAAATCATCAAACAATTCTTTCAGAGATTCGTTGATCTTACCACTCACTTCATTTCGTAATTCCTCTACCTTTTTGTCATTGTTGTGTTCGTCAAACACGCTATATAGCAAGTTCGATATAAGCCGCATATAGTTTTCCGAAACTTTACTGTCAGTCTCTCCTAAAGTTTGATACAGAGGTATTTCTTTTAGATCTCTTGGTTGAGATAATCCATGTGTCGTAAATGTCAATTCATTGCGGTATGCTGTTCGGAAATGGAATTTTCCTGGAATATCATTAGAGCTGCCGTAATCATGAAATGTCAGATCATGGAATGTTACTGTTACGACTTTATTCCATTTCTCATAATCTACATTATCAACGTTGTTGTGTTCTCCTTTTTTTATGTAGTAATCCCTTTCAGCAGGACATGTTCGAAACCCCTTAAGCTTATACCAATGATAGAACCCCTCAAAGACAGAAGTCTTTCCTGAACCATTAGGGCCTACAAGAACTATCATTTTTGCTGTTTCGGGAATATCTGTTATTGTCAAGTCTGTAAATCGCTTGAAGTCCTTTAGATGTAGTTCTTTTATCTTCATATGATGATTATTGATTATACGGAAATCGCAGCCTGCACCGTATTACCGGGCCGACTGCGATTTCCTCACACTTGTATGATGGTACGAATAACGCTCTAAGAGATGGATCGCGAGGATTACTTCACTTCTTCAAAGTCTACATCCGTGACGTTGCCGCCGTCGTTGTTCGAGGCATTGCCCGCGGAGGCGTTGCCTGAGGGCTGACCGGCACCACCAGCTTGCGCGTTCTGTGCATTGTAGAGATCCTGGCTGGCGGCCTGGAAGACGTTGTTCAACTCGGCGATGGCCGTGTCGATGGCAGCCAGATCCTGTGCCTTGTGTGCATCCTTGAGCTTGCCCAGCGCCACTTCAATCTGCGAACGCTTGTCGGCCGGCAACTTGTCGCCGAGGTCCTTCAGCTGCTTCTCCGTTTGGAAGATCATGCTGTCCGCCTGGTTGATCTTGTCGATGCGCTCCTTCTCCTTCTTGTCCGCCTCGGCGTTGGCCGCAGCCTCATCCTTCATGCGGCGGATCTCGTCGTCGCTCAGGCCGCTGGAGGCCTCGATGCGGATGCTCTGCACCTTGCCCGTGCCCTTGTCTTTGGCCGAGACGTTGAGGATACCGTTGGCGTCAATGTCGAATGTCACTTCGATTTGCGGCACACCGCGCATGGCAGCTGGGATACCGTCTAAGTGGAAGCGGCCGATCGATTTGTTGTCCTTCGCCATCGAGCGCTCGCCCTGCAAGACGTGGATCTCAACCGAGGGCTGATTGTCGACGGCCGTACTGAACACTTCCGACTTCTTTGTTGGGATCGTCGTGTTGGCCTCGATCAGCTTCGTCATCACGCCGCCCAAGGTCTCGATGCCGAGTGACAGCGGCGTCACGTCGAGCAGCACCACATCCTTCACGTCGCCCGAGAGGACACCGCCCTGGATAGCTGCGCCAATGGCCACAACCTCGTCCGGGTTCACGCCCTTCGACGGTGCTTTGCCGAAGAACTTCTCCACCAGCTGCTGCACGGCCGGGATACGTGTCGAACCGCCCACGAGGATCACCTCGTCGATGTCCGACGTCGACATGCCGGCGTCTGACAGGGCGCGCCTGCACGGCTCCAAACAGGCGTTGATCAGCGAGTCAGCCAGCTGCTCAAACTTGGCACGGGTCAGCGTGCGCACTAAGTGTTTGGGCACACCGTCCACGGGCATGATGTAAGGCAGGTTGATCTCCGTGCTTGTCGAGCTGGAGAGCTCAATCTTAGCCTTCTCCGCAGCCTCCTTCAGGCGTTGCAGCGCCATCGGATCTTTGCGCAGGTCAAGGCCTTCGTCCTTGAGGAACTCCTCGGCCAGCCAGTCGATAATGACGTGGTCGAAGTCGTCGCCGCCGAGATGCGTATCGCCGTTGGTCGACTTCACCTCAAATACGCCGCCGCCAAGTTCCAAGATGGAAATATCGAACGTGCCGCCACCGAGGTCGAAGACGGCGATCTTCATGTCTTTGTTTGCCTTGTCAAGGCCGTACGCCAGCGACGCAGCCGTCGGCTCGTTGACGATGCGGCGCACCTTAAGTCCGGCGATTTCACCCGCTTCTTTGGTCGCTTGCCGCTGCGAGTCGTTGAAGTAAGCCGGCACTGTGATCACGGCCTCCGTCACCTCCTGACCCAAGTAGTCCTCGGCCGTCTTCTTCATCTTCTGCAGGATCATGGCCGAGATCTCCTGCGGCGTGTAGAGCCGTCCGTCGATGTCGACACGCGGCGTGTTGTTGTCGCCACGTACCACTTTGTAAGGTACGCGGGAGATTTCTTTCTGTACTTGGTCGAACGTCTCGCCCATGAAGCGCTTGATCGAGAAGATCGTCTTCTGCGGGTTCGTGATAGCCTGACGTTTGGCCGGGTCGCCCACTTTACGTTCGCCGCCCTCCACGAAAGCTACGATCGAAGGCGTGGTGCGTTTGCCTTCGCTGTTCGCGATCACCACCGGCTCGTTGCCCTCCAGCACGGAGACGCACGAGTTGGTCGTACCTAAGTCTATACCAATAATCTTTCCCATTGTTCTATGTCGTTTTATGTTATTTGAAATGCTTGTTTGATAGGCACCCTTTCGGGCGATTCGGCGATCCATTCTTCAAACAGCGTGCCAAAACGCGGCGTCCGTTCGGGAAGATATGCGACTGACATTTTGTCGCAAGTGGAGAATAACGTGCTCACCATCGTGGCCAGCAGCAGGATGGCCAGGCCGATGCAGACGGCGATTAGTAAGGCGTCGACGTATTTCGCTTTCGGCTTCGTAGGTCGGCGGAGGTTGGTCAGGTAGCGCTCTTTGAAGAAGAGGTACAGCCCGGGGATGGCCGTGGCTACTAAGACAAAGTCTTCGGGGATATGAAACGATTCGGCCTTTGTTAGCCCGATCAGTGCCCAGTGGCAAAGCAACAGCACGAGGAAGAGGTTCACCCGGCGGGCGAAGAAGAGCAGCAACCCGATGGTGAAGACTGACACGGAGCAGGGCATCACGGGCGAGGTGGTCATGGGGAAGGTGAGCCCGCGCGCCAGCGAGATGAGCGGATAGAGGAACGGCATGGAGAGTAGCACGCAGGCCGCGACGTCATACTTGTGTGACCGTTCGAAGGTGGTGTAGCCCGTCGCTAAATCCCACACCCAGATCGCGGCCGGCAGTGCCCAAAAGAGCGCCATCACCTCGTTGTAGTCTCGCTCGCGGCAGCAGACGAAGTAGTAGACGACAGCGATCCACAGGTAAAGCACGGCCAAGTAGACCTTCATCGCCCGCTTGACCCACGGGGCGGGGCGTCGCACTAATTGCACCGTCAGGCAGATGCCCGCAAGGATGAGGAGCAGTTGCCAGCCCCAAGTGGCGGCGTTGTAATAGGCTATGGTGCGCCAAAATGTTTCCATTCAGTGACGCGTTAGGGAGAAGGCTCGCCGGGGGAAGAGGAACATGGGGAAGGTGGCGCCGACGGCCAGCAGAAAGATGACCGTTCCGGTGATCATCCCGTTGGAGAAGAACATCTCCATGTAGCGCCTGAGGCCTTCGGGATCGTCCACCCGCTGGAGGCACATGATGAGCGAGAAGACCATGTTGTAAGCGTACCGCCCGGGGATCATCGGCAGCAGGGCGGGGATGTAGAGCACGGTCATGGGGCAGTAGACCGTCTTGCCGAGCCACAGGCTGCCGAAGCCGATCAGGAGCGCCGCCGCCAATGAACTGGTGGCGATGTCTACCCCCGCGTACGTCATCAGGCAGAAACGGCACGTGTGACCCGCCGCGGCCAGCAGGGCAATCATCTTGAAAGCTCTGAGGGGCGGGTCGGAGATGGCTCCGAAGCCGACGCCGGCCACAGCCGCAAAGAGGGCGTCGGAGAGGATGCTGAAGGCGATTGTCGTCATACTTTATAATAAGAGGTTGTCTTCATAATAGGCTGTTCTTGACCAAAAGCAGGGTGAAGGAGAGTCCGATGGCGATGTTGACGATCAGCAGGGCGGCCTCGGTGAGGCGTGCGAAGCCGGTCAGGACGTGCCCCTCGACGACGTCGATTACGCCGTTGATGAGCGGCACGCCGGGCACCAAATAGAGTACGCTCGTGGCCAGGGCGATGTCGGACGTGGTGCTGAAGATGAGCGACGTGGAGGCGCAGAGCGAGGCTACGAAGGCGGAGACGATGAAGGTGACGTAGGGGTTGATGCCGCGCTGCAACATTCGCTGCTTGAGGAAGAAGCCCGTCAGGGTGGACGAGAAGACTATGCCCATCGAGACGACGTCGCCGCCGAAGAGTCGGCAGAACGAGGCGTTGGCAAAGCCCACCAACAGCATCACAAAGAGCGGATGGATCATGGGCGCCGAGATGATCCGCGCGTACTCCGCCCGGAGCTCCGGGAGCGAGAGGTGACGATCCGCCGCCGTCCAGCTCAGGGCGCTCAGCGAGGCGTTGTGCTCGAAGCTGATGGGGTGCGGGGGCACCTCGGCCACCCGGTTGCGTTGCTCGGAGGTGGCCCGGTCGACGACCGTCAGAATGATGTGCTTGTGCAGGAGGCTCATCTTCACGTCCGCCTCGAAGGCGTCGCCGATACGCTTCGAGTTGCGCATGACGCGCGAGGTGTGTACGCCTGCCGCCATGAGGTGCGTGGCGTATTCGGAGATGAAATCGCAGAGCGATGAGAGATTTTCTTGGGTGTGGTTCATATGGGTTCCTATTCCAATAAAATGCCTTTCGGCCGCAAAAGTATAGCAGCCTCGCGAGCCACTCATCCCGCTCTGCACGGCTGGGCGGAAAGAGATTGGCGGGGAGGGAAATTTGGGGAGGGCACCGTGCCCCAGGGTGTTACCCTCAAGCTGGTGATGAGTTGCCCCCCTTGCAGGGCGTGCCGGGTACACACCAATTATTTGCGATCCATTTCTGCTTGACGATAACAACAAATGAAAAGTAGGTCGTTCTTTCTATATTGTTGCAAGATCAACGTAAAATGGATCATCAGACGATGTTTGATGCTCATATCATATGCACCCTTGATCGACGTCATGGCCGGGCATTGAACAAACCTCAAGTGTCTGCCCGATAGATTGCCACCCTTTCTTCCGGATACGTCTAATTGACCGATTGGGGTTCATACTACCTTTGCCTCAGTATAGACAAATATTTACGTGGTTTTGAGAAGCTGTTTTGAATTTATTTCGGAGGCTATCGGTAAGATGTTTCCGGGTGTTTTGTTTCATCATTTGACGAGCATAGCAAGCTATGTAAGGATAAATGATGGAACAAAAGGGCAGAAACAGGCACCGATAGACCCGAAATAGGAAAGTGAAAGCTCCGCCAAAACAGCTCCTTCAAATAATCAGTCAATAAATTCAAAACAGCTTCTGACATTGGCGTTCAGAAGAAATCGGGATCCAATCCCCCCTCTATTCGTCAATTGTTTTTTTAATCCATATCAACATGAACAGAAAAGATTATTACACAAGTCATCGAACGAAGCATCGCCGGTGGTGGCTGCTGCTGCCTGCGGCAGGATTGTTAGCCACCGGATCGATGCAGGCCGTGGGAAGCACATCTGCGATCGCCGGCCAAGACGCGTTCAGTGCACCGGAAACGGCGACCCTGACGCAGCAACAGAAACACACTGTGAGCGGCACCGTGATCGACGAAATGGGCGAACCGATCATCGGCGCCAACATCCTCGTGAAAGGCACCGCAACAGGCACAACAACCGACCTTGACGGGCACTTCTCGCTTGAGGCCGGCGGCGGGCAGGTCACGCTCGTCATCTCCTACATCGGCTACAAGCGGTTAGAAGTCACGGCTACGGCCGGACAGCCACTCAACGTGCGTTTGGAGCCGGAGGATAACCTGATGGAAGAAGTCGTCGTCACCGGTTACGGCACCTTCAAGAAGTCGGCTTACGCCGGTTCGGCCTCCAACGTGAAGGGCGAAAAGATGCAGAACATCCCCGCCTCGTCGTTCAAAGACTTGCTGCAAGGCAACGCCTCGGGCGTGCAATTCTCCGCCTCGTCGGGGCAGCCGGGAGCTGCCTCTACGCTCAAGATTCGCGGTATGGGCTCGTTCAACGCCAGCAACGCCCCACTCTACGTCATCGACGGTGTGCCTGTGCGCTCAGGCTCGATCAACAGCCTCAGCTCGCGCGCCGGGCTGGACATCATGTCTACACTCAACAGCTCCGACATCGAGAGTATTACCATCATTAAAGATGCCGCCGCAGCGTCGCTCTACGGATCGCGCGCAGCCAACGGCGTGGTGCTGATCACCACTAAACGAGGCAAGTCGGGCAAGCCCGCGTTCTCATTCAAGGCGGACTTCGGTAGCTCAGACTTCGCCATGGATTACCGCCCGATCATGGGGGGCGAGGAGCGCCGGCAGTACATCTACGACGGTCTCGTGGCCGGCCAAATCAAGAAAGGCAAGACCGAGGCCGCAGCCCGAGCCTATGCCGATAAGAAGATCAACAACTTCGCTCCCATACCCTGGTGTGGCTATACCGACTGGGACGACGTGCTCTTCCGCAAGGGTAGCCACAGCTCCTACGAGGCCTCGATCACGGGCGGTGCAGACAAATTCAAATACTATTCCTCTCTCTCTTATCTCAAACAAGACGGTATCGCTTACAATTCAGGTCTGGAGCGCATCAGCGGCCGACTGAACGTGGATTATCAAGCCACGGATCGCCTGAAACTCGGGGTGAACATGCTGTTGGCCACCGTGAACCAAGAGGTGAACAGCGAGGGAACATCCTACGTTTCGCCTTTCTACACCTCGCGTAACGCCGTCGTGCCCTCTGACCCCGTGCGTAACGAAGACGGCAGCTGGAATCGCAACATGATCCGCATCGGCGACCGCAATCCGGCACAGTCTGCCGCCTACGACTACCAACGCGAATACGTCATGCGTGCCTTCAACACCCTCTTCGCCGAGTATGAGTTCATCAAGGACTTGAAGTTCCGATCCACCTTCAGCTACGATTACGTCAACACTAAAGGCAAGGACTGGAGCGACCCGCGCACGACGGAGGGGGCGGACAAGAATGGCGCAATGGACAAGCGATACAGCGAGTTGAGGAAGATGACGTGGGCTAACCAATTGAGCTATCGCATGACCGTGGCCGAGAATCATCACTTGGACGCCTTGGCTGGTTACGAGGTGGACGACCAATACAGCGACTACCTGCTCGGGCAGGCCAGCAACTTCGCTACGCCGCAGAAGAACGACATCAGCAACGGCATGAAGACCGAAGCTGTGGGCGGACATAGCACGCGCTCGCGCATGGTCTCCTACATCTCTCGCTTGAACTACGACTACCGCAACCGTTACTACTTGGGCGGCAGCTTCCGTACGGACGGCAGCTCGCGCTTCCACCGCGACAGCCGCTGGGGTAGCTTCTGGTCCGTATCCGGAGCGTGGCGCGCCATCGAAGAGGGCTTCTTGGAACCAACGAAGGGATGGCTCTCCGACCTGAAGCTGCGCGCCTCTTACGGTGTGAACGGCACATTGCCCTCCGACCTCTACGGCTACATGGGCCTCAGCGACCTCACCAACGGATACCTTGAGCAACCCGGCATCATCCGGTCGCAGTTGCCCAACATCGATCTGCAATGGGAGACGAATCACAACCTGAACCTCGGCCTCGACTTCGGCCTCTGGAATCGCATGAACGTGACCCTGGAGTATTACGTCCGCACGACGAAGAACCTCCTCATGGATCGACCCATCTCCATGACCACCGGCTTCGGGAGCTACCTGATGAACATCGGCGAGGTGAAGAACCAAGGCGTGGAGTTGGAAATTGGGTCGACTAACGTGCAGACGAAAGACTTTACCTGGACTACGAACTTCAACATCTCCCACAACCGCAACGAGATCGTTAAGCTCGACGGCATACAGACGGAGATCATCGGCGGTTACCAAATACACAAAGTCGGTAAGCCCTACCGCACCTTCTACATGATCGAGTTCGCAGGCATCAACCCCGACACGGGCGCGCCACAGTTCTACACCAACGAGAAGGATGCCAACGGTAACTACAAGAAGGACATCACCGAAGACGTCAGCAAAGCCAATGCGGCCGTGCTCGATAAGTATGCCGACCCGGCCGTGATAGGCGGTCTCAGCAACACGCTTCGATACAAATGGTTCGACTTGAGCTGCATGTTCTCTTACCAGTTCGGCGGCTACGCTTACGACGTTTGGGCGCAGAAGACGGAGCACGGTGGCAACGACATGAAGGCGAACATCCCCACGTATTACCGCAACAGCTGGCGCAAACCTGGCGACGCGACCGACTATGAGCTCTTCTATGAGAACCCCGCCGTGGCGATGAACAAGATCTCCACCTCGCGACGCCTGCACAGCACGGACTTCATCCGCCTCAAGACGCTCACCCTCGGCTTCACCCTGCCCAAGGCGTGGGTCAAGGCGGCACACCTTGAGAGCGTACGCCTCTATGCCTCTGCCAACAATCTTTGGACATGGGCGTCATACGATTACTACGACCCCGAAGCCACCGAAAGCGGCTCCGCAACCTGGGGCACACCCCCGCTCAAGACCGTCATCTTCGGCCTGAACATGAACTTCTAATCCCCCACTTTAAGACAGATCGAATCATGAATTATTTGAGATATATCACCCTACTCTTCGCCGCCGCGCTCTGCACGGCCTGCGGCAATGACTGGCTCGACGTAGAGCCCTCCACCTCCATCCAAACCGAAGACGGCGTCAAGTCGCTCAAGGAAGTGGAGTTCTCACTCAACGGCATCTACAGCACGATGCAAAGCTCGGACGCCTACTCCGGACGCCTCGTCTACTACGCCGACGTCACCGGCGACGACATGCAGGCCGTCAGCTCCACCAAGCGCACGGGCAACTACTACCGCTTCAACTTCACCAAGGACAACGGCCCCGCCAGCCATTGGTCTTACCTCTACAACATCATTCAGAACTGCAACTTCGTGCTCGTCAACCTCGACCGCCTCACCGTAAGCGACGCCCAGAAGGCTCGCCGAGACGACCTCCGAGGCCAGGCTTTAGCCATCCGCGGCATGGCCCTCTTCGACCTGACGCGCCTCTTCGGCTATCCCTACACGATGGATGGCGGCGCCTCCCTCGGAGTGCCCATCGTCGAGACGCTCTCCGGAACGGACGACAAGCCCGCCCGCAAGACCGTGGCTGAATGTTACGCCCACATCATCGCCGACCTGACCTCCGCCTCCGACCTGCTCGCGGGCAAGTTCAACAAAGGCAAGTTCAACAAGTGGGCCGCCCTGACGCTGCTCAGCCGCGTCTACCTCTATAAAGGCGACAACGCCGAGGCGCTCAAGGCTGCCAAGGCCGCCATCGAAGGCGCGGAGAAGGCGGGCTACGCGCTCTGGACGAATAAAAATTACCCGAAGGCCTGGGGCGCCGACGCCTCCTCCACCGATCCGGGCGAGGTGCTCCTCGAGATCGTCAACCTCACCACCGACTCGCCGGGGAAAGAGAGCATGGGCTACCTCAACTCCAAAGACGGTTACGACGACATGTGCATCACCGCCTCCTTCTACCGCCTGCTCAAGCAGAATCCGCGCGACGTGCGCCTGAAGCTCCTCAGCTTCGACGGCAAGCTGTATGCCTACGTCAACAAGTATCAGCCGCAGCCGGGAGAAAATATTGCCGATGCCAACATCCCCCTGCTGCGCCTTTCGGAGGCTTACCTGAACGCTGCCGAAGCGGCCGTCAAAACGGGTGACAACGCCGCGGCCGTGACCTACTTAGACGCCATCGTCAACCGCGCCGATCCGGACTCCACCGTGAAGGGGCTGACCTTGACCTTGGACAATGTGCTCAACGAACGCCGCAAGGAGCTCGTGGCCGAGGGGCATCGCATGTACGACGTGATGCGCAACGGCCTCTCGATTAAGCGTGAGGACGTGGAGGAGAGCGACATCTCCCGCACCCGACACGACACGCCCTACATGGACTACGACCGCAACTTCTACATGATCATCCTGCCCATCCCCAAGCGCGAGATGGACGCCAACCCGAACATGAAGCAGAATCCGGGTTATTGATAGCTGTATAGTTGATCGCACTGTCGGGGCGGGCCTTTTGGGGTTCGCCCCGACTTCGTTTCGGGCTGATTCTTGTTTTATGCGGCCAAATTGAGAGTCCCTGAACGCTCCGAGCAGTGTGTGCGGAGCAAACAGAGGTCTGTTTGGCTTCAGCGAAAATGTTTGGACTAAATCAAGCGCTCGATTGGCTCAGCGAAAATGTTTGGACTAAATCAAGCGCTCGATTGCTTCAGCCGATGTGCGCGGCCTCAATCAAGCGCTCGATTGGTGCGGCTGAGGCCGGCTGTGAAGTATGGCCGGGTAGAAGGCAAAGCCCACCTCGTCTCCTTGTCGGTTGGCAAGTGTATGGGGTATCGCATACGCTCACCAAACGTTCCGAAAGCGAGGCGAGAGATCTGCCGGTCGGGGGGGCACATGTGGGGCTATTTCGTGCTGAAGGCGCCTCCTTCGCGCCGCCGCGAGAGATCAATTATCCCACGTGGGGTCGTAGACGATGAGTTTGGAGGGATTCTGCGAGAGGCCGATGTAGATCAAGTCGTTGACGACGTACATGCAATGGATGCCGCGGAAGTTGGCGGGGAGCTTCGAGCGACGCGTCCAAGTGTGGTTCGAGGGGTCGTACTCGAGGAGGTTGTACGACTCGTCGACGACGTAGAGGCGGTTGCGGCAGGCGACGCCGGCCAAGATGCCGCCGTCGGCCAGGGAGCAGACCGTCTCGGTCGTCCACACCGACATGTCGACCGTGCGCCACAAGTTGCGGTTGAACGAGCCGTCAGCGTTTCGGCCCAAACCGGCGTAGATGAAGGTGCCTATCTGCACGGCCGTTCCGCCGTAGTGTTTGGCGGGGAAGTTAGGCTGTCGTATCCAGGTGGAGGCGGCGATGTTGTAGCTCCAGACGTGGTTGGTGGCCGTGTCATTGCGCCCGCCGACGAGGAAGATGTTCCCGTTGAGAGTCACGCCGAGAGAGAGGCAGAGAGAGTCCGGGGCGGGGGTGGAGGAGAGCACATACCAGGTGTTGCTGGCGATGTCGTAGCGATAGAAGCTGTTGTTCGTTTTTTGGTTCACGTTGATGCCACCGAAGACGTAGGCCGAGCCGCCGAGCGTGACGGCAGTCTGCCACTTGAGCGGACCCGCGGGGCAGGCCAGCATTTGTCGCCATTCGTCAGTGGAGGTGTTGTAGAAGTAGAGGTCGGAGGTGAAGTAGGGGCCGATGTCGCCGCCGAGCAGGTAGGCCCGATCGCCGGCGCTGAACCAGGTGGGGGTGCTTTGCACGCGGGGCGATCCGGGGAAATCCTTCGATTCGCGGGTGAAGATGGCGGGTGTTTTTAGGGCGATTGTTTTTCCGTAAGAGGTGCCATCGGCGTTCGTGGCGTAGGCGCGGATGTAGTAGGTCTCACCGCCTTTGAGCCCATTCAGTGTGCCGGAGAAATTGTTCGTCGCGTCGAGGGTGAAGGTGGTGACGTTAGCGTTCCCGAGCGTCGGTTCCTCCTTGGTCAGCGACCAGCATACGCCGCAAGCAGTGATGGCGCTCTGCCCCTGCGCGATGAGTCGGCCGCCTACCGTGACCGATCCCTTCGAGAGGTTCGTGGGGGCTACCGTGGCGACGTTCGGAGCGTTGTTGAGGGTCATAAAGGAGTCCTGCGAGCTGTAGGTGTAGCCATAAGTGTGGTTGCCGGCGTAGGCGCGGACGTAGTATTTGCGGTTCGGCTCCAGGCCGGTGCATTCGGCCTCAAACTTGCCCATTCCGGCGCCGAGGTCGACGTAGGGGGAGTTCAGTATGGAGGGGTTGGGGACGGTGCTCCAGCAGAATCCGCGCTCTCTCACGGGCGCGTCGCCGGCGGAGATGACGCCGGCCGAGAGTCGGACTATGGTGTAGCCCACGCCCATAACGGTCATGGGGGAGAGCACCGGTCGACCGTCGGGAGTGGTGAACGTGCGGCGCGTGTCGGCACCGGTGAATGCGCCGAAGCGGTTGCGGACGAAGGCCTCGACGTAGTACGTAGTGGAGGGGCGCAGGTCGGTGAGGCGGCAGATGAAAGAGTCGGTTTTAGCGGTGCTGAGGACGGAGTCTTTCCGGCTCATGTCGGGCGAAGTGGAGTAGTAGATGCCGCGAGCCAAGATCTCCCCTTCGCCGGGAGCCTCGATGCGTCCGCCGCAGAGAGCCGTTTCGGCATGCGTGCTGTCGGCAAAGAGGAAGGTGTGAACGATCCCTAATCCGGAGGTGGTTTGCACCTTTCGTTCCTCGCCGTAGGAGATGCCTTTAGCGTTGCGTGCGTAGGGTCGGAAGTAGTAGTCACGGCCGTTGACGAGCCCGTCTATCGTGCCTTGATACTCGCCGATGCCATTGCCGAAGGCGCGCGCATTATCGTCCACGGTAGGCGCCTGGCGTTCGGACCAACAGAATCCGCGCTCAGTGACGTTGGCGCCATTGGCGTGCTGCACACCGGAAGTCAGCGTGACGGACGAGGCGGTGAGAGCGTTAATGGTGAGCGCCTCGCTCATGAGTGGGGCGCGTGCGTTTCGTATGCCGGGCTCAACCTCGGGGTCGTCGATGCAGGCGGTCGGGAGCAGCAGCAGGAGGAGACTAAGCAGTGGTAGGGTTAAGGGGAAACGATGGTTCATGGGGATATATGATGAAAATGTAGGGGCAGGTGTCATGCCCGCCCGCCGGGTGATGATATGTGTATGCTTTATCGGCCTTAGGCCGGGTTTCTCGAGGGAAATTTTCGCTCTTCTATAAAGAAAGAGAAGGGCGTGAAAGAAGATCAAACCTTCACCAAGAGCGGAGATGTTTGGTCGGTCATCCGAGTAGAAGACGGGTTAGAAGACGAGGCCTGCGCCGAGGGCGGGGTAGACGTATCGGAAATTAAGTGCAGTGCATTCGCAGGTGACGTAGAAGCGGCTGCCGGGTAGGAAGTAGGAGGCGCCGAGGTCTACCTTGAGTCCTTTCTCTGAGGCGTCGAGATCCTTGGCCCAAGCCGTTTCGCTGACGTTGCCTGCGTTGTCAGTCGTGCTGTATTGCCGCATCAAGTCGCGCTGCCAATAGCCCGCGCCGACGTTGAGGTAGACGTTGGGCAGGCTGCGGATCATCATCCCGACGGAGGCCATCATCACGTTAGCTTGATCCCGTCCGGTGTAACCATAGAAATCGGTCATCCCTTCGATGATGAAGTGTCCGCCGGCGGTGCGACAGGTAGCCGTGTGGCTGCGGAAGGAGAAGTTCGTCTGCGCCTGCAGGTACCAGCCGAGGCGCCCAGCGATGCCGCCCGTGCGCAGGCCGAAGGGGGCGAGTAGCGAGGCGTGATAGCCGAATAAGAAGCGCATGGGGGTGCGAGGCGTAGAGGGCGGCGCTTGGTCAGTGTCGTAAGCCGTGCGTCGGATAGACTCGAGCTGTCGGCGCCAGTAAGTTGCCGTCATGTGGTTTTCGGCCGTGCCGATGCCCTGGCTGTAGTAGAGGATCAGCTTTTCGATGGCAAACGTGTCGCGCTCCGTAGCCCACTCGTTGAGGCAGTTGAGGCACTTGCTCATCACCGTGCGCATGGAGACGTGCATGGACTCGTCCGCGAGCCAAATGGTCGTCAGTCGGTCTATGCTGTAGCGGTCGCACTCGGCGAAGACGCCCTCTTCAAACCACATTTTGGCGTCGCGGTAATCCTTTCGTTGCAGGGCTTCGTCGCCCTTGCGATTGTATTCGGTCTGTCGCTGAGCTGCGGCGCACCACGGCAGGCAGCACGCCGCCAGCATCAACAACAGTATTCCTGTCCACTTTTTCATGTGTGTATCACTAAGTTGTTACGAGTGAATAATTACGAGTCACAAGTCCCCGATCGTCCGGCGATTTTGCAGCTTGTAAGACATCCTCGGCTTTGAAGTTCAGCATCAATCAGTACGTGGTAAGTCCTCGGGCAACCATCGCACCGTTGGCGTTATAGATGTCGTAGAGGTGGTCTTCACGTTCGAAGGCGCGACCGTTTTCTGACCGTCCGACGCTAAGGTAGACGCAGCGTATGCGCTCGAAGCCGCGGGCGTCGATGGCGCCGTAGCGGCCGTTTTGCTTCTTGCGTACGATGGTGTAATTGCCGAAGGGCATGCCCGGTTCGTAGAGGGCTTTGCGTGCAAGGACGTTGTCCTCCTCGATGCGGTCATCGCAGGCGAGGGCAAGGCGGATCACCTCCTCGGTGACTTTGATGTCCTTGGCTCGGGTAAAGTCGCTTTTGGCTTCGGCGTAGGCGCCGCGATCCATCTTCGCCCGACCCGATGCTACAAGTGCGGCGTAGCGGCTGTTTGTGGCGTCGGCGGCATTGTTCTCTTTGTTTTCCTGCGTCTTCTTATCCGGTGCATCAGACTTCGCTTCCTCCGCTTTCCGATCCGCCTTTTTCTTCTCCTCCGCCTCGCGTTTGCGCTCCTTCTCGGCCGCCTCGGCGGATGATGGAAGCGTCTCGGTCGTTGTTGGCATGAAGGTCGAACGATCCGTATCCGCCTCTCCTTCCGTCGACTGTTCGGCCGTTGGTGCAGCATCGTCCGCCGTCGCGGGCTTGCGGTTGCCGCCGATCAGGTACGACGCGGCCCAACCGAGCAGCACGGAGGCGCAGATGAGCAGCGGAACCAGCAGGCGACGTGTGCGTGTGCGGTGGTGCGGTGTAGGTGTTGCAGCTTCGGCGTTGGTCGGCGTGATGAGGGTCGTCTCTTCGTCGTCGGTCAGGAGTTGCGTGTGTTCGTCGTCGGTCGGAGGCGGCGTCGGGGTGGGAGCGCCGGTCGTGGATACGGGGCGGTCTTCTTTTTCGGGATAAGGAGGCACGTCGAGGTCGTCCAGCAGGGCGCGAACCGTGGGGTAGCGGTCGCTGGGGTTCACCTGCATGGCTTTCAAGATGGCGCGCTCGGTGCGGGACGTGACGTTGGCATTCAGCTTCGTTGGCTCGGTCAGGGGCTTCGTGACGCGCAGGATGGACTCTGGGGGGACAACGCCGGTGAGGAGGTTGTAGAGCGTGGCGCCGAGGGAATAGATGTCGGGGCGGGGGGAGAAGCCGGCGAGGCCGTCGCTGTCGTATTGTTCGATGGAGGCAAATCCTTTGGAGAGGGTGAGGGTGGTAGTGCTGGTCTCCTGGTTTTCGATGTCGTAGCGCTTGCTGACGCCGAAGTCGATGAGTCGTGCGTCGTCGTGCTCGTCGATGAGGATGTTGCCGGGCTTGATGTCGAGGTGGAGGATGTTTTTGGCGTGTACGAACTCGAGTGCGCGGCCGATTTGGTCGATGTATTTGAGTGCGCGGGGTTCGGCGAGGGTCTCGCGGTTGTCGAGTATGGACTTGAGGGATCGGCCGTCGATGCGCTCCATAGCGATGTAGGCCGTGTTGTTTTCCTCGAAGACTTCGAGCACATTGACGATGTAGGGGTGGTGTACCTCGGAAAGGATGCGGGCTTCTTGTATCTGCCTCTCACGGAATTTGTCGAAGAGCATGCGTCCGGTCTCGGAATGCACGCGGACTTGCATGGTGGCAGTGTCTCTGAAACAGTAGTCTTTGAAGAAGTATTCCTTGATGCAAACCGGTACGGCTGTTTTCACGGCTCCGAGTTCACCTTTGACTTCGGTATTCCAGACACCTGAATAAGTGATTCCGAATCCGCCTTGTCCGATGACCTCTGTAAGGCAATATTTTCCGTTTTGCAAGCAATATCCTTTCGGTAAATTCATCTCTTTTCGCTCTGAATACTATCAGATTTTCAAGGGCAAAGGTAAGAAGCTGTTTGGAATTATAGGGGCGCGCCGGAGGGGCTCTGAAGCGCTTCCTGACTGGGTTTGGCGCCGGGTGACGGGGTCTTGTCGGAAGTGTCGGTTGGGAGGATGAAGTGAACAGCAATGGGGGTGGAGTGGGGCGATGTGGACTGCTATGGGGCGTCCGGTAATGGTGGATGTCTGAAAAGAAGAAGGGCTGCACCATGCGCAATTGATGGTGCAACCCTTGATCAATGTCTAGTATCTTTTCAGATCCTTCTTTGCCTTTGTGCTATAACGCAGACGCTTCATTCTATCTCGTTTATTGACTTCATAAACGCATCAAAGCTGCTTGCATCGATGGTGCCCGCGTATTGGCCGGAGCGAGCCTCCTCGATGGCGGCGATCGTTTCCTCGTTCGGCTCGTAATAGAGGGCGTCCAAAAGGAGGCGTTCCACCAGTTCGTTCATGCTCTGATGTTCTTCTTTAGCCTTCCTTCTCAGACGGTCACGCAGTTCGGAGCTGAGGCGGAAGGTGGTTTGTCTTTTCCTTTTTACTGCTTCCATTGATGTCTTATTTCTGAATTATCCGAGGCAAAGGTAGCCCGGAGGCTTTGGCTATTCCGGCACGTAGATCACTTCGCCGTTCTCCAGCTCGTAGGCTACGCCCACTTTGCGGCCTTTCTTGCCGGTGGCGTTCTGGTTCTCGGAGGGTTTGTAGCGGGTGATCGTCTGGCCCTCTTTGGTGATGATCTCCATGTTGTCCTTGCCGGGGTTCTTGACCATGGTGTAATCCTCTTTGGAGAAGATCTCGGTCATGTTGAACTTCACCACCATCGCCACCATCAGGGCGACGGCGAAGACCATCGCCACGTCGAAGAGGTTCGTGAGCATGGCCACGGGATCGTTATCCTCGGCCGAAGCCGAGAGCAGTCTGCGGCGGCGACTCATGGCTGTGGAGCGTTAGTGGGTGAGACTTGGGCCGTCATGCCGGCAATGAACTCTAAGGAGGCGAGGTCGGCGATGAACCACCGTTGGCGGGCTTGCAGGATGACGTAGCCCACGGCCCCGGCGAAGAGTCCGACGACGGTGGTGGCGAAGGCGATTTGCATGTTGTAAGCCATCGAGGCGACGTCGCCCGTGGCGAGCCCGGCCAGCGCGGGGCCCATGGGGATAAGTGTGCCCATGAGTCCGAGGATGGGGCCGAACTTGGTGAGCATGCGGCAGCGACTCAGGTCGGCGTCGGCGCGCACTTCGTACTCGGCCAGGATGCGGTCGACGTGGGTCGAGTCGGGCGTGGCAGCGATGCGGCGCACGGCCTGGGTGAAGTCGCGTTCGGCCGAGGCTTCGATGGTGGGCAGGAGGGCGTCGAGGCGCGCGCCGTCCCAGGCGTCGAGCTGCTGCTTGAGGCGGCCCGCTTGCTTGGTGCGACGCAGGTATTGGTTGAAGAAACCCCCGAGCATGAGTATGCTGCGGATAAAGAAGTAGAGCAGGCCGACGATGACGGGGACCAGCAGCCCGTTGGAGATCCAAAAGAGGATGTTTGATACGTATTCCATATATGGGTAGTTATGGGGCTTCGCCCCGGTAGTTATGCGCCTGCGGCGCGGTAGTTATGGGGCTTCGCCCCGGTAGTTATGCGCCTTGCGGCGCGGTAGTTATCGGCCTTGCGGCCGGGTAGTAGGGGCGTATTGCATACGCCCTTGGGTAGTTATGGGGCTTTGCCCCGGTAGTTAAAGGGTTGTTATAACGACAAAACCACTGTGCCGGTCTTGCATGGTCGTTTCACACACTGTGACAAAACTGTGCAGGTCTTGCATGGTCGCGTCACACACTGTGACACCACTGTGCAGGTCTTGCATGGTCGTTTCACACACTGTAAAACCACTGTGCAGGTCTTGCATGGCCTTTTTACACACTGTGAAACCATCATGCAGGTCTTGCACAGTCGTTTTACACACTGTGCCGCCGTCATGCAGGTCTTGCACAGTCATTTCACACACTTTGCCGCCGTCTACAGGTCTTGCACGGTCATTTCACACACTGTGAAATCGTCGTGCAGGTCTTGCATGGCCTTTTTACACACTGTGAAATCGTCACGCAGGCCTTGCATAATCATTTCACACACTTTTCCGCCATCAAGCCGTCTTGCACAGTCATCGTTACACCAGTGGAGGTAGAGGCGCTCCTCGTGAGAGCCTTGCCCCGACTATCCATCCGAAGGCTATGATTTCTTCTGAAGCCTCCGCCGCACCGCAGTGAGCAACCATCCGACAAGCGTAAGCCCAAGGAGCAGGCCGAGGGTGCCGAGGCAACCGAGCCAGTCGACGGGGGCGCTGTGCGAGATGACGGTGTTGGAGGGGTGGAAGACGGCGCTGCAGATGGTCAGCAGGAAGAGCAGCAGCGTGAGCAGCATGATCAGTTCGATGAGCAGATCCTTGCCGCCGATGAGGCTGCGGGCAAAGAGCGACGCGGCCACGAACACGACGACTATCCCTGCGGTTAGTCCGCCTGTGACGGTCGTGAAGGCGACGCCGGGCAGGGAGAAGAGCAGGTTGATGTGGAGGTAGAAGAGCGCGGGGAAGATGAGCAGCGAAGGCATGTGGCGCACCAGGGTGGTGTACCACGCGAAGCGCTGCCCAGGCTCGCGGTCGCGCAGACGGGCTAAGCAGAAGTAGACGGTCAGCAGGCTGTCGACCATCACAACTAAGGAGATGTCGAACAGGGCCGAACGCTCCGACAGCATGCGCTGCACCTGCAGCTTGTTCAGCTCGACGACGTACGGGTGGGAGAGCACCACGAACACGCCGAGCAGCAGACTGAACGCAATGCGATAGCGTCGGTCGGGCAGCAGGGTGGTCATGAAGAGGCTCTTCACCACAGCGAAGAAGGCGAGCAGGAGGAAGATGTTGTCCATAATGTCAAAACAGGTAGGGGCGAACACATGGGTCCGCCCCTACGAGGGTCATTTTCTCCTTCTGCGGATGATGAGGAACGCGGCGATGGCCACGACAAGCGCGATGGCTGCGATGAGGATCATGCGACGGCCGGAGGTGTCGGCTGATTCGTCGATGGCGTTCTGCTTGTCCTTCTCGAGCACGACGCTCTTGGCATCCTTGTCGGAGAGGTTTGCTTCGCGCGCCTCGGCAATCTTCTGCTTGTACTGGGCGGCGGCCGAGGCGTCGGCCTTGGAGGCGATGAAGTCCTTCAGCTTGGCGTTGTCGCAGACGAAGCCGGAGCATGCTGCGCCGTACTTGTTCACCGTCTCGGTGTGCACGCGGGCCAGCTCGGCGATCTGCTCCGGCGTGGCTTTCCACATGCCCTTGCGGATCGTCTCCATCATCACGGCCGTGATCTCCTCTAACGTGGCCGGGTTCTGCTCGCGGAAAAACTCGTCGACCTTGAGGTCATACTTATCCTTTACGTAGACGTCGAAGATCTCGTCCCACAGCTCGTTGTCGATGGCGGACGGCTTCATCACGTTCCAGGCGTAGGTGTTGCGGACGGTCTCGGCAAAGACGCCGGCCGACGAGGCTTCACCCTTCATCTTCTCCTTGATATACGTCGGGTTGAGGATCGTCGTGCGGGCCTCCACGCCGATGGCCTCCTTAACCTCCTGCATGCGCACATTGCTGCGGTTGCGGTAGTCGCTGAGGTAGGCGTCGGGATCCTTGCCGGTGACGTGGCGGACGGACAGGTTCATGCCGCCCATGAACTCGTAGACGTGATCGAGGCTAAGGGCGCCCCACGTGTTGCTCTGGCGCGGCTGTACGACGACGTCGGTGCGGGTCAGCGCGGCCTCAAAAGCGTATTGACGGAACAGCTCCCACTGCTTTTCGCTGCCGTAGAAGGCACCCATGTTATGGATATACGTCTCAGCGATCTCGGACTCCTTCTCCCAGCGGTCGCCACTCTCCACCATGCCTTGGATACCCGTGCCATAGTTGCCATTGACACCGCCGAAGACGCGATAGGTGGCCATCTCTTGTGCCTCACGCGGCGAGAGCCCTTTGGACAGCAGTGCGCGCTGTGCTTCGGTGACACCCTCGGAGACTTGGTTGTCGAACTTGTCATCCTTCGCCGCAGCTGCCATCTCCACGGCGCGATTGATGAGGAAGAGTCGCGAGGCGGCTAAGTCGCGCAGCTGGCCAGAGGTCTGCACCACCACATCGATGCGCGGGCGACCCAACTCGGCCGACGGGATCAGGCGCAGGTCGGAGACACGGCCGAAGGCGTCGCGCACCGGCTCCACGCCGAGCATGTAGAGGATCTGTGCGATGGTGGCGCCTTCCGTTTCGATGAACTCGCCCGACCAGAGGGTGTAGCTCACCTTACGCGGATACTCGTTGTTGTGGCGTTTACGGTAGAGGTCGATCGTGGCGTTGGCTAATCGCTTACCCTTCTCCCAAGCAGCCTCTGAGGGCGTCGCCTCGGCATTGATCGAGTAGAGGTTGCGGCCCGTGGGCAGCGTGTTCGGGTTGGCAATCGGATCGCCGCCCGGCGACGGAGCCACGTAGCCACCCTTCAGTGCGTTCATGTTGCTGCGCAGTTCGCTCTCGGGACTCTCCATGAGGTACGTCTTGTATTTGTTCACGTTCAGGATCGTGCGCTCCACTTCCATGATGGCGTCGGCCAGGTGCACTTCTTCCTTCGTGTACGTCTTCTTCTTGCCACCCATCATGCCGCCCGGCATACCACCGGGATGTCCTGCCGGCTTGGCGTCGGCTTTACCACCCGGCATACCACCGGGATGTCCGGCAGGCTTGGCGTCGGCTTTACCGCCCGGCATACCACCGGGATGTCCGGCAGGCTTGGCGTCGGCTTTACCACCCATGCCTTTCGGTGGCATTCCCGGCATACCGGCTGGCATACCGCCTTTCTTCTTGTTGCCCGTCATCATCATCATGGCCGCCATACCCCGCGGGGCGTTGCGGTCGGCGATGATCTCGCGTGCCTTGGCCAGCTCTTCGGGCGTGATCTTGGCTGTGCGGCAGACTAACTCGTCCGTGGCCATCGTCGGTTGGGCGAGCAGACGGTTCACGAGCTCCTTCGCCGGATCTAAGTAGACCTGCGTGAACTTCACGCGGTCGCGATCGGCGTCAATATGTGTGCGTCCCTTCTGCTTGTCGAGTGCCCAGAGGCCATAAGCGATCGGGTCGGTGGCCATAGCCAAGACGGACGATGTGATGCGAGCGGGCTCGTAGGGTACGCCCATCGTGTAGAGCTGTCCGGTGATCTTCTCCGTGGCCAGCTCCTCGGCGAAGTTCTCCACGCGTCGGATCTCGTCCTCCGAATAGGGCTTACCGGCGATGCTATCTAACTCTAAGTCGCGATGGATGCCGAGCTTCACGGTGGCTGCCTTCACGTTGATCGCGGCACGCTTCAGGTCGGCCTCCAAACGGGCGTCCGGAGCCTTGCCCTGCTCGCGGCGTTCGTTGATGTCCTCGGCGAGGTGGTCGTAGATCTTCAGTGCCTCGGTCAGCTCGCGGTATATGCCGCGCACGCTGCTCTCCATGAAGGGCGGCGTGAGGTATGACGTGAGTGTGGCGTAGGAGCGGCGTTTGGCGATGATGCCCTCGCCGACGTTGCCGATGGTGTAGACGTAGAAGTGGGGTAGCGGGCCCACGAGTCGGTCGGGCCAGTCGTTGCTGGAGAGCGCCACCTGCTTGCGGGGCGTGAACTCGAGGCTGCCGTGTGTGCCGAAATGGATCAGCGCGTCGGCCTTAAACCCGAAGCGCATCCAGAGGTAGGAGGCGATGTAAGGATGCGGCGGCGCGGCGTCCGTACCATGGACGATCTTGAAGGCGTTCGTGCCCGATCCGGCGGCGTTCTGCGGCATTACGACGACGTTGCCGAATTGCAGTCGGGCCACGCCCAAGCGGCCGTCTGCCGTGGCCATGTATTGACCGGGGAAGTCGCCATTGGCGTCCACCACTTCCTTGTATTTCTCCGGGCGGAGCGCCTGTTTTACCCAGGCTTCATAATCTTCCTTCTTGATCAGCTCCGGGTTGCCGGTCTTCATAAACTCAGCGATCGCGCCCTCGGCATAGACCCCGAGGACGGCGCCTTGCTGCATGATCATCTTCTCCAATTCGCGGTGGTTAGCGGGCAGGTTGTCCACCTTGTAACCCTCGTCTTTGAGTCGCTTGAGGAAGTTATAGAGCGACGGAGCGACCTCCATGCCGCCGGCCGTCATGGTTGCGCCTTGGCCCTGCCCCTTGAGGTAATAGATGGCTACGCGCTTCTCGCTGTTGGGCTTGGTGCGGAGGTCGAGGAAGCGCTTTATGGTTTCGATGAACGTCTCGAGGCGTTCGGGCACGGCGAAGGAGTGGCGGTAGCCGTCCTTGTCTTCATACTGGGCAAAGAGTGCTGTGGTGCGTATGGCGCCGTCGATCTCGGGCATGGTGACGCTCTGCGACATGAAGCCGCCGGACATGCCCATCGGGTCGTTCTCCCAATCCTCCACGAGGCGATTGACGGTGAGCGGTGCGAGCATCGTTACGTTGTGCTCCCGGAGCCAATCGACCATCTCGTCGCCCAAGCGGCCGTGCGCCATGTTGATCACCATGACGGGGTTGATGGCGTTGAGGTAGTCGAACCATTTCTCGCGGGCATAGATGGGGTAGACGTTCATGCCTGCCTTTTGCAGCGCATCGATCAGGCCGGCGGGGTCGGCCATCTGTCCGGTGACGACGATCTTATGTGCGCCCTCGTGCCAGAGGTTTTGCTTCTTGAGCCACGCCTCATACTCGGCCACGGAGTGGAACTCGAGGTCGTCGTCGCGGTCGTTGCCGCTGGGGTTGGGGTGATAGATGATGTCCTCGGCACGCTCCACGGCCGGCTCAGGTTCGCTGATGAAGAAGCGTTTGCCGTCGATCACCTTGCGGACGTAGTTGAGCAGGCTGCGATAGTTCTTCTTGCTGCCGCCATTGAGGTAGGTCTTGATGGAGTCGCGCACGACGGAGTCGAGGTTGCAGATGTTGTTGTCTGGGTTTGTGGCCATCGAGGTGTAGATGGGCGTGCCCTTGTCGGCCAGACGTTGCAGCACCTCGCGCTGCTCCTCGACGATGCGCAGACCCATGCCGTTGACGAAGACCATGTCGAAGCCTTTGAGCTTGTCGAGCTCGTCGGTGGAGACTTCCACGAGTTTGATGTGCGAGTTGTCGTTGGCTTTGTAGATGTTGCCAAGCGAGATGGCCTGATAGTTCACGAAGGCCACGCGTGTGGGTGCCATCCATTTGGAATAAGCAAAAAACGCCGCGGCCAAGACGACTGCGACGATCCCAATCCACAGATAAATCTTTCTTTTCATTCTATGCGTAAGTAGTTATGGGGGGCTTCGCCCCGGTAGTTAGGAGTAGTTATGGGTAGTTGTGCGCCTGTGGCGCGGTAGTTAGGAGTAGTTATGGGTAGTTGTGCGCCTGTGGCGCGGTAGTTAGGGGTAGTAAGAAGTAGTTATGGGGCTTCGCCCCGGTAGTTAGGAGTAGTTTTTTCGGGGGGACACTGAACCCTGAGGTTCCAGCCCTACTTTTTTTCAAGTGACACTGGAATCTGCACTTCCAGCCCTACT
>ERZ772917.583-NODE-583-length-24909-cov-5.204555_pt1 | contig 24909 bp, 17 predicted proteins | sample MGYA00511187_ERZ772917 | MGnify/ENA primary metagenome ERZ772917 (study PRJEB29015, sample SAMEA2737925) | human oral metagenome | biome: human oral; feature: human-associated habitat; material: dental | place: China | collected 2012 ...
CGACCCCTTGGATCTGGTTGTCTTCACTAGCGAGCTCGATCTTCAGCTCGGTCTGGTTACCGACAGGCACTTCCTTCTTCGCGTATCCAATAGAGGAGACGACGAGGACAGCACCTGCCTTGACGTTTTTCAAGGTAAACTTCCCGTTGATGTCGGTAGAAGCTCCTTGACCAGGCACACCCTTGACCAGAACCGAAGCCCCGATCACTGGCTCATGATTCGTGGCATCGAGGACGACCCCACTGATGCTCTTGCCCTGTGCCATCGCCGTAGCAACGCAAAGGAAGAGACTCATGAGAAGTAAAAGTACTTTCTTCATATTAAAAAATTAAAAGAATGGTATTTCCTCAACAAAGACCCACACAAGGCGTGTCATGTACCCTCTGTGAGGCCAAATGTTTTCAGGGGAGGAGATAAAGCCCCCTCTGCAGGATCAGCTTGAAGCAGAGCATCCGTGAAGGGGCTAGGAGTTTATTTTATCATATTGTGTTGTATTTGACCATGGGTAAGAGAGGATAGGCTGGTAGAGATGAGGCTGGGGGAGATATTTACACACACATTATGTACAGCTCACCTGGGCATCGCGTTTCTCGAGATGGCATACGATCGCTACTAGAGCGCAAAAACGAGGCATGAAGCCAATGTCTATCCATTACCGTTCCGAACAATCTTGACACAAAGGTACTAATTAAATTCTTTGGGAAACCTAACCTCTTATCTTGCTCTGAATTAATAAAATATTTTAGAAAATACCCTGCTATTTGTAGCCGTAGGTTCAAGCTATTTTTTGCTCCGCTTAAGATGAAATCTAAAGCCCTCTGCAAAGCAAGAAAAACCACTCTATTTTTCTTCGCCAGAAAAACCTACGGTAGGTCGCCCCACCGACCCACAGTAGGTCGTCGAGGCGACCCACAGTAGGTTTTATTTGCGACCTACCGTAGGTCGTCTTAGCCCCCTCCTCGAGATACCCTCCCCGAGTGAGGCAAGAGCCTCTATCCATGCGGTATAATAATAGGTATGTCGTACCTTTGTCCTCGGGCTCAAGTTCACCTGACTCTGGTGCCGAACTCCACTACCCTCTCCTTTGATGAACTATGACCACAATAGAAGACCTCTATAAGCTCTACCTCAGTCATCCTGTCGTAAGCACCGATACCCGCAAGCTCCCCGAGGGGTGCCTCTTCTTCGCCCTGCGTGGCGCAAACTTCGATGGGAATAAATATGCAGGTGCCGCCCTCGAGGCTGGAGCTGCCTATGCGATCATCGATGATCCCGACCAGCGTATCGACGAGCGCACCATCCTCGTACCCGATGCCCTCCAAGCTCTCCAGCTCCTAGCGGCACATCACCGCAGGACGCTTGGCCTGCCTGTGATCGCCATCACGGGGACCAACGGCAAGACGACCACCAAGGAGCTGACCGCTGCTGTCCTCTCCCAGAGCTATCGTCTACTCTACACCGAGGGCAATCTGAATAATCATATAGGAGTCCCCCTCACGCTCCTTCGGCTGACCTCGGAGCATCAGCTTGCCCTCATCGAGATGGGAGCAAGCAAACCGGGCGACATCGCTGAACTCTGTGCGATCGCCGACCCCAACTATGGCTTGATCACCAACATTGGGCAGGCGCACCTCGAAGGCTTCGGCTCCCTTGAGGGAGTTCGTCGCACCAAGGGGGAGCTTTACGACAGTGTCCGCTCCCGAGGAGGGATCCTCTTCTACCACGAAGGGGATGAAGTACTTCGTCAGATGAGCAAAGGCACGGAGCGCATCAGCTATGGGTCAAACCCAGAGGCCTACGTCCAAGGACTAGCTTCGCCCAGTATGGGCGAAAGCCTCTTCCTTCACTTCTCTTGGTCCTGCCCCATCCTCGAGATGAGCCCACGGGAGGTACAGACCCAGCTCGTCGGAGACTACAACCTCGCCAATGCACTCGCTGCTATCGCCATCGGGCTTTACTTCGATGTCCCCTCCGACAAGATCAACGAGGCACTTACCAGCTACTGCCCCAGCAATAGCCGCTCCCAGCTCATCCACTCCGAGCGAGGCAATCAGATCATCGCCGATGCCTACAATGCCAATCCCTCGAGCATGCGCACGGCACTCTCCAACTTCCTCTCTATTGAGCCCACGCAGCGCCCACGCATCGTCATCCTCGGCGACATGAATGAGCTCGGAACCTCCAGCCACGAGGCACACCAAGACCTCTACCAGAGCCTTATCTCCAGCACCACTCCCCCACTCGAGATCTACCTCTGTGGACCTCACTGGCAGGAGGAGCTAGGCGATCAAGTGCGGGTCTACCCAAATGTGGAGGAACTCATCACCCATATCGAAGCGCATCCCATCACCCAGAGTTTGATCCTCGTCAAGGGGTCAAATAGCATCCGTCTCGGTAAGCTACTCCCCTACCTCTAGCCCGCTCTCCTGAGTAGGCATACAAAGAAGAAGGTCACTCACCTGCCTTGATTAGGCTGTGTGAGTGACCTTCTTTATGAGGAGCCACGAGCGGATTAAGTGAAAACTCCGAAAAACAGGATTTGAGGACCTCGCCTCCTTTGTAATCTACTGTATCGCCCCAAGGCGAACACACACCGGAGTGTCTGTTGTAGCCCGCCATTGGAGGAGAGGGTTGTCTCGGTTTTCAACTATGTACGATGAGTTTCCCAATCGACAACGTGGCTCTGTTTTCTTATTTCTCTCTACTACAAAGATAAGGATTTATATTCTATAACAAATCATAGCATTTTCCCGTATATAAATACTTGAACCCTAGTGTCTCTTCGGGAATTATAAAATCAAGCCCTTAGAGATCCCCAAATAGAGCCTACGATGGGTCGGAAAAGAAACCTACGGTGGGTCGCCTTGACGACCTACCGTGGGTCGGTAAGACGACCCACAGTAGGTTTTTTCAGCGACCTACGGTAGGTCGCTTTTTGAGTACTCACACCGCTTACTTAAACGGGGTTATCAAGCTCTTAGGACGATCCCCATCAATTATTGAGCACCCGCACTACTTTTCACTCGTCCATCTGGGCGATTTGCCCTAACTTTGTCCGAGCATAAGGGGCGACCTCTCCGAGGCGAGCCCCTTCTTCGCCTCAGACTCTATTAGCTTCATCGATATGCAACCCTTCGTACACCTGCATGTACACTCTCAGTTCTCTCTCCTAGACGGTCAGGCCTCAGTCAAAGGCTTGGTAGACAAGGCCATCGGCGACGGGATGAGCGGCATCGCTCTGACGGACCACGGGGCCATGTTCGGCATCAAGGAATTCTTTGACTACGTAGCCAAGAAGAACGGCCCTATCCTCGGTGAGCGCAAGACGCTCAAGAAGAAGATCAAGGCTCTAGAAGAGCAAGAGAGTCGCAGCCCCGAAGAGGATGCTTCGCTCACCGAGCTACGGGAAGCCCTCCAAGCTGCTGAGGCTAAGCAACTCTTCAAGCCCATCCTCGGCTGTGAAGTCTACTGCGCACGACGCTCCAGACTACTCAAGGAAGCGAATGTGCCCAACCCCTATCGCCCCAACCAATCCATCGACAACAGCGGATGGCACCTTGTCCTGCTGGCCAAGAACCTCACGGGCTACAAGAACCTCATCAAGATGGTCTCCCGCTCTTGGATCGATGGCTACTATTACCGTCCTCGTATCGACAAGGAGCTCCTCGAGCAGCACCATGAGGGGATCATCGCTTCCTCGGCCTGCCTCGGGGGAGAGATCCCACAGCATATCATGCACGGCAATATCGAAGAGGCAGAGAAGAGCATCCTGTGGTTCAAGGAGCTCTTTGGGGAAGACTTCTACCTCGAGCTCCAGCGTCACAAGACGGATAACCCCTTGGGCAATCAGGAGACCTACGAGAAGCAGCAGCAAGTCAATGCTGTCCTCCTTGAGCTGGGCAAGAAGCACGATGTGAAGGTGATCGCCACCAACGATATTCACTTCCTCAACGAGGAGGATGCCGAAGCGCACGACCGTCTCATCTGCCTCAGCACGGGCAAGGATCTCAATGACCCCAAGCGCATGCGCTACAGCAAGCAGGAATGGATGAAGACAACCTCAGAGATGAACGAGCTCTTCGCCGATGTCCCCGAGGTCCTCTCCACGACGCAGGAGATCTGTGACAAGGTCGAGATCTACAGCATTGAGCACGACCCACTGATGCCTGACTTCCCCATCCCCGAAGAGTTTGCTACCGCCGATGACTACCTGCGCCATCTGACCTACGAAGGTGCTCGCCGTAAGTATGGCGAAGAGGGGATCACCGAGGAGGTACGTGAGCGCATTGACTTCGAGCTCAGCACCATCTCGGGCATGGGCTTCCCTGGATACTTCCTCATCGTGCAGGACTTCATCGCTGCGGCTCGCAATATGGGGGTCTTCGTAGGGCCTGGTCGTGGATCGGCTGCAGGCTCTGCCGTGGCTTATTGCCTCAACATTACGGACATTGACCCCATCCGCTACGACTTACTTTTCGAGCGTTTCCTCAACCCCGACCGTATCTCCATGCCCGATATCGACGTGGACTTCGACGATGATGGTCGTGCCGATGTACTGCATTGGGTCACGGAGAAATATGGGTACGAACGTGTAGCACATATCGTCACCTACGGCACCATGGCCGCCAAGAGCGCCATCAAGGACGTAGCACGTGTACAGCGCCTTCCCCTCTCTGAGAGCGACCGCCTCACCAAGCTCATCCCCGACAAGATCCCCGATGTCAAGAATGTCTCTATCAAGGCAGCCATCGAGCACGTCCCCGAGTTGAAGCAGGCTTCTCTTAGTCCTGATCCACTCCTGCATGATACGCTGAAGTACGCTCAGATGCTGGAGGGCAATATCCGTAGTACTGGTGTCCACGCCTGTGGGATCATCATCGGGAAGATGGACATCAGTGATGTCGTCCCCTTGAGCACCGCTGAAGACAAGGCTACGGGCGAAAGCATGCTGGTGACGCAGTATGAAGGCTCGGTCATCGAGTCTACGGGGCTCATCAAGATGGACTTCCTTGGCCTAAAGACCCTCTCTGTGATCAAGGAGGCGCTACTCAATATCAAGAAGAGCCGAGGTATAGAGATCGACATCGACCGCATCCCCATCGACGACGAGACGACTTACCGCCTCTACGCCGAAGGGAAGACTGTCGGGACCTTCCAGTTCGAATCGGCTGGGATGCAGAAGTACCTCCGTGAGCTCCAGCCCACGACCTTCGAGGACCTCATTGCGATGAATGCCCTCTATCGTCCAGGGCCTATGGACTACATCCCAGACTTCATCGATCGTAAGCATGGCCGTAAGCCCATCACTTACGACCTAGAGTGCATGGAGCGCTACCTCAAGGATACCTACGGCATCACCGTCTATCAGGAGCAGGTGATGCTTCTCTCCCGTGAGATCGCAGACTTCACCCGAGGCGAATCGGATGGACTGCGTAAGGCCATGGGTAAGAAGCTCGCCGACAAGATGGCGGAGCTGAAGGTAAAGTTCCTCGCTGGTGGGAAGAAGAAGGGATATAATGAGGAGATCCTAGAGAAGATCTGGGCCGACTGGGCGAAGTTCGCCAGCTATGCCTTCAATAAGAGCCACGCTACTTGCTACAGCTGGGTCGCCTATCAGACGGCTTACCTCAAAGCAAACTATCCTGCCGAATACATGGCAGGAGCTCTGAGTCGCAATCTCAGTAATATCACTGAGATCATCAAGCTCATGGACGAATGTCGTACGATGGGCATCCGAGTGCTCAATCCCGATGTCAATGAGTCCGACTTCAAGTTCTCCGTCAATCAGGAAGGGAACATTCGCTTCGGGCTCAATGCGATTAAGGGCGTAGCGAGCTCTGCCGTCGAAGCGATCATCCAAGAGCGTGAGACGCACGGAGCATTCAAGGATGTCTATGACTTCTTCGAGCGAGTGCCGATGTCGGTCATCAATAGGAAGACGCTGGAAAGCCTTGTCTTCTCGGGAAGCTTCGATAGCTTTGGTCATCCCAGAGAGCTCTACACGACGGCGATGGATGCAGGGAACGATGATACCTTCCTCAATGCCCTCATCCGCTATGGTCAGGTCATCCAGACCGAGCAGAGTCTCAATGAGTCTTCTCTCTTTGGTGGCGACGAAGAAGCCCTGCAGCTCCCCCGCCCTACTCCTCCTAGCTTCGTCAACGAACTCTCTGATCTGGAGCGTCTCAATCGGGAACGAGAACTTGTCGGGCTCTACCTATCGGGCAATCCACTTGATCCCTACCGAGTCATCCTCGAATGTTATTGCCCAACCAACGCTCTGGCGATGAACGATCTCAACGCGATTGGCGAAGGGCGACAAGTATCCTTCGGAGGAATGGTCTCCAAAGTCTTCCTCGGCACAACGAAGCGAGGCGATCCCTATGCACGTATCACGATCGAAGACACGACAGGTTCCTTCGATCTTGCCCTCTTCAGCTCGAGCTACGTGAATAACTCACAGTTCTGCCAGAAGGGACTCTTCATCTTCGTGCAAGGTGTTGTCCAGAAGCGTCGCTATGGCGATGAGCTCGAACTCAGTGTCCAGCGTATCGACCTTCTCTCCGAAGTCGTCGACAATCTCATCTCCGCCGTCCATCTAGAGATCGATGTGCGCACGGTCAATGATGAAGTAATCGGCGAACTGAGCTCGCTGATCAAGAACAATACCGGATCTGCCGTGTTATCTATCAAAATCACGGACGGTACGGGGCGCAATGATGTGCTGCTCTCTTATGATGATCATCCTATCGTGCCCAGCCCAGTGTTGCTCGACTTCTGTCGACAATACGGCATCCAGATGTCAGTAAAGTAATACAAGTAATACCTAATATCAACTAAAAGAAAGGAAACAGTCATGGCACTAGAAATCAACAGCCAGAACTTTGACTCGCTCGTCGCTGGCGACAAACCCGTAGTCGTAGACTTTTGGGCCACTTGGTGCGGTCCCTGCCAGATGGTAGGTCCCTTCATCGAAGAGCTTGCACAGGAGTACGAAGGCAAGGTAGTCATCGGGAAGTGCGATGTCGACCAGGACAATGATCTCCCAGGTCGCTTCAGCGTACGCAACATCCCCACCATCCTCTTCATCAAGGGCGGCCAGGTCGTCAAGAAGATGGTCGGTGCTCAAAGTAAGAGTGACCTGAAGAAGGCTATCGAAGAACTCCTCTAAGCCGAAGAGGATACTTCAGCATAAACAGAAAGGGCTGTATCACACTGCGGTGTGGTACAGCCCTTTTCTTTTGGACTTGGTCTGCCTTCTGAAGGATAATTGCAGGGAAAGTGCAGGCAGTTCGGGAAGGCTAATAAGGATCTTCAAAGAGCAAGCGCATGGAGCAAGCAAGCGGCCTGCCTAAAGCGTCGGAGAGCGCAGCTATTAGTTCGGCGGACGAAAGGCTTTTCTTCGGAGCGCTTTTACCTTCTTCGTCTCGGGGAAGACGCTCTACTTGCCCTGCCGAGACGAGGTAGTCGCCATCGTTCTCTGGGAAGAGTTCGTCCCGATACGTAAAGGAAAGCTCCAGCTCGGGGTAATACTTCGCCAGCGCTTGCAAATAGCGTGGCACGTCAAGAATACGCATCATCCCCCGAGCCTCAAGTCTCCCGCCTTCGTTTGGTCTAAGGAGATAGGTCAGAGGTAGCGAAGAAGGGCCTGCGATCTGGTCTAGAAGCTCCCTGCGCACCTGCTTGATCCCGTAAAGCGCTTGTACAAGGAGCTCCGATTCTCCCTTCACAAGGAAGAGCGCCCCATCGATGAGGCCCGACTCGGTGCGATGGATCTGGAGGGAAAGGCCTGCTTCTTGCTCGAAGTCTTCCGTGATGACTTCCCAGAAAGCTCGGCTATGCAGCAGGCTCGGTGTTTGCTGTGACGCTTCGACCTCAAGGAGATAGTCCACGAGCGAAGCTGCAGCGACGGCGGGATCTTCTTCACGAAGGGCATCTTCCTGCCTTCTGCTCCGAGCCCGATTCACTACAGTCGCATAGCCTCCAACTGAAGTGTAGTAGCGAAATAGCCAATCTTCGGCGGGAAGGAGCACGGAGGCGACATCGCCTCGAGCCTTCTCCCGTCGGAGCGCTTGGTGAAGGAGCGGGCGCATGATCCCTTTGCCCCGATCGTCGGGATGGGTACAAACGGCCACCACATAGCCTAGCGGCAAGGTTTCTTCCCCGAGAGAAAGCGCCATCTGGGGGAACTGCAGGTGCCCGACGGCTTTACTCCCGTCGTACGCTAAGAGCACATCCTCCTCCCGATACACGAGGGAGAAGTAGCGATCCAAGAATTCGTCCGAGTCGCCGAAGCATAATTGCCACAGCCGACGAGCATCTTCGCCTTTAGTTCTCCTTGTCTGGGTCATGGCGCAGCACGGCGGCGATCTTCGGAAGGATTGTTTCGGGCTTGTAGGATAGCTTGGCTTTGCGCAAGCCTTCCAGTCCGAGGTCTTCCTCCCTATTGACATAAACGTACTGCTCTGGGATGGTCGAGGCGAAGAGCTTATTGATCATGGTGTACGAACCGTCATAATCTCGGTTGGCCTTCTCAATATGTACGCCGAAGGTCGTCTCGTTGATCGGCGAGCCCAGCGTGAAGGCCACGACCTGACCAGCTACACGCAGGATCCCGCCCGATAGTCCGAGCTCGTCGAAGTGGTCGAAGAGTCGCTGGATGACTTCTTGTTCTTTGTCCTCGCCTTCCTCCGTTCCGTGCTGGCGGAGCCATTCCTGTTCGACGGCCAAGCATTCAGCGCAGTCGCCCTTCGTTATAGGTTCGTAGCTGTAGTCAGGATAGAGCTTCTCGAACTTATTGATATGGTTGCGCTTGGACTGAAGGGATTTACCCGAAAGGCTTACTAAACGTTCTCTCAGGTAAATGTAGTCGGCATTGCCTTCATCTTCGAGGAAGGTGAAGGCACCAGGAGAGACCGCCTCGAGGTGCTCACGGCACTGCGGCGTGATGCCCATGATCACCAGGGGATAGTTCCCAAGTTCGGCCTCGGCCTTCAGTCGATCCAGCGAAGCATCGACGCAACCTCCACCCCGCATGATGGGGATCAGGTAAGCGGGATGCGAACGGGTAGGCGACGTGAAGCGAATAAACAGCGTGTCGTCGGCAATGGCATAGCACGTCTCGTACTTGACAGCCCAGCCGAATAGGTTCGCAAAGGCCAAGTCACATATCCGTGAATGGCTCTGGAGCGTGAAGGAAGTGACCTCTTCTCTTGAGGAAGGAAGGATCGGTTTGAAGTCTAATGGATCCATTGGATTTTATAGCGTGGGACCACCGCTGAAGGAGGCTCTGCAGCCGGCTTTCTGACGGTGGTCCCAAATGTTATATTACTTTCGGTCGAATGTTATATTACTTTCGTCGGAATGTTATATTACTTTTCGCCGAATGTTATATTACTTTCGAAGCGAACTTCAGGTACTTCGCCTGGGAAGTAATATAACAACCCGAGCAAAGTACCTGAAGTTCGGATGGGAAGCCCTGTTAGTTCCCCCGAGCAGTGTGCTTAGTTCGGGAGGGAAGTCCTTGTACTTCCCAGAGGAAGTGCCTTCAGAAGCCTCGCCTTCTCCCTACTTCGCCTCCCCACGCGTCATGCGGAAGGAGACCTTATAGCACATAAATAGCGGAATGGCTACCCCCACGCCGAGGGCAAACATCGTCAAAAGCGCCGTGATCATATTCGAAATAATCCCTGGCAGATACTGCTCTTGCGCCACTTCCTGCGTCGACTCCATGAAGCGAATCATGCCCAGGATCGAGCGATATGCGAATTGGCCCGGGATCATCGGCAGGAGAGCGGGGAAGGCAAAGACTTCGATCGGGTAGCGAGCATGGTAGGCAAAGCCCACGGCGATAAAGCCAGCGAAGACCGAAGCTAAGAAGGTGGCGATGGCGATATTCATCCCCGCATAGGTCATCAGCGAGAAGCGCAGCGCATTCCCCAAGAAAGCGATGATCGGGACGTATCGGAAGGCGGCCTTCGAAGGATTGCCGACAGCGGCGAAACCTAGGGCAGCGATGGCAGCAAAAAAGCCCTTTTCGAGAATAAGCACAAAGTCCATACGGTAGGAAGATATTAGGAAAAGGGACTAGAGAAGCGACAGACCAAGCGACATCAGCGAGAAGCTCAGCCCCACGGTGATGCTCACGACGATCATCACCGCCGTCAGCAGGCGGGAGATCCCATTGAGGACGTAGCCGTCGAGTACGTCCATCATCCCGTTGATGAAGGGTACTCCGGGGATGAGGTACAGGACACTGGCGCTGAGAGCAACCTTGGGATACTCCTCGTAACCTAGTTTTGCCCCGACGCCTACGATGAACGACGCCACGAGCGCCGAGAGTACCACCGTCAGATAGTGGTAAGCGTGCCGGCGATTCAGCTCTTGGCGAAGGAGGAACCCGCAGAACGTCCCGAGGAATACAAAGAGTCCCGAGACGAGATCACCGCCGAAGAGCAGGCAGAAGGCCATATTCGCCTGGCTGATGAGATAGAGCACCAGCCAGCGATTCATCGGCGGAGTGTTGATGATCTTCTGGAAGCGCTCTTCGAGTTCTTCGAGGCTGGGATGGTGGTCGTAGGTGTACCAGGAGAGACGACTGAGTTCGGCGTTGAAGAAGAAATTGAGCGGGCCGTGGCGATGCTGGAGCATTCCCGAGACAGGATGCGGATCCAGCGGGCGGTACGAATGCTTCCCGTCGCCGAGGACAGGAGTAAGCGTCATGGTCATATTCCGCTGGAAGGTCATGATCGTCGGCTCGTAGCCATAGGCATGAGCGATACGGGTGGTATTGACTACGATACGATTGGTTTGCACCCCGACGCTGGTCTGCGTCGTAGCATAGCGTAGCAGGAAGTCAAGTAAATGCTCCTTGTCGATATCCTCACGTAAGGGACAGGGTTTGGATTGGGCCATAAGCTTCGTTTGGCTTGTAAAGATGTAGGTAGAGTAAGTGTAGCGAGAGAAGTACCTCCACTGAGTTCGGGTCTGCTGCCAAAGGAAGTTCCGCTAAGTCCATCAGTCACTTCCCCCAGCTCAGCGATAAGCCAGAGCAAAACTAATGAAAAGCTAGACTCCCGCAAGCATCAGCCCTGACGAGGTCTGTAGCTTATTTGACCGAATTAAGCGGCAAGCAAGAAGAGCCCCTGCAGCTAATCCGATTAAGAACTTTGTATTCAGCGGAGCAACAAAAGAGCCTCCACTGTGATCCAGAGGAGGCTCAGGTATCAGTATGAGGCACTGATTTCTCTTGTTGCGGAGGCAGGATTCGAACCTACGACCTTTGGGTTATGAGCCCAACGAGCTGCCACTGCTCCACTCCGCGCTATCTTTTTGCACTGCAAAGGTAGTACTTTTTTCTTTACCTACAAACTTTAGGAATATCCAGCACCAAATACAAGGATTTTCCAATCTCAAATAAGCCCCAACAAAGCACCTAATGTTCCTCCATAAAGCAAGAGCGACTACCCCTTCCGTAAGGGATAGTCGCTCTGTGATCTAATGTAGAGATCTGCTCGGGAGAGCTTAGTTCTGAGCAGCAGCTTCAGCAGGTACGATCTTTACGAGTTCAATTTCGAAGATGAGCGTGCTGAAAGGAGCGATCTTCTCACCAGCGAAGCGAGCGCCATAAGCAAGTTCCTGAGGGATGACAACCTTAACCTTCTCACCGACCTTCATCAGCTGAAGCATTTCCGTCCAGCCCTTGATCACCTGATCAACACGGAATTCTGCGGGCTTACCCTTAGATTCGTCAAAGACCGTGTCATCGATGAGCTTACCGACATAGTTCACCTGGACCATATCCGTAGCCTTAGGAGTCTCACCATTACCTTCCTTGAGGACCTGATAAGCAAGACCAGAAGCCGTGGTCTTCACGCCAGCCTGCTTCTTGTAGTTCGCTACGAATTCAGCGCCCTTCTTCTTGTTCTCACCATACTGCTCTTCCATCTGCTTCTGCATTTCCTCTTCGTACTTTGCACGTTCCTGCTCCTGCTTCTTTTCGTAGTAAGCCTGAGTGATTGCGTTGAGGCTATCGGACTGAGCTGCACGAGCTGCAGAGTCGAGGCTAAGAGCCTTCTTGAAGCCAGCGAGGAAGACAGCCTTCTTCAGCGTAGAGTCATCCTTAAAGCGCATAGCAGCCTGGACACCCTGCATCTGACCGACGTAGTACCAAAGCTTGGTCGTGTCGCTATTGAAGCCTTCTTCAAAGCCCTTGAAGAAGAGAGCTGAATCGACATTCTCACCCTGAGCCTTAGCTCCCTGGATGGCATTGATAAGCTCGTTAGCGTTGCCAAAACCAACAGCATAGGATACGCTGTCAGCATTGTCCTTGAGGTTAGCAGAGCCACTCTTAGAGCAAGAGTAGATACCGAGAGCCATGGCTGAAGCAGCCAGGATCATTGAGATCTTTTTCATCTTTCGTTTAGATACTGGATTGATTGGATATTATTTCTGTTGTTATTTCTTTCGCTTGGCAGGCTTCCGTCCCTTAGCAGAGGGAGCGACCTTCTCTGGAGCAGAGGAAGCTTCTTCCTTCACCTCAGGCTTGGGCTCTTGGTAAGGACGTACATCAAGAAGCTCAACCTCAAAGAAGAGTGGGGCTCCTGGAGGGATGACACCATTGACCCCACGATCACCGTAGGCAAGGGCTGCAGGGATGAGGAACTCATACTTCGAACCCTTGGTCATAAGGCAGATACCTTCGGTCCAACCTGCGATAACCTGAGAGAGAGGGAAGACAGCTGGCTCACCACGCTTGATGGAGCTATCAAATTCCTTCCCATCGGCTAGTCTTCCCGCATAGTGCACGACGACCGTATCTTGAGCTGTAGGACGCTCATCCTGTGCTGCACGGAGCACACGATACATCAGGCCGCTCTCGGTAGACTTCACTCCCTCACGCCCCTTGTAGGCTGCGATGACGGAGTCTGCCACAGCAGCACGACGCTGTGCATCCTGAGCTCGGAGCTCTGAGGCATAAGCTTGGAAGATCGACTGAGCTTCGGAGGCACTGATCTTGAGGCGCTCGCCGAGGAAAGCATCGCTAAAGCCAGAGAGGATCTGCTTACGGCTGAGGCTATCCCCTGGCATCTTCGAGACGACCTCGGAGAAAGCACCACTATTGAGTACTCCAAAAGCATAGGCTACCGAATCCTGACGACTCGCTAGGGCAGACTGCTGCACATGAAGCTTCTTAGAGCACGAGGTCGTAGCTAGAGCCAAACCCAGCGCTAAGACAAGCGAACTAGATACCTTATTCATGTAGGCTACTTACCGACGATGTCGATGAGCTCAATGATGAAGATGAGCGTACTTCCTGGCTGGATCATTTCTCCTGCGCCACGGTCACCATAGGCAAGATCCGAAGGAATCGTGACCTTCCACTTGGAGCCTACGGGCATGAGCTGAAGGATCTCCGTCCAACCCTTAATAACGCCTTGTAGAGGGAACTTTGCCGTCTGACCACGATCCATCGAGCTATCGAAGACCTGACCATTGATGAGCGTACCGTGGTAGTGGCACTCTACGGTATCGGTGAGCTGAGGCTTAGCCCCGTCGCCCATCTTGATGACCTCATACTGCAGGCCACTAGGCAGGGTCACAACCCCAGTCTTATGGCCATTGATCTTGAGGAACTCCTCACCAGCAGCCTTGTTCTGCTCGACAGCCTTGCGACGAACTTCTTGGAAATAATCGTTGATGACGACCTTGGCCTCATCATACGTCATACGAGGCTCTGCCTCCTGAAGGACATCACGTACTCCTGCGAGGAAATCCTCGAGACTGATCTCATCGAAGCCCGAAGCTCGGAAGTTCTGGCCGATACTTAGCCCTAGGGCGTAGCTTACTTTATTCATTTACGTTGCTTAAGTTCTTAGTACAGAGCTTACCTCATGTTGACTATTCGTCTGGGAGTAAGCCCCTCTGCCTAGCTTAGGCATATCAAGGGACAAAGTTAGTCAATTTTACATCGTTACAAAGCAGGGATGAGGCAAGCGAGAGCAAAGTAAAACCCAAAGCTCCACAACACCATATATACAAGAGAGGACAGCGCTCTATATCTCCGTGCCAGCACCACCTCCAGAGCAATGATCACATCACTATCAGAAGAAGCCCCCACCCTACTAGGGCTGCTATAAAGAGGCAGGGGCTACGCCCGTACAGCTTGCGCTATCGGCATAGCCCCTGAGGGTAAATCCCCGCACAAGGAGGCAGGGTATCGTGGATGAGTTACTTCTTTGCGAGGTCGTACTGGGCAGCGAGCTCACCTTCGGGGAGCTGCTTGGTCGTCTGGTCGAGCAGCGTGATCTTACCTTCACCGACCTTGTAGTAGGTCTCAAGGTTAGACGAAGGAGTGATGAGCGTCAGCATGCCATCAGCTTCGAGCTTGTACGTCCCGTTCTCATCGACAGGCTCAACACCAGCCTTAGTGAACTCTTCGTGCTTGCTGTACGTACCATCAGCGTTGAGGACGATCGTCGTCTTCACTGATCCGTCAGCGCCTGGGATCGTACCTTCGTAGGTACCCAGAGCTGCTTCGTTAGCTACAGCAGGAGTTTCTACCACTGCTGCTACAGAATCCTGATTCAGGCTATCGCTCTGCGAAGCCTCCGTGTTACCTTGGCAAGAGGCAAGAGCCAGTGCCAGTACTGCGAATGAAACAAATACTTTCTTCATAATCGTACTAATGTATTTAGTGGCTCTCCCGTCTAGCGGTCTTCTCCATGAAGCCCCCAGCGGGTAACAAGCCGGCTACAAATGTACAAAAAAATCAATCCGATACTACTCCTCTAAAAATAGTCTTCTAATCCTCCTCAGAGAGTGCATCTACAGCGGCGAGCCAAGCCGTAGAAGACACGTCGCTCGGCATGCGCCAGTAGCCTCTGGGAGAGAGGCTCACGCTCGTGACCTTCGGTCCATCGGGGAGGCAATTACGCTTGTACTGCTGAGCGAAGAAGCGGCGGTAGAATTCGCGTAACCAGCGCTTGATGACCTTCGCTTCGTACTTGCCTTCGAAGGCCACCTTAGCCAGATAGAAGACCTTCTGAGGATCGTACCCGTAACCGAGGAAATTGTAGAGGAAGAAGTCATGCAGCTCATAGGGCCCTACGAGATCTTCAGTCTTCTGAGCGATACCTCCAGTCTCATCGGTAGATTTCAGTTCGGGAGAGATAGGAGTATCGACGATCGCACGGAGCACTTCGGAGAGTTCGACACCGAACTTCTCGATCTCAGCGAGGCGGGAGACGATGATCTGTACCGCCGTCTTAGGCACACCTGCATTGACCGAATACATTGACATGTGATCGCCGTTGTACGTACACCACCCCAGAGCCAGCTCCGAGAGGTCTCCCGTACCGATGACGGGAGCGTTGTACTTGTTGGCTAGGTCCATGAGGATCTGTGTACGCTCACGAGCCTGTGCATTCTCATAGACGACATCCTGCACCTTCGGATCATGGCCGATAGCTGCGAAGTGCTGGAGACAAGCATCCGTAATATCGATGGTGAGCGAAGTAACCCCGAGGAGCTCCATCAGCTTGAGGGCATTATCCTTAGTCTGGTTGCTCGTCCCAAGGCCAGGCATCGTCACCCCGATAATCCCCTCACGTGGGAGTCCTAGTGCGTCGAAGGTAGCGACGGTGACCAGCAAAGCTAGCGTCGAATCCAGCCCCCCAGAGATCCCAATGACAGCGTGGCGAGCTCCGATGAAGCGTAGACGCTGGGATAGGCCACACACCTGGATCTCGAACATCTCTTCGGCACGCTCATCTCGCTTACGGCTTAGGGGGAGGAAGGGATTCTGATCGATCTTACGATCCACGTCGTGCGACTCCTCGTGCGTACGGAGCGTGAAGGGGATCTCCGTGAGAAGACCTCGCTCGGTGTGGTCGACCACAGAGTCATTGAAGCTATTCGTCATCGTGCGGTCATTGATGATGCGCATCACATCAATATCGCTGATGATCAGTCGCTCTTCGTAGACGAAGCGAGAGGTTTCGACGAGAATCTTCCCTACCTCGGCGATGAAGGCCTTCCCTGTGAAGACAGTATCCGTTGAGCTCTCACCATAGCCTGCGGAGGCATAGACGTAGCCACAGAGGTTCTGCGAAGAGAGACCGCTAATGAGGGAGCGTAGGTAGGTATTCTTCCCTGCTAGCTCATTGCTCGCAGAGAGGTTGAAGATGATCTGTGCGCCGTAGAGGGCTAGGCGTGTCCCTGGGGTATAGGGAGTCCACATATCTTCGCAGATCTCGATCCCAACGGCTAGCTTACCAGCACGGAAGAGGAGATTGTGACCAATGGGCACACGGAAGCGGCCGATCTGTACGTGAGCCAGCTGAAGGTCTCGAGCAGCTGCGAACCAGCGAGCTTCTTGGAACTCTCGGTAGTTCGGCAGATAAGTCTTAGGGATAGCGCCAAGGATCTGACCCGACTGCAGGACGACAGCAGCATTGAAGAGCTGTGACTCGATGCGTATGGGCATCCCCACGATGATGAGCACCGAGGTGTGTGCCGTGCGCTCTGCTAGATCCAGCAGGGCAGCCTCGGCCTGATCGTTGAGGAAGGAGCGTAGGAAAAGGTCTCCACACGTGTAGCCCGTGATAGAGAGCTCTGGGAAGGTGATGATCTCTACACCCTTGGCCTCAGCCTCGAGGATCTGAGCTTCGATACGGCTGACATTATAGGCACAGTCTGCGACCCGCACGAAGGGGACGGCAGCTGCCACCTTGACAAATCCATACTTCATATTATTCTCTTTTAAATCTAAACCGTTAGTGATGTATATAGAGCAGATATGCGTACACTTCTCTTATTCAGTCAGTGCACGCATATCTCCGTAGAGGGGAGGAGAGCGGGCAAGCTATTGGCTGAGGGCTGCCACACCATGCTGCACCATGGCGATGACATCGATCAGATTCTTGGTGATAAACTTCACCGAGATTGCCAGTAGTACGACCCCAAAGAACTTGCGTAGGATGTAGACCCCGTTCTTGCCGAGGATACGGTCGAGGATCGACACGTAGCGCAGGACGAGGTAGACGAGGACCATATTGAAGACGATACTCAGCGCGAGGTTGATCATAGCGATCCCTGCCGAGCGGAGCGTCAGGAGCGTCGTGAAGGAAGCTGCCCCTGCGAAAAGGGGGAAGACCAGCGGAACGAAGGTCGTATTGCCACTCGAGTCATCCTCAGACTTGAAGATCTCGATCCCGAAGATCATCTCGACAGCCATCACGAAGAGCACAATACCCCCAGCGACACCGAAGGTAGATATATCTGCACCAAACGAACCTAAGAGCGACTCTCCCACCAGCAGGAAGGCCAGCAGGATGATCCCCGAATAGATACCGACCTGCGAGGACTGGTAGGTCTTACCCTTAGACTTGAGCGAGAGGATGATGGGGATAGCTCCGATGATGTCGATCGTAACGAAAAGCGTGAAGAACGCTTTGTAGAGCTCGTTGAAGCTAAACAGGGTGAACTCATGCCCTATCGCCGAAGCGATCTGACCAAAGTCAATCCCTAGCAGTGGGGTGGTCATCATTGAAGGAAACGAAACTTTAGAAGTAGTGTATGTGGGAAATAGCGAGGGGATATCCCTCTCTTCAAGAAGAGAAGAATACCCCCTCACGTGGTGAGCGGTAGGCGAGGCTCGAACTCGTGACCCTCAGCTTGGGAAGCTGATGCTCTACCAACTGAGCTACTACCGCAGGGTTGAGACACCCCCCTTGAGGGGTTTTCTTGGTCGCAAAGATAAGGAGAAGTTTTGATTCTGCAATAGGTGCAAGCCCCTCGCCTTCCGCTGGGAGGGCAAGAGGCTTACAGCTATTTATCCTTAGGCTTCAGACCTACACTCCTGAGCCTCGATGAGGCTCATTCATATATAAATGTATTAGGGAGACTACCCCTTTAGCCGGTCATGACCGAGAGAAGCGTCTGCACTAAGCTCGAAGGGTATATCTTCCCCCTTTCGGAGCAGGCTCTCGAAAGGGTAAAAAAACGACCCACGGTAGGTCGCTCTTAAAACCTACTGTGGGTCGTCTCACCGACCTACCGTGGGTCGCAAGGACGACCTACAGTAGGTTCCATTTAGAGGCTACTGAGGGGCTATATCTATGCGGTCTATCTAGACGCAAGATATAGCCCCTCAGACTAGGCTTTCGCTCAGCAGATCACTGCTTCGGAGTATCGGGGAGGGCTTCCTCTGGGACGTAGTAGACCTGACCGTCCTCCATCTCGTAGGCTACGCCGACACGGCGACCACGGGAGCTGGACTGATCCGTCTTATCCTTCGAGGGTGTATAGCGCTCGATCTTACCGCCCTTCTTCGTAATGATCTCCATGTTCTCCTTCCCAGGATTCTTCACCACGGAGAAGTCCTCTTGGGTGAAGACCTCGGTCATGTTCATATTCATCACCATCGCTACCATGAGCGAGACGGCGAAGACCATAGCGACATCGAAGAGGTTGACGACGACCGTCAGCGGATCGGTATCTTCGCCCTGCATGAGGCGATTGGGGCGACGAGGTTTGCGTGCCATAGTTCTAGGCCTTAGGCTGTTCGAGCAGAAGCGATGAGATATACTCCAGCAGAGCTACATCCTTGGAGTACCAGCGCTGCTTGTACTGCATCGTGATGAGCCCGACGAGGCTGATCACCAGACCAACGACCGTCGTAGCGAAGACCACCTGCATGTTATACGCCATCGCCCCGATATCCCCCGAGGAGAGCCCCACGAGTGCAGGACTCATCGAGATAAGCGTCCCCACGAGCCCGAGGACAGGACCGATCTTCGTCAGAAGTTTGGAGAGGGTAAGATCCTTCTCACAGATACTCTCATAGCTACTGAGCTGATAGTTCACATAGTCTTCGGTCAGCCCTTCACGTGTCAAGAGATCAGCGAGGTGATCGACGAAGGGAGAGCGGTTCGTCTTGGGTAGACGCTCCAGGAGCTCCGAGAGATTGTCCGAGCGCAGTAGACGTGTGTCCCCAAGGAGCTGGGTGAGCCGACGGCGCTGCATGAAGCTATTGTAGAAGCTCCCGACGAGGATCAGCGACCGAATGAAGAGCAGGATGAGGAAGAGAATGTCTGGGATGAGCAGACTGTTGGAGATGACAAAGAGAATCTTAGAGATCTGATCCATGGATGCGGATGATGTATGTATTACTTAGATCTGAGTGAGCGACGGATGCGTGGAGCGAAATAGCCGAAGACGAAGCACAGGAGGGCAATGAGGCCAGTGAGTGCTAGCCCTTGCCACTGAATGGGGCTCTTCTCGGGAGCAGTGCGTATCGTCTCATCCACCGAAGCGATGAGGCCGAGAATGAAGACGAAGAGCTCGACGAGGAAGAGCACCTCCAGACGAAGCTCCTCCTCGGGCAGGAGGAAGCGCAGGAGATAGACCAGTCCAAGCACAAGCAGCAGTGTCCCGAGAGCAAGCAGGAGGGAGACGACCCCGAAGTCCACCCCTGGGAGGGCAAAGATCAGGGTAGACTGTAGGTAGAAGAGTACAGGGAAGAGTAAGACCCCAGGATATAGCCTCAGCAGGAAGGTCATGATCTGTCCCCTCTTTGTCCGAGCTCGGCTCAGACGAGAGAAGCTATAGCCTACCACCAGAGCGACATCCAGCGAGATGAAGATCGCTGCATACTCTCGCAGCGAGCGGTCAGCGATATAGGCGGCTAGTCCTGTCTTCGTCTGCTCGATCGCATAGGGATAGGTCAAGTAGACGAAGACAGAGGCTAGTAAGCCGAAGAGTAGCGGGAGGATCCAGCCTCGCTCAAAGGTCAGACGCAGTGCTGTCCCAAGAGCGACAAAGAGCATGAGGATCTGTACTACTAGTTCCATCAGTTAGGAGGGATAGGAGCTGAGTGAGGCGAAGCTCTATTAGGCTTGATCACGGCGACGCTTGATGCGAAGCACGACGAGCAGGGCCACGAAGAGGACGGCGACACCACCGACGACCCAGAGGCTGCTGAAGCTCTTCGTCACAGAGCCCGCTGCATCAGAGACGGTCTCCTTCTTCATGACCATCCCATTCTTAGCATCCACATTACCTGAAGCCGAGCCTTCGTCGAGCTGCTTCATAGAGGTCTGATACTGGCGAGCAGCATCGGAGGAGACATGCTTAGAGATGAAGTCACGGAGCTTCTTATTATCAGCAGACATACCAGCACCCGAAGGTCCATACTTAGCGACGATCTCTGTGTGGCGCTGGGCAAGAGTAGCGACCTGCTCTGCCGAAGCCTTCCACATCCCCTTGCGGACGGTCTCGAGCATCACGGCCGTGATCTCCTCCATCGCTGCGGGGCTCTTCCCCTCGAAGGCCTTAGCGACACCGAGGTTGTTCACGTCTCGGATATACATGTCATAGAGTTGATCCCACAGCTCCTTATCGATGACTTCTGGCTTCATGACATTCCAGCCATAGGTATTGGTGACGATCTCCGTGATACCTGCCACGCTGGTAGCTCCACCCGAGAGGACCTCACGGACATACTCGGGATTGAGCACGGTAGCACGACTCTCTACACCGATGGCCTCCTTGAGATCCTGCATCCGCATATTGCTATGATTGCGGTAGTCGGCTAGATAAGTATCGGGATCCTTCCCCGTGACTTGACGCACGGAGAGCGTCAGGCCGCCCATGAACTCATACACGTGGTCGAGGCTCAGAGCACCCCAGGTATTATTCTGACGGGGCTGTACGACGACATCAGTATTCTTGAGGGCAGCACGGAAGAGGGGCTTGACGAAGCGTCCCCAGTCCTCCTGCTTGCCGGTGTAGGCTGCACCCATATTATTGAGGTAAACATCAGCGATCTCTCGCTCCGTCTCCCACTTATCGCCAGCGGTGACCATCTCCTGAATGCCCGTACCATACATACCGTTGATCCCCCCGAAGATGCGCACGTTGGCTAGCTCACGAGCTTCCTTGGGTGAAAGGCCTTGCTCTACGAGCTCTCGCTCAGTAGCCACAGAGCCCTCTGCGACGAAGTTCGCCTGATCCTCCTTACCGAGGGACGCTACTAATTCGACAGCCTTAGTGATAAGTGCTAGACGGGAAGCAGCAAGGTCTCGGAACTGGCCCGAGGTCTGGATGACGACATCGATACGGGGACGACCCAACTCCGAAGTAGGAATAAGACGAACATCCTCTACCGTACCGAACTGGCTACGCACAGGCTCTACCCCGAGCATATAGAGCACTTGAGCGATAGTCACCCCTTCGGTCTCGACGAACTCACTACTCCAGAAGGTGTAGCTCACCTTCGTCGGGTACTTCCCGTGCTGCTCCTTGTAGGCTCGGAGCGTCTGCTGTGCTAGCTGTACCCCTTGACTCCAGGCACGCTGTGAGGGAGTACTCTCAGCACGTACGGAGTAGAGGTTGCGTCCCGTGGGGACAGCTCGAGGGTTGGCCACAGCATCTCCCCCTGGTGAGGGAGCGGTGAATCCACCATTGAGCGCATTGATGATGGCATCGAGCTCTAGGCGGGGACTATTCTGTAGGGCATCCCGATAGTTGATGACGTTGAGGATGGCATGCTCCAGTTCCGTGATTGCTTCGGCTTCTTCCTTTTCCTTCTTAGAGGGCTCTGGTGCATCTCCCGACTTAGCAGAAGGATGTCCCCCTGCCTTCTTATCCGAAGGGGTCTCCCCACGCATCTGCTCCAGACGAGTAGGCTTGCGGGTAGGCTTATCGTGAGAGGCTACTTCGGGCTTCTTAGGCTCTGCACTCTTGGCATCAGCACCCTTAGCCTTAGAGCCCATCATCGATGCCATCATCCCGCCTCGGCTCTTCGGAGCATTCAGCTCTCGAGCTCGGGCAAGCTGTGCCTGAGTGATCCCACCATAGGTGAGGACAAGGCTCTCACTGACGGAGCCCGAGGCAAGGATACTGCGCACGAGCTGCTGGGCAGGATGGAGATAAGACTTGTAGAAGCGATGCTTATTGCTCGTATTGTCTAGGGGTTCGGCAGCGTGCAGACGATCCAGACGAGCCTTAGCGTAGGCAATGGGATCGGCGCTCATGGCGACGACCGTCGATGCTACCTTCTGCGGAGTGTAAGCTACCCCCGTGGTATAGAGCTGACCGTTGATCTTCTCCGAAGCGATCTCTTCGGCGAAGTTATCGATACGCTCTACTTCCTTGTCGGTGTAGGGCTTGGTAAGGATGGAGTCTAGACGCAGCTCACGATGGATACCAAGACCTACGGCGAGCTTCTTCACTTGTAGGCTCTGTGCATCCTTCTCCCGTGCATCTCTCAGGTCGTAATACTTCTCGATCGCCTGCTGGAGATCGGTGAAGGTATGGCGGGTCTTGCTCTCATCGAAGGCAGGCGTGATATAGGAAATGAGGCTGGCATACGAACGGCGCTTTGCCATCATGCTCTCCCCTACATTGCCTATCGTATAGTAGTAGAAGTGTGGCAGGGGAGCTACAAGAGCTTCGCCCCAGTCACTCGCACTAAGAGCCACCTGCTTCTGCGGGGTGAACTCTAGGCTACCATGCGTACCGAAGTGCATGAGGGCATCAGCCTGGAAGGTATGTCTTGCCCAGAGATAGGCAGCGACATAGGGGTAAGGGGGAGGTGAGCCCGCCCCATGGACGATGGCGAAGTCATCGCTACCGATACCCGCTATGGGCTGAGGAAGGATCACCACATTGCCATACTGAATACGGGTCGTAGCCAGCTCAGGAGCACCCGACTTAGAGCTACGCACCATATAAGCACCTGGGCTGGTGCCGTACTGATCTGTGAGCTCCTTGATCTGCTTGGGTGTCAGATCGCGCTGGAGCCATTCGTCGAAGACCTGCTTACTCGTCCAAGCGGGATTCCCCGTCTTGAGGTACTGCTCCATCTGCCCACCCGAGATGGACTGGATGATGGGACCTTCGCGCATGATCTGTGCTTCGAAGGTCTTCTCGTCTGCGGGAAGTCCCGTGAGGTCATAGCCCTCGGAGCGAAGGCGTAGGAGCAAGTTGTAGAGCGATGGGACGACCTCAAGGCCCTGCGCCGTGAGTGCCGACTGACCAGGACCCTTGAAGTAGTAGATGGCTAGACGCTTCTGGCTATTGGGTTTGGTCTGCAGGGAGAGGAAGCGCTGGACGAGCTCCGTGAGCTTCTGGAGACGCTCGGGGATCGCCTTGAGGACATAGAGTCCATCGGCATTCTTCTCCTCGACGGTGAGCAAGTAGGGATAGATAGCGCCGTCCAGCTCAGGTACACCGATAGTCTGGGAGAGGAAGCTCCCCATCATCCCCTGCGGATCATTCTCCCACTCCTCTTGGCTCGTCATGAGCGTCAGCGGAGCGATGACGGGGATATTCCGCTCTCTCAGGTAAGAGACCACCTGATCTCCCCCCATCATCGAGATGCGTCCGTGAGGGAAGTGGATGATGAGGTCGGGCGAGACCTCCTTGATGAAGCGAAGACGATCGGCGAAGGAAGCGACGGGATAGACATTGAGCCCCACACGCTCGAGGCTGGTGATGAGGCTGTCCAGATTCTGCTTGTTCCCGCTGAAGGGGTCATTAAGACCTCCGATGAGAAGCACCTTCTTTGCTCCCTCGTGATAGTAGCCCATCTTCTTGAGGTAAGCCTCATAGTCGGCGAGCTTCTCGAAGGCGACATTCTCATCCAGATGATAGTAGACATTGGTCGAACTAGGAGCTACAGAGTCTGGCTCGGGAGCGAACCAGCTCTTCCCATCGATATACTTACGAATGTAGAGCGAGAGGGAGCGGTAGTTCTTCTTATTCCCATTCTCTAGGTACTCGGTGATGCGCTGATCTTGGTGCTCGTCGAGGGAAGAGATCTTGTTCTCCTCTGTAGTAGCATAGAGGACTTTGATCTTGACTCCTTTCTTGCCAAGCTCTTGGACACGAGCTCGCTCCTCTTCGTTCCACTTCAAGCCCATCCCGAAGGTGAGCACGCAGTCGTAGTCGTCGAACTTGTCGATCTCCGACTGCTTGAGTTCGTCGTAGCGCACGTGCTTGCTCCCGTTGGAGAGGATGATCCCCGAGGACTGATAGCCGGGGAAGTTCACCAGAGCAATACGGGTCGTGGAGCCATAATGACCCCAAGCAAAGTAGCCGATGAGGGCGATTAAGACGAGGGCGATCCCCCCGAGAAGGAAGCGTCTCTGACGGCTACTTCGGGGGGTATGATGCTTATCACTCATAAGTAATAGGTGTAGATTGATCTTATCTCTTGCGCTCTAAGATCTCCATAGGGAGAATTGCAAGCAAAGATACAGCCATCACCTTGCTGTATAAATACCTAAGAATGGGGATATAACGCTCTACCAATAGCCTAATTATAGGTAGAGCCTCCATGATTGACCGATGACTCCATATATAATAGTGGAGTCTCCCCCACTCTTCTTCTGCCCGAGATCTTCCCCTTGATGCGCCGAGCGAAGGGCACTCCCACTCCCCCACTCCGAACAACCCTTTTTGAAGGGGCTACTCCCCTTGATGCCAGCCCCCTCCACAGCCCGCTTTGCGAGGCCTCCACAAAAGGGGGAGAAAAAAACCTACGGTAGGTCGCACTTGCGACCCACGGTAGGTCGGTCAAGCGACCCACAGTAGGTTTTAAGAGCGACCTACCGTGGGTTGCTTTTTGCCCCCTCCAGAGAGCCCATTTCAGAGGGGTGAGAGGAGCAGTTTCAAAGGAATAGCTACCTTCAAGGCAAAGATCCCATCTTCCCCGAGGGAAAGTATTAGCCTTCAGAAGACAAACGCAGACAATCACCCCGCTTACGGGGAATATCAACACAGCATACGCCCCAGCCTATGAAATGCCTCTTGATGCTCCTCTTCCTCCTTCTCTTTTCCTTTGGGCAATCGGTTGATGCCCAAAGGAGAAAGAAGCCCCTAGACTCCCTACCCGACACGGTC
>ERZ772917.585-NODE-585-length-24884-cov-26.546780_pt1 | contig 24884 bp, 22 predicted proteins | sample MGYA00511187_ERZ772917 | MGnify/ENA primary metagenome ERZ772917 (study PRJEB29015, sample SAMEA2737925) | human oral metagenome | biome: human oral; feature: human-associated habitat; material: dental | place: China | collected 2012 ...
GCAAGAGGGACGATGGGACTGACTTCGAGCTCCATAGCGACCTCGAGTCCCGCCTTGAGCAGGCTAAGAGGGGGAGTACGCCTTGGATAGCCATCCCGGTGTCGCAGGTCGGCCTCGCGTTCACCCTCGTCATCAATGCCTTCATAGTGGATTCGGAGGCGTCGAATCTTGCCAGGGGCATCGTCCTCGTGTCTGCCACCCTGCTTGTCTTCGCAGCCATAATCGAGTACCTCGTCTTTGGCAAGCCGTATCGCGAGCGCATCCGCACGCTCGAGCAGGAGCGCTCGATCAGGGAGTAGCAAACGCAGCCTCAAAAAGCCGTTTTGGTCACTGGGCGGATCCTGCGACAGGCGGGGTCCGCCCTCACCTCTTAAGACGGGCGCTCAACGATGCTGCCCTCACCCATATATAATTATATTTAATAGTATTGCATTATATTAAAATCAGAGTTATACTCCAACTAAAGAAAAGGAAGGAGGTGGTGATGATGGATATCGCCCATACGTGGACTGAACGCTTGGGCGACGAGGATCTGGAGTTCGCGCGGCAGTTCATTATGGCCTCGGGCTCTCTGAAGGAGATGGCGTCAAGGTACGGCGTCTCGTACCCCACAATCAGGCTGCGCCTTGACAGGCTGATCCAGAAGATCGAGAGTGTGCGGGAAGACGATGACGCCTTCGTGTCGCTCGTAAAGGGCATGGCCATCGACGACCGCATGGACTTCGAGACCGCACGGCAGATCATAGACGCCCACAGGCAGCTGATGGGCGAAAAGGAGGGATAGGAATGAGTGTGGACGGCGATGTCGCCAGGATGTCCATCGTGTGTATCGGTTTGGCGCTTGGTACGCTCGAGTGGTTCATCGTCAGGAGGACGAGCTTCAACAAGTGGGTCGTGCCGGCGGTGTACTGGGTGGGAGCGCTGATATGGTCATCTGCGACTGGACCTACGCCGGTGCTCTTCCCGAGCCTGGTGTTAGGCCTCTTCATGGCGGGCTGTGCCATCGAGGACGAGATAATCAACGGATACCTGCAGCGGAAAGGTACCTCCGGCGTCGATAAGACGAGGCTTCGGGACTTGTAGCGAGGATGTGGCTCCATCCGAGGGCCAGGGGGTCAGTGCCATCGCGCTGGCCCCTTTTGGAAAACCCCGATCAAGGGCGTCTCTGCGACCCGCACGACATCGGCAGGACGGTCCCGACCCCCTCCTTGTGGCAACGTCGATCTCCATGTGCCAATTGTGGCACCGGGAAAATATACCGCAAGGTATGTATCGACAGTTTTTTTACGAGAGCGTCAATTAAGTCACAATCAGCCCTTCTCGGGCCCTACCCCTCCATCCTTTTCGCAGAACGGAATCCTTGGCAGGCTCAGGCACGACGGCGATCAGCGGGCGGGCAGGGGGACTGAGTCTTTGTCGGGTGTCCATGCCGCCCCATGAGAGGCGCGAAGGGGTACCATTGACCGTGTTGGGGCATCGGCCCCGCATCGATCCCGTAGAGAGGCATTGGCCCGATAGAGGGGAGTGGATATGAGTTTCAAGAAGATTGCAGTTGCAGGTGGTGGTGTGCTCGGTAGCCAGATCGCCTTTCAGTCAGCGTACTGCGGCCTCGATGTTACCATCTGGCTCCGTATGGAGTCCTCCATCGGTCGCTCGCGGCCCAAGATAGAGCGCCTGCGCCAGATCTATCTCGATACCCTCGAGGCCCTGAAGACGGACCCGGCTGCCTACGCATACGGTCTCATCGCGCGCGAGGACGTCTCGCCTGAGGCGCTCGACGCCTGCAAGGAGCGCGCCGAGCGGGCGTATGCGTCCCTCAGGCTCACGACCGATTGGGAGGAGGCGTTCTCTGACGCTGATCTCGTGATCGAGGCCGTGGCCGAGATCCCGGACGCAAAGACAGCATTCTATAGGGAACTTGCTAGGCACATCCCCGAGCGGACCGTGATTGTCACCAACAGCTCGACTCTGTTGCCCAGTAGCTTCGCCGAGACGACCGGTCGGCCTGACAAGTTCCTCGCGCTGCACTTTGCGAACGAGATCTGGCGCAACCCCACGGGCGAGGTTATGGGCCATGCTGGTACGGATCCCACACACTTCGAGGAGATCGTTGAGTTCGCCTCCCAGATTCGCATGGTTCCCATCCGCGTCCTCAAGGAGCAGCCAGGCTACATCCTCAACTCGCTGCTCGTGCCCCTGATCTCTGCGGCCCTGAGGCTCTGGGCTACAGGCGTCGGCACGCCCGAGGACATCGACAAGGACTGGACCATCTCGACCGGCGCCCCATACGGGCCGTTTCGCCTGCTCGACATCATCGGCCTCGTGACGCCACTCAACATCATCTCGAGGAGTCCCCAGGCAAAGGACGAGTCGTCTGTTGAACATAAGATCGTACAGATGCTCCAAGCCAAGATGGATAGGGGAGAGACCGGCGTCAACGCCGGCAAGGGCTTCTATGACTACGATGGGGGTGAGCCAGCGGCAAAGTAGGTTCCTCCCTCCGTGTGTCGAGGAAAGCCACTCTTGCGTGGCTCGTCTATAGGGTCGTGGGGTAGGCCTATGTGGGCTGGTGCTGCGATGGGGTTTGTCGCCACTGGACCCTTCATAATCCATTGCTGGTGCCGAGCGGACTTTCCCCTCGCGCATGGGATGCTTCGAAGCGGTGTCGCACGACGCGCGAATCGCCAGGACCTTCCCCTCACGCATGGGAGGACCGACTTTTGGGGGTCTCTCTGTGGCAGGGGACGGTCCGGATCACGCCCACGTCGCTCGACACCCTCTTCATATGGAGTCACTGTGGCGACGTGTATCTCGATGATGCAGGTAAATGTGAGGCCCGCCGTTGTGCGGACGTGTTCGTGCAAGCCGATATGCCGAGGAACGGGGGAGGGTATACCATAAGAAGGTCGACGAGGCGTTTCGTAGGGATGCCTCGTTTAGGGCGTACGCCGCGTCTTAGCAGGGGGGTCTGATCGCGATGACAGAGGTGGGAGCAGGGGTGTACGCGGGACTGCGCTGTGCGGACTGCGCGTTTTCCGAGTTCATACTCAATGAGGAGTCTGGCAAGTTCGAGGGGACCTGCTCGCGTGGGTATACGCTGGCAGACCCTCACGTGCACGTGTCGCCGGACAGGTTCTTTGCGAAAAATCCCAGGGCGCTGGTCCCGGTGACGGACCCCTACGGCAGGGAGTACCTGCGGACGAGAAATATCTGTACGAGGTTCGCACCCAGAGAGGGCTAGCGGCGGCAGGCTCTGCCTGCGTCTGTAGCCTGCGTGTCGGGTGGCATTTGCTCCCGGATGGCGGGAGCGTAGGGCCGCACTTTAACGTGGAGGACGATGGCGTCTGGAGGAGGGTGCACTTTGGGTACGGGTGACGGGGTCGCGCCTCCCGAGGGCTGGGGCTTCGAGGCGTGGCGCCATGGGGACGTCTGCGGCGAGGGGGACTGGGGCCCGGGCGAGGACGGCCCACCGCTGGCGGGCATCGGCCCCGACCACCTGCGCCTCACCTTCTACTACGGCGGCCGGGTCCACGAGGGGACGCGCGGCAGCCTGTACGAGTGGGTCTCGGCGTCCCTGCGCGCCGCAGGGGCGGCTGCGGCGGGTCTCTGGCGCTACGAGCTGCGCTACGGGAGCGGCACGCGGATCGACGCCTTCGGGCTCTGGGGGGCCATGTGGAAGAGCATGGGTCCCGGCCGCGCCGCCGCCCTCGCCCGGGCCTCCTCCCTCGGTTGGGAGGGAGGGGAGGAGGCGTCCGTTCGCGTCAAGGGCAGGGAGCTGCGCTGCGGGATCTCCCGGGAGAGGTTCGCGGCGCTCTCGGGGAGGGGCGTGGAGTACCTTGGTCCCGCTGACATGGACTGGTCCGGCGGGCTCGCCGCCGACCTGCTCCTCGCCCTGTCGGACACGTGGTCCCCGCAGCTGTGGCGCTACGTGCGGGGCAGGGACCGGCTCTGCGGCCAGGTGTGCGAGAGGGGCGGGATCGCCGTGGGGCGCTCCGGTGACGACACGGGGCTCGCGGCCTACCTCACCAGCGAAGAGGAGGGCCCCATGCACGGCCTGCTGCTTCGCGCCGCAGAGGTCGCCCCCCGGCTCAGGCCCGGCTTACCTAGTGAGAGGCGGAACGAGATGTTCCCTTAGCAGGCGCCTGCATTACTTGAGCACCCGATTTGCGATCCGTTCGCCATGCGAAAAGACCTGCCAATGGCTGAGAATAGGGATGCCTGTCTGAGTCGTGCGATATCCATGTCAGCATAGCCATGGCCTACCATAGTTTGCAAATAAGGTAATGCTTCCATCACACGCTGGGGATGAGAATCATCCCGTTGGGGGTCGGTATGATCAAACGTGACGTTGCAGGATTCGTCCTTGACAACGCCTCGTGGTTTCCCGTGGTCTCGGTCACGGGGCCTCGACAGAGCGGGAAGTCAACGCTCGTCAGGAGCCTCTTTTCCGACTACGCATACGTGAATCTCGAGGACCGTCCTACTTACGAGCGCGTGATGGCAGGTCCGTCCGACTTCATTCACGAGCGACCCCCTAGGATGATCATCGACGAGGCGCAACGCGTGCCAGAGCTCTTCAATGCCATACAGGTGGTTTCCGACGAGCGTGGCACGGTAGGCCAGTACATCCTCTTGGGATCTCAGAACTACCTCCTGCTGAGGCGTATCACTCAATCCCTTGCGGGGCGCATCGGGCTGGTGCGGCTCATGCCACTCTCGTATCGCGAGGTAGCTCTGGCACCAAACGAGGTGACGCCAGATGGGTTCATGCTGCGCGGAGGGTATCCGCGCCTCTATGACGTTGATATCGTCTAGTTACGTCTATTTTGAGAACTATATCTCAACCTATGTTGAACGAGATGTGTCGGAGTACGTCGATGCGCGTAGCAAGGGGCCTTTCCGCAGGCTCCTGATGTTGTGCGCACAGTCATGCGGATTGCTCCTAAACGTATCGCGCCTCGCGAGCGACCTGAGTGTCGCGCGAGCGACTATCGACTCATGGCTTTCGATACTCGAGGCAAGCTATACCATCTTCAGGCTACAGCCGTGTCATGCCAACCTCAGGAAGCGTCTTACAAGAACGCCCAGGGTCTCCTTTTGTGACACTGGCCTCCTATGTCACCTGTTGGGCGTCGAGACCTCCGAGCAGCTGCGAGATAGCGGGATGCGCGGCGTCATTTTCGAGAACCTCATAGTCACAGAGACGGCAAAGCGGCATCTCAACGCGGGACGGACTCCTCGACTCTTTTTCTACAGGGATGACTCGAAGATTGAGGTTGACCTGGTCGATGACAGCGATCCCGCAGGCAGGGAGCTGATAGAGATTAAGTCGCAGGTCGGGTTTCGCAAGGACTTCCTGCGACATCTGCCGGTGGTTGGCGGGGACCTGGGCATAGCCGAAAGGCGGCGGTACGTTGTCACGCGGGGGCAGACTCGTTTTCCGTCGGTGGCATGAAGGTGTGGGCGGCTCGCGATTGGCTCATGAGACCGTAGCTCGTGACGCCGGAGTCAAGCGGGAGGCCTCCTGGCAAGTGTGAGCTTACCAGGCTACAGAGGTGCCGGTTGCAGGAGCTTTTTGATACGGATTGGCATGTGCCACCAAAGGCCGCATCCATTGAGATGGGACTTTCGTGATCCCTATCGGGCGTCATGGTCTTGCGCTATGTGTCCCCGGAGGGACGCGTGAGACACGGGCGCTGGGCCTGCGGGGCTCGATCGCGCATTCGGCGACACCGAGTGCGCGATGCGCGTGCCACCCGGCGCCACCGAGTGGCACAGCATTTCACGACAACTGTACATATGCCGACTTCCGCGCCACTCAGCGCCACCGAGTGCGCGGTCTGCCTGCCACTCGCCGCCGTCGAGTGGCGCCCGTGAGGCAGCGCGGCTCGGGGGTCATCAAAGAGATGGGCGGCACCGGATCGCACGCGGCTCGGGGCCATCGGGAGAGGGCGGCACCGGACGGCAGCACGGCGGCCTCAGGTCCCTCGCGCGTCGCGATTCCCGACGCGATCCATCGTTGCGCGGGACTGTGCCGGGCAGGGCCACCCGCAAGGCTGCACCCGCCGTCGACGTCCAAGGGCATCTGGCCCACCCGTGGAAAGCAACCATCGAGCGTGAGAGTGCGTATAAAGTCACGATGAGGTAGGATGGCGGTGAGGTGGGTGACGCGAGACTCCATCGTCCGTGTCGTGAAGAAAAGCTGCGTCGTGCCAGTGGCCAGAGTCCAGTGGCGCAGGCGTTTGGAAAGGGGCTGCGATGTTGTCCTGGTTGAGGGACCTCTTTGGCAAGAAGGGCGCCGAGCTTCCCGGTGATGATCCCGTGCGGTCCCGCGCTCCTCTCGCTGAGGGTCGCGTCCTCGATGTGCCCTCTGGCTATAACGTGCGCGAGCTGGGTGGCTACCCCACGCCGTATGGTCAGACGCTCTACCACCGCTTCGTGCGCTCTGGCGATACCGACGGGCTCAGTAGCACTGACATAGCTGCCCTGCGTGACTACGGCGTCTCGATGGACGTCGACCTTCGCAGCCAGTGGGAGGTCACTCATGCCCCCGATCGCCTGGCCAAGGACCGGGGCGTCCGCAGCTTGCATGCGCAGCTGCACTCCTATGACATGCACGCACACGACCTTAAGCTGCCTGATGACACCGAGGGCTACATGGCTAACGGCTACCTCTCTATGCTTGAGAACCGCAAGGTCGTGCACAAGATCTTCTCGTTCATGGCCAAGGCTACCGACGATGAGTGCGTCCTCTTTCACTGCGCGGCTGGCATGGACCGCACTGGCGTTACGTCCATGCTGGTGCTGGGGCTCTGTGAGGCGAGCAGGGAGGATATCCTGCGCGACTACCTCTATTCCTTTGCCGATGCCGACAGGGTGGAGGAGCTGCTCGATGGGAAGGATTGTGCTCCCGATGATCGCTCGGTTGGCGTCATGGGGGCGGGCACGCTCATGCACACCATGTCCGCCGTGTACCAGGCGCTGCTCGATGGCTGTGGCTCAGTGAGGGGCTACCTGCTCTCCTGCGGCCTTGGCGAGGATGAGCTCGACCGCGTGCGTCGCCACCTGGTGGGGTAGGTTGTGGGGCATTGGGCCTTCATCCCCACAGTCGCCTGGTAGTGCGAGCCGTGCTTGCGTCACTCCTCTAGGTGACGCTGTGGATACAACATGCGTCTCCCGTTGAACGCCCGATGTGCGCGAGGCGTCAAGAGCACGCAGCGCATCGAGAGGCCCATTCGAGGAAGATGAGCGTCGCCCATGATGTATCGGCAACAGGAATGCCGTGGCGGGCAGCGTGAGCGTCATTGATGCTACCGCTCAGGGGCAAAAACATACCGTTGGCCCCGCTGCTTGACCGTGTACGGAAAAGCTGACCCCGTGTACCTGTACACCCCTTTGGGGACAGCTTCAGCTCGATTACCCTCATAGTATGGAGTAGAACCATGAGGACAGTGCGACACAACAATCTGTCGCGAGGAGGCGCTTGCGCATATGGGTTGGGGGTTCAGGTATGTGGTGCAGGGCATATGGCGAGGGGGCACCCTATGAGTGACCTCGTCTTCATCGTGCCGGCACTGGGCATACCCGCTCTCGTCTCGGCGCTTGAGTGGACGCTCCTGAACGACATCGTCGAGCGTCACCATAGCCATCATGATACCTATCGCGTCTCCAATACGCTGACGCACACCCTCGTTATGATCATGGTGTTCATGGGCTTCCTTGGCGTGGTTCTCGGATGGCTCTGCAACGTCGGCGTGTTCAAGGCGAACAGTCACGTCCTCCTCGCGTTCTTCCTGTCCTTCTTGGGCGTCTCTCTTCTGATTTGGACCTGGCTGCATCGCTACAAGGTCGTGACCTACGACGATCGCATGCACATCACGCCGCCGATCGGGACAAGAAGGACGATCAGATACGATGAGATCGAGAGCATGGAGTGGCACCGCTCAAAGTCGCTTTTGGGCTACGAGAACCTGCGCGTGCGTGTCAAGGGAAGCTACCGGCGCGTGACCCTCTGGGGCATGCTCGACCTCGAGCAGATCCTCATGCGCATCAACCGCTATGATGCCATCGACAACGAAGGTGTGTACTGACCTTCCGGGAGGCGTCAGGTCGGCTAGACGCCTTTGGCCAATAGATAGTGCCCCGCAGATTGGCGGGTACCGACAAAAACTCGCCAACTGGGCAAACGCTCCCAAGAAGGTACCCGCCAGATTGGCGGGCACTATCGGGCATCGACGGGCACTATCGGGTCGGCTTGATGAGGGGGTACACGAAGGACGAGCGAGCACGAAACGAGTTTCTGATGGTGAGCCTGTCGCTTAGGGGGAACCAGCGTGTGGAGAAGACCTCGGCGCCGCCATTGACGTAGATCTCGATGGTCGAGCCGTCCACGATCATGCGCAGATCGTCGAGAGATTCAAGCCTGATGCTACGGCTCCGTCGCCCAGCTGAGGCTAGCGCCCCCGCCTCGGTCTGGGCAAAGCGGATGCCGAAGCTGCCGCTTTCGACGAAGACCTCCAAGACGTCATTGAGCCAGATCTGCGCGTCGTCGCCCTCAATCTGCTTGAGGACGACGTCTGCCGCGAGGCTGTCAAGCACGAGGCTCTCGCCGCAGGGCAGCGCGCGAGCCTCTCCTCGGTAGTTGTCAAGCTCTGTTACCGGATGTTGGCGCAAGAGGCCGTCCTGACCAAGAGAGATCTCGCGCGGGAGCGTCATCGTATGCGCCCGGTCCATGCCCTCGGGCACGCTTGTGTAGCTGTGGTCGAAGGTGCCCATCCAGCCGATCGAGATCGTGCGGCCCCTCTCGTCCGTGAAGATCTGGGGCGCGTAGAAGTCAAAGCCGTGGTCCCACTCGGTGAAGCCGTCGAGCGGGACGGCGTCGATGTCGATGATCTTCTCGTGCGCGGGAAGCGGGAAGTACCCCGCCTGCCAGAGATTCTGCCAACGATAGCTCTCGGAGGGAAGCCCCTGGGGGCAGACTGCCAGAAACTCCCTGTCTCCCATGCGTATGACGTTGGGACACTCCCACATGTAGCCAAAGACCAGGTGTGCCACCGTCGTGTTCTTGGGCAGAATGGTGCGACGCAGCTGCCAGCTCTCGCCTTTGTCGTGGGAGTCGTAGACGAGCACACTGCCAAAGTCGCCTCGAGCATCGGGATTGTCTGTGTCGAGCGGCCCCCGCTGTCGGGCGCCCAACAGCATGTGCAGGCAGCCGTCCTGTTCCCAAACCGTCGGGTCGCGCACGTGCAAGGTGCAGCTCGCAGGATAGTCCGCGTTGGTGAGAAGTGCCTTCTTGGGCGAGAAGTGCAGGCCGTTCTCGCTCGTGGTCATGATCTGGTTGGCCTCTCGCCCCCAGTCCACGCGCTCGTCGTCGAAGGTGTCGACGACGTTTCCCGTGTAGAACACGCGCATGAGGTCACCGCCGTCAGGCGCGCCGCCCTTGTCCACCCAGGTGCAGCCCGAGAAGACGCCGCTGCGGTCGAGCTGGATGTCGGGCGCGAGTGCCACCCCCAGATCCTCCCAGCTGATGAGGTCGTCGCTCACCACATGACCCCAGTACTTGAGCTCGTCCGTCGGCCAGTTGGGCGCGTATTGGTAGTACGCGTGGTAGCGTCCGCGAAACTGGCAGAGGCCGTTGGGGTCGTTGAGCCAGCCCTGTCTTGGCTCGATGTGAAACGACGGGTTCCAGAATTGCTTGGACATCGTTCTCCTCAGAAACGCACTCGATGCTGGGTTTTAGGTAATGGTTCAGAGAAATGCCGTTGAGATTATAGGGCGAGCGCGCAGGCCGCGGGGCGTGCTTGGGAACATATGCAGCTCGCTCATGGGAGACACACGGTGGCATACTTCGCGATCCCGTATGAATGAGAGGTGCCTGCTGGCGAGTCATGACGCGGCCGATGGGACAGTGCAGCCCAAGGCGTGGGCACACCCAGCTTGAACGCCCCGGGATGTACGAACCAGAGCTCCGGGGCGTTCGGTCCAGATAGCCTTGCAACGCCTGCGTGCCATGGTTTTAGCTGTCGATGCCCGCAAAGTGGCAAGAGCCCATCTCCCAGCCCTGGTGTCTGCCCTTGAGACTGGAGCTGACACGCAGCTCGTCCACGCTCTCGGGATACCACCGAGTTGTCATCGTGACCTCGCCGCCGTTCACGTAGATCTCGACGATGGAGGTGTCCACGATGACGCGCAGGTCCCTGATGCGGCCTGCCGTAAGCGCCGAGAGGGGAAGGCGTCTGACGCTTCGGTAGGCGCCGGCGGGGCTCGTGAAGGCCAGCTCGCATAGGTTGCCGATGATGGAAAGCTCGAGGTCGTCGTTCAGGCGCAGCACAGCGTCTCCGGATTCAATCTGCGTGACGCAGATGTCGGCGGTGCCCGCGAAGCGCGCGCCTACGGCTCCCGTGAGGTCGAACACGTCGTAGGAAGATGAGCCGACGGTCCCCGTGAGGCCCGCGACGTCACCGGTGAACTCAACCAGCTTGCCGCGAAGCGCGTCGATCTCGGCCACGGGCCACTGACAGACGCGCCCACCTTCGTTGAGGCTAAGCTCGCGCGGCAGGGTGAGCGTGTGGGTCCACTCGCGGGTGGGGTTGTCGTACTGGGTCTCGATGTCGGGCAGGCTCGCCCACCCGACCAGGATGGTGCGTCCCCGCTCGTCCTCGAAGACCTGGGGGGCGTAGAAGTCGAAGCCAAAGTCGAGCTCGACAAACCCCGCCTCGTCGATGCAGGGGTAGGGGCCGTCCGCGTCCATGAGGCCGGGGTCCTTCGCCATGAGGTCGATGAGTCTGCCGTCGAGGGCGATGTAGCCCGAGTTATGTATGTTCTGAAGGCTCGTCGGCCGCTTGCCCACGCCCTGAGGACACACAAAGAGAAACTCGCGCCCGCCGAGCGTGGCGAGATTGGGGCATTCCCACATGTAGCCAAAGGGCTGCCGTCCGAGGTTGGTCGCGGAGCCCTCGAGCCTCCAGCTGAGGCCGTCGGGGCTTTTGTAGAGAAGGATGCAGCCCCGATCTCCCTGAGCGCGTGCGCCGAGCAGCATGTGCCAGCAGCCGCCCTGCTTCCAGACCTTGGGGTCCCTCACATGGCAGGAGCAGTAGGCGGGGTAGCCCTCATTGCCTAAAACCAGGCGCTTCTCACCAAAGGTGGAGCCGTCGCTCACGACGAGGGTCTCGTTGGCGAGACGACCCGAGTAGTCGTAGTCGTGCTCGCCCGGCAGCAGCTGGTTTCCGGTGTAGTAGCACCACATCCTACCGTCGTGGACGGTGGCCGAGCCCGAGTACGAGCCGTTTTTGTCAAGCTCCCGGTCGGGCATGATGGGCGATCCCAGCCACTTCCAGCTGACGAAGTCTCTCGTGGCCCAATGGCCCCACCCATGGGCGGCGTTGGGCCAGAGCCTGCGGTGCTGGTGGAAGTAGTGGTAGGTGCCATCGAGCTGGCAGAGGCCATTGGGGTCGGTTATGTCGCCGGTCTCGGTCTGGAGGTGGAACCTGAGGCGCCAGTTGTGCTTGGGGCTCCACGTGCGCTTGATTGCCATCTTGCTCCTTTTGCGCGTCGCGGTCGCGAGAGGGCCGCTCTGCCGTGGTCGGTTGACGTCTAGGGCAGCTAGGACAGGACCTTCTCGACCTCGTCGAGGGTGGGCATGGCGGGGATGGCGCCGCGCCTCCGCACGCAGAGGGATGCCACGGCATTGCCAAAGCGGGCGAAGCTTCTGGCGTCGTCGAGGGTCACGTTCTCGGGCCTGATGTCGGCGTCCACGAAGGCGCAGAGAAAGCCTCCCCAGAAGGAGTCACCCGCCCCCGTTGTGTCGACAGCATCCACCTTGAAGCTTGGCACGGTCGCGCTGCCGTCCTTGGTCGCCACGAGGGCGCCCTCATCGTCGAGCGTCACGCAGATCACCTGTGCGCCCTGACCAAGGAGGATGCGGGCGGCCTCGGCGGGGTCGGAGCGTCCGGTGAGCAGCTCGGTCTCCTCGCAGCTGATCTTTATGAGGTCCATGTACGTGACGATGGAGCGCATCTGCTCAGAGGCCACCTCGGCGCTCGTCCAGAGGGAGTCGCGGTAGTTGGGGTCATAGGACATGACGGCGCCTGCGGCCTTGGCCACGTCGAGCGCGGCGATGGTGGCGCTGCGTGCCGGCTCGTCGGTGAGCGAGAGTGACCCCACGTGAAAGACGCGGCTGTTCTCGATGACATCGCGCCTAAGCTCCTCGGGGCGCAGCTGCGTGTCTGCGCCGGGCTTGCGGGCGAAGGAGAAGGTCCTCTCGCCCTCCTCGCTGAGCGCGACGAAGGCAAGTGTGGTGAAGCAGTTGGGGTCGAGCACGAGGCCGTCGCAGTTGACGTCGTTGGCAACGAGGGTGGCGTTCAGGAACTCGCCGTGCATGTCGCGCCCCACCTTACCGATGAAGGCGGTGGACTTGCCGAGGCGCTCGAGGGCCACGAGGACGTTTGCGGGCGCGCCGCCGGGGTTGCGCTCGAAGAGCTTCTGGCCTGCAGCTGAGGTACCCGCGTCGGTGAAGTCGATGAGAAGCTCGCCGAGGGCTGTGACAGAGAACATGGTGCTCCTTTCCGCAGCGCCGACGCCTGCGTCGGGTGCTGCCGTATCAGAGAAATGCGGGAGCGATCGCAACTGCGACCGCCCCCGCAGGTGTGCTGACCAAGGTTGCCGGTCAGGGGGACGGACCTACTTCTTGATGTCGATGAGGGTATCGCCCGCCTTGACGGTGCCGGTGTGACCCTCGACGGAGGAGAAGTCATCGGTGTTGGTGATGATGACCATGGTCGTTGCTGGGAGATTGGCCTCCTTGATGGCGCCCAGGTCGACATCCATCAGGAGGTCACCCTTCTTGACACTCTCTCCCGCCTGGCACTTGGCGGTGAAGGGGCCTCCCTTGAGGTTGACGGTGTCGATGCCAATGTGGATCAGGATCTCGACGCCGCCCTCAGAGAGCAGGCCAATGGCATGACCGGTCTCGGCGACCATCGTAATGGACCCGTCTGCGGGTGCGTACACCTTGCCCTCGGTGGGCTCGACGGCTGCGCCCTTGCCCATGGCCTCGGAGGCGAAGACGGGATCGGAGACGGCGGTCATCGAGATGGCCTCGCCTGCCATGGGCGAGACGATGGCTTCGGGACCAGTGGTTGCGGCTGCTTTGGCGCTGGGGGCCGCAGTGGTGCTGGTGCTAGTCTCAGGCTTGGGGGTGGGAGCGGCAACCTTCTTCTTGGGTTTGTCCTCGTCCTTGTAGATGGCGCTCGTGAGGCCAAAGGCCACGCCGAAGGCGACGACGAACATGATGATGTACTGGACGGGTTGCTTGACGCAGAGCAGGAGGCCGAAGATGCCCGTGACGCCCGTGCCGGTTGCGGCGAGCTGGGTCAGGTAGCAGACGAAGGCGCCGCAAGCGGCACCGGCCATGCCGCACACGAAGGGCTTGACCTTGGGGAGGTTGACGCCGAAGATGGCCGGCTCGGTGATGCCCAGCAGGCAGGAGATGCCAGAGGGGACCGCGAGACTTTTGGTCTTGACGGTCTTGGTCTTGAGCGCAACGGCCAGGCAGGCACCGCCCTGCGCTATGTTGGCGGCAGACGCGATGGGCAGCCAGTACGTTACCTTCTCGGGCTGGGCGAGCATGGAGACGTCGATGGCGGTGTACATCTGGTGCAGGCCCGTGACGACGGAGGGCGAGTAGATGAGGCCGATGATGATGTAGCCGATGCCCAGGGGCACCTTGAGCAGGAAGTACAGCAGGCCGAGGATGGCGTTCTCGAGCCAGACGAAGATGGGGCCTATGAAGAGGATCGTGATGTAGGCGGCGACCGAGACGGACACGAGCGGCGTTACGAAGAGGTCGAACATCTCGGGTACAGCCTTATGCAGGCGTTTCTCTATGAAGCACAGGATCCAGACGCCCACGAGTATGGGGATAACGTGTCCCTGGTAGCCTATCCAGTCGATGCTGTAGAGGCCTGGTATCACCGGGAGCGTGATCATCGTGCCGTCGGAGAGGGCCTTCGAGGCGCTGTAGGCGCTGATGAAGTCGGAGCTGATGAGCAGGGCACCGAGCGATGCGCCAAGGTAGGGGTTGCCCCCAAAGACCGTGGCTGCCGAGAAGCCGAGCAGGATCTGCAGATTTGCCAGGGCGCAGGCGTTGACGAGCGCCGCGATGCGCCACCATACGCTGGTGGTGTCCAGATCAAAGAGGCCCGCGCCGTCGGGGGCGGGCGTGCCCATGAACTGGATGGCACCCATGATACCCATGAGCATGCCGGATGCGACGATGGCGGGGATGATGGGGACGAAGACGTCAGAGAGTATCTTGATGGCCTTCATGAAGCCATTCTGCTGCTGTGCGGCCGCCTCCTTGACGTCGGCCTTGCTCGCGGCGGAGATGTTGCCCTGCTCGCAGAGCTCCTCGTAGACCTTGTTGACAGTGCCTGTCCCGTAGATGACTTGGAGCTGACCAGAAGCCTTAAAGTTGCCCTTGGCGCCAACGGCGTCATCGACCTTCTCCTGGTCGACCTTGGAGTCGTCCGCGATGACCAAGCGCAGGCGTGTGGCGCAGTGCGCTGCCGAAACGATGTTGCCCGGGCCGCCGACCGCCTCCAGAATCTCCTTAGCGGCTTGTGCGTGATCAAGTGCCATTGAGTCCCCCTTGTCTGAACACTACATATGGAATCGTTCTCACACGCTCTTATCGAAGGATTCCATAGTTGGTGGCAAACTCGGCTCGCAGCCATGGAATCGTTCTCATATATTCAAGAATACTTCACAACTGAGAGGATGTGGGTCCTAAAGGAGTAGGGCATAGCTGAACGGCGGCATATAGGCGGCGAATGGCGATGGATCGTCTTGTGTCGGAGGGGGACGGAGGATGCGTTCCCGAAAAACGAGAGGCGGATCGGGCCTGGCAGGCCATGAGCATGGTGCCGTAGGGGCTGGCCCCGCAGTCGGCTAAACCGAGCTTTACGGGTGTCCCTAACGGATCGATCCCCGTGCGAGGACCTCGTAGCCCAGGCGTATCTCGCAAGGGATATGCGTCGTCTTGCCCATGGCGTCGACGAGCATGCGTGCGGCCTCTTTGCCGGCCGTCTTGTAGTGGTGGTGCACGGTCGTAAGCGCGGGCGTGACCACGAGCGTGAGTTCAGAGTCGCCCGTGCCCGTCACCTGCACGTCGTCAGGTATGCTCCTACCGTATTCGCGCAGGCAGCTCATGGCGCCGAAGGCAATGGAGTCGCTCGCGCAGATGATGGTGTCCACGTCGGGATGCGACTCGAGCAGCCGCTCACAGCTGAGATAGCCCGACTCCACCGTGAAGTCTGCGATGAGCTGTGCGCTTGCGGACACCTCGAGGCCGCACTCCTCGCAGGCATCAAGGAAGCCCCTGTGTCTGGCCCTTCCTGCGGCTAGGTCCCGCTCCGTGACGCCGATGTAGGCGGGCTTTGTGGCGTGGTCGAGGGCCAGCGTCGTGATGTCGCGTATCGAGTGATAGTCATCGTTGTAGACGCAGGATCGCCCCTCGATGTCCTGGCCGAGGACCACGAGCGGTACTCGCAGCTCATCCATGGCGCGCTCGTGCGCGGACGTGAGTACCGTGCCCACGAGGATGACGCCGTCCACGTGGCTCTTCTCGGCAAAGAGGCGCAGGTAATCGACCTCGAGCTTCTCGTCATTGTCGGTGTTGGCCAGCAGTATCTGGTACTGGGAGTCGTTGAGCTGAGAGGTCAGGCCCTCCACCATCCGCGAGATCGAGGCGGAGTTTATCTTGGGAATGATGACGCCCACGAGATTGGTCTTGCCGGTGCGCAGCTGCTTTGCCTGACGTGAGGGTATGTAGCCGGTCTCCTTGATGACGCGGGCGATGGCGCGGCGCTTCTCGCTCGAGACGTAGCCGTCGTTGAGATAGCGCGACACGGTGGCGCGAGACACCCCCGCCATCTTGGCCACTGTCGTGATGTCCATGTGCCACCTCGCCTCCTGTTGTGTGGTTCGAGAACCCTGTGATTAACTTACTTGCACAAGGTAGGCAAAACCGCACTCATTTTTTGGGTGTGCGGTCGCTGTGGCGCGGTGAGTGCGCTGTTGGCCCTGAAGGGCACGCGGGACATGCTCGCGTGCCTGCCTTAGGGACAGGGAGTTTGCTCACCCGGCGGTCATAGCTGAGAAGCCCGTTGGTCTCTTCCTCGATGTCCGTGAGCTGGGTGAAGACAAAGCCTGCGAGCCCCCTTAGCTCGAGCGCGTCTGCCTGGGCGAGCTGCCTGGAGACTGCTTGTCGAAATGCTGCAGCGTCCTCGAAGACGTCATAGCCGTAGGAGGTCTCCAGTGAGCAGTGCCCCTTCACGCGAAGGCTGAGCCCGCCGAACTCATTGAGGATGAAGGCGCGGTCATCCTTATGTGGATAGACCTGGAGGCTCCTGAAGTAGTTGTGGATGGCCACGAAGTTGCCCGCCCCCTGGTCGTACCAGCCGCTTGCCGCGATGACGGGGCGCGTGGGGTCGAGCTCCCTGGTGCATTGAGTCTGTTCGGCGGAGTCAAACTGCCCCCAGCTCTCGTTGAAGAGCGTCCAGGCAATGACGCTGGGGTGGGCGGCGAGGCGGCGCACGGTCAGGTCGCGGGTGTGCTGCCACTCCCTACGATAGGGGTTGTCGTCGGCCGCGAGCTTGCGCCAGTGGGAGGGCGTGTCGTCCCGAAAGCGCGACCATGAGCGCCTAAAGAGCGTGGGCGTGTTGATCGAGCGCCACTTGTCGTAGCTGCCGCCACCTGTGGGCATGTCCTGTATGACAAGCATGCCCATGCGGTCGCAGAGCCAGTACCAGAGCTCCCCCTCGACCTTCACGTGCTTGCGGAGCAAATTGAAGCCCAGGTCATGAGCGCTCTGAACGTCGGATCGCAGGGCATCGAGCGAGGGCGGGGTCATAAGCCCGTCGGGCCAGTAACCCTGGTCGAGCAGCCCTCTCAGGAAGATGGGCCTGTGGTTGAGCATGACGCGGGGCGTGCCTTGGGCGTCTGGCTCGACCGCGACCGAGCGAAAGGCGCAGTAACTCGTGACCTCATCCTCTCCATAGCCGAGCGTGAGGTCATAGAGGCGGGGGTTGTCCGGTTCCCAGGGCTGGGGGTCCTGGACGCGCAGCCTGACCGTCGCCTCGTGCTTTTTGGCGACGGGTCCCATCGCCGATCGGCCGCTCTTAAGCGAGAGGACCAGGCGCCTGCCAGGGTGGCTGACTTGGGCCGTGACCGAGATGGTGCCATCGTCCGGGTTGGCACTCACCTGCAGTTGTCGGACGTGGTCTTTGGGGACGTCCTCGATCCAGACGCTCTGCCAGATGCCGGACTGAGCCGTATACCACATGTTGGCCCGCACGAGTCGCTGCTTGCCGCGAAGCTGCGTGCCCGTGTCGCTCGGGTCGAAGACGCAGACGGCCAGGGCGTTCTCTCCGTCCTTGACGGCGGACGTTACGTCTATGTCAAAGGGCAGGTAGCAACCCCTGTGCTCGGCGAGCCTCTTGCCGTTCAGATAGACCGCGCAGGCCCAGTCCACGCCCTCGAAGTGCAGGATGCACCTGCGCCCCGGTAGGGGTCGGCTTGCATCGAAGCAGAGTCGGTACCAGAGGAGCTCATTTGGCTTGAGCTGGCGGCCGACGTGCGAGAGCTGGGCCTCTGGCGAGAAGGGCACGAGGATCTTGCCATTCCAGGAGATGGGCATCGCGGCATTGCGCCAGGAGCTACGGGCTTCTTGGGCCGAGCTGAGCGAGACGAAGGCGTAGTCCCACCAGCCGTTGAGCGTCTGCCAAGATGTGCGGGCAAGCTGTGGGCGTGGATGCTCTGGCCAGGGGATGGTGCCGTCGCCAGGAGTGGCGGCAAGGAGACTCTCTCCCCAGATCGTGGTCAGGGGGAAGAGGGGAGCGCCTATGCCCTCCTTGGGCTGGCTCTTGAGCGCACGTCTAAGATCGAGGTCCATGGACTCTCCTAAGTGGGTTTGCGAATGCAGAACAGGATAGTGCGCAAAGACGACCGTGGGCCTTGCGAATTGTGAAGAAACACATATGAGAACATCGGTCGTTTGACTTTGGTCGGTCCGGGGCATATAGTAATCGTCCTGCGCAGTTGATGCGCCCAGACTCTGCGGGGTGGAGCAGTCTGGTAGCTCGCCGGGCTCATAACCCGGAGGTCGGTGGTTCAAATCCGCCCCCCGCGACCAAATTCACATCCCCTACCTGCGAAAACAGGTGGGGGTTTTTCTTGCCACCTTCTCTGCCACCATTTTACCACCAAAACATTTGTTCGCATAGCAGATTCTGCCCCAAGTTTCGCCTTGGCCCGCATCCTCCTCACCGGAGATGCGGGCCTTTTTCGTCTCATCCCACTGTCTCCCACTATCCTTGCCGGCACGCCCGACACGTACGCCGGCGCCCTTGCACCATTGCCCCATCTCCGAATATCGGAGAGAAGCGCGCCACTTTCGCACGTTCTGACGCGATGTTCGGAGGAGCTGCTGACGAGTTTGTGACGCCCTCACATAATCGGAAGCCCTGAAAGCAAGGTAGACGGGAGCAACCGATGAAAGCGAGAAACACCCATGGCATGAGGCCCGACCGTGAGGCGCAGATCATGACACTGGCTGAGGCGGCCGAGTACCTGCGCACTTCCTACTCGACCGTGTACCGGCTGGTAGTCGACGGCGAGCTGAACGCCTTTAGGCTGCGCAACGCGTGGCGCACAAGCACCGCGGCCTGCGATGAGTACGTGCGCCGCCAGTTCGCGGAGCAGGCAATCGCCAGCAGATCCTCGGTGGTGGGATGAGTAGGCCCACATGCGTCCGTCTCCGTGCCCCCTCTCGCATAGCCATCGTCGCCGTGTGCACCATCGACGGCTCATTGAAGCCGAACGGTGCCGCGAGGTGAGGAGGACACATGGGTTGCGAGAGCAAAGCGCTCGAGACGGATCACGAGCGATTCATAGTCGACAGGCTCAACGCGCTGCGCAAGGCGCGCGGATGGACCGTCACGGCGCTGGCAAAGAGGTCGAAGATGGACCCCTCGCACCTGGGGAAGGTGTTCAGATACGAGCGTGGCCTGCGTGCGGAGCTGCTTGCCCTGCGCTGCGGTGTGCACGACCTCGGGCACTCGTTCCGGTGCCCCTCGCCTTCGCACGACGACCGCGACCCCTCGGCGCATTACTACCAGGACGGCAGCGTCCACTGCTTCGGCTGTGGGCGCACCTGGGACGTCTTCTCCCTCGTGGGCGAGCTTGACGGCATAGAGGGCTTCGCGGACCAGGTACGCGCGGTGGCCGACATCGTTGGCTACCACCTCGGCGACGGCAAGGGCAAGCCCCAGAGGAGGAGGATTGCGAGACCAAGGCCGAGGCCTCTCTTCGACGAGCCGCGCGCCGCAGGCGGCGACGACTGCGGCGACGCATGCAGCGCTGCCTGGGACGCGCTCTTCGAGTCTGGCAACGAGGTGGCCAGGCGCTACCTCCGTTGGCGCGGCCTGGACGACCTGGACACGATGAACTGGGGGCTTGGGTTCACGCACGCGCCTAAGGCGATCATGCCGCAGTTCAGGGTGTGGGAGCCCGAGGCGCTGGGCTTCATCACGATACCGTTCTGGAACCACGACTGCTCGGAGGCGCGCTACTGCATGCTTCGCACGATCTCTCGCGGCCAGGTGCGCAACAAGGAGTGGCGGCCGGCCGGCATAGCGACCCCGCTCTGGAACGAGTGGAAGCTCTCCGCCTCCATGGACGTGCTCTACGTGGCGGAGGGGCTCATCGACGCCATGGCCATAGCCAAGATCACGGGCGGCGAGGTGATGGCGCTGGGTGGCGTGAGCAACGCCAAGAGGCTTGTCCAGGTGCTCTACCGCGTGCCGTCGCACCTGCGGCCGCGCACCATCGTCGTCTGCATGGACGAGGACGAGGAGGGCCGCAAGGCTTGCGCCAACATCTGCCGCGACCTGGATACGCTCAAGGTGCCACACGCGGTGATGCCGCCCTACCCGGGCGGGGCCAAGGACGCTGACGAGTGGCTGATGAACGGCCGCGACGCCAACTGGACCTTCGAGCAATACGAGTCTGCTGGGCTCGAGCTCTTCAGAACGAGGTGGCTGTGATGGGCCGCGACGAGTACATGCAGGATGTGGAGGCCGCCGTGGGGGCGGCCTCCGTCGTATCCGGGGAAGTTGGCGCAACTTCGCCCTCTGCCCTACCCGCCTTCGAGTGGGCTATCATCGATCCCTCCGAGCTGCCCGAGCGGCCCGCAGAGGTGATCGAGGGAATCCTGCTGGAGACGCACAAGATGCTACTGACCGGGCCCTCCAAGGCGGGCAAGACGTGGTGCCTCATCAACCTGGCGGTGAGCGTGGCCACCGGCAGCTGGTGGATAGACTTCAAATGTGCCAAGCGCAAGGTGCTCTACGTGGACCTGGAGACCGACCCCCGCACGCTGCAGCGGCGCCTCTCGCGCGTCGCTTGCGCCAAGGGCGCAGATGCGGCGACGCTCAGGGGCAGCCTCGCCGTGTGGCTGCTGCGCGGCAGGTCGTGCAGCCTGGAGGAGATCGCCTGGGAGCTCTTTGCGAGGTGCAAGGCGGGCGACTTTGGCATGGTGATCATCGACCCCGCCTACATGGTGCAGGACGGCGACGAGAACAACGCCAAGGACATCCGCGAGTTCTTTGCGTGCCTGGACGAGATCTGCGTGAGGCTGCAGTGCACGGTGGTGATCAGCCACCACCACTCGAAGGGCGCTCAGGGGCTCAAGAGTTCGATTGACCGTGGCAGCGACAGCGGCGTGTTCGGGCGTGCGCCAGACGCGGTGCTGGACATGACCGAGCTCGTCCTAGAGGCAGCCACCCTGGAGATGGCGCGCAAATCGTACCGGCTGGCGGAGGTCCCGCACCTGACGGGCTGGCGCATGTCGTTCACGCTGCGCGAGTTCGCGCACAGGGAGCCCATGGACCTGTGGTTCACGTTCCCCCTGCACGAAAAGGATGTGACCGGGCTCTTGGGCGAGTGCAAGCCCAACTACGGGGGGCAGAGCGAGTCGCGGCGCTTGCGAGCGGAGGCCGAGAACCAGGGGAAGGTGACCGCACTGGAGGCGGTGTGCGACAAGCTCATCGGCAGCGGCGAGTACGTGCTGCGCGAGGACGTGCGCGAGGCCATGCACTGGAGCGACCCGACCATCAAGCGGTGGGTGGACGAGTCCGCGCGCTACGAGCGCTGCATCGACCCTAGGAGCGGCAAGGCGGCGATTCGACGCGTGTCCATGGACGTTGGCACAACCTCGGGCCTTGGAACCCCCGTCGCCGACAAGGGAGAGGGGGTGCAGGGTGAGCTACCCATCGTCTCCTAGCACCCCCAAAAAGCCGAAAGCCTTTCGTCCTTGACCCCCAAAAAGAAACCCCTATATATAGGTGTTTTTATCTCCGTGCGCACAAGTCTACCACCTGCTGTCACCCTCAGGAAGACGTGCGAGCTTGTGACGCGGTTGGACACTGCCTCCTGAGGACGTAAGTCGATCTCAGGAGGCAGTTCTTCTATGGAGTCAATCATCGTCGCGTGCATCACGGGAGTCGTAACGCTTGTCGGCGTGATCCTCTCCAACTCGAAGAGCAGGGCCGTCATGGAGGTCAAGCTCGACGCCCTCACGGCAAAGGTCGAGAAGCACAACCAGGTCCTTGAGCGCACCTACAGGCTCGAGCAGGACATGGCCGTCGCGAAGCACGACATCGAGTCCCTGAAGGGAAAGGCGGGATGAGGCATGCGTGAGTTCCTTAACAGCAACGAGTGGCAGTGGAGGCTGGCCCGCACGGTGGTGCAGGGCGTTATCGGCGTGCTGATCGCCAACATCGACCTGATCGTGGGCTGGTGCGTGGTTGAGCCGCAGGTGCGCGGGCTGGTCGTAGCGCTGGTGATGGCCGAGCTCGGCGGCGGGGACGGCGACGACACGGTCGTGATCCCGAGAGGGGGTGGCGCGCGATGAGCTCCCCCCAGGAGCGCGTAGTGGCGCTGGCAAAGTCCCAGGTGGGCTACGTGCCACCACGCGGGAAATGGAACAAGTTCGCCGAGGCCCTCGACAAGACCGATCTCTATAACTACGCGAAGAACGGCTACGACTGGTGCGACATCTTCTACGACTGGCTGCTCTACCAGGAGTTCGGGCTGGAGCTGTGCAAGGCGATGACCAACCAGCCGACGAAGGGGTGCGGGGCCGGGTGCGACTTCTCCGCCAGCTTCTACCGTGCCGCGAACCAATGGAGCTCAGAGCCTTCCCTTGGTGCGCAAATCTTCTTCGGGTCGAGGGGTGACGAGTATTACACGGGCGTGGTCGTTGGCTACGACTCCGCGCATGTGTACACGGTGGAGGGCAACACGGGCTACTCTGCGGGGTATTCGGGCGGTGCCGTGCTCGAGCGCACCTACGGTCGTGGCGACTCCCGCATCACGGGGTACTGCGTGCCCCGTTGGTCGATGGTTGACGGGCGCGAACCCGTGGTCGACGTCACAAACACCTGGGAGGACACGGGGCAGCTTGAGGTCGACGGGTGGCTTGGCGTGCAGTCTGTCTCCGCTTGGCAGTCCGCCCTGGGGACTCCCGTGGACGGCTTCGTGAGCTCTCAGCCTTGGTCCAACTACGGGAACACACCGAACCTAGTCAGCGTCGAGCGCTGCTACGGCGCCGAGGGCTCCTCGCTCGTCTGCGCGATCCAGCGCGTGGTGGGAGCCGAGGTCGACGGACTCATGGAGCCCCAGACGGTGCGCTGCCTGCAGGCGTGGCTCAACAGCCATGGCTTCGACTGCGGGGCTGTCGACGGTGTGCTGGGGCCTTGCACGGCGATGGCCGTACAGAGATCGCTCAACGCGGGGGCGTGGTCGTGATGGCGGGCGGGAGGCCGACGCCCAGGACGCCACAGAGACGGCCGAGCGACCTTGCCGTGGCGCTCGTATGCGTGCTGCTGATAGGGATACTCGGGCTCTGCGCCTGGCTGGGCATGATGATCACGCGGCCCGTGGAGGAGCCCGAGAAGCTGCCGACACACAGGATGGCGCACGACAGCCTGGCCCCGACCTACACCTACGACGGCGAGGTGATCCGCTGGTACGTGCTCGTGGACCCCGACTTCGGGATCCAATACCTGGTGAACGACCGTGGCGGCTGCTGCGTTCGCCTTGACAGCTACGGCAACGTGATGGGGGTGTCCTATGAGGGTGAGGGCTGAGGCCGTCGTGGCGGCGTGCGTCCTCGTGTGCGCCGCCTGCGTCGCGTGCATCGCCGGGTGCGGGATGAGGCTGCTGGCTGTGGCGCTCGTCCTGGCGCGCGTGATCGTGCAGCGGTGAGGCATCGACTGCTGAGCAAACAGACACCCGCTTCTCCCTTGGGAGGAGCGGGTGTCTGGCAAACCATGGATATGGTGTGATGTAGCGGAGCGGAGGCGGCAGCCACGCTCAGAGGAGCTTCCTCCTCGCAACCCTCAGGTAGAGCTTCTTGAACCTTCCGTGCGTGCCGAAGACCTTCTCGTCGGTGGCCGTCTGCTCGCGCCTCTGATACTTCGCCTCCGTCAGCTCCAGGGTGCACAGCAGGTCGGCCACCTGAAGCAGACGGTACTGGGAGGGGCTCGCGCCGCGATAGACGACGGCGTTCTTGGACAGTGCGTACTCCACGGCGTCGCGGATGGCCTTGGTGACCACGCCCTGGCCGCCGTCGTAGTAGACCTTCACCGAGTCGTAGGACTGGAAGTAGGCGAGCTTATCGAAGATGAGGTTGACGATGTCACGGCGGATGCGTGCCGTGAGCGCGTCGGCTCCTCCCACCTCGCGCTTGACGTAGAAGAACGTGTGGTAGCGCACGGGCATGTGCTGGAACATCATGAAGAAGGCCGAGAACATGCGCTTGCGGGTCTCGATATCCAGATTCTCGTAATCGTCGTGGCCGTTCATGAGCGGGGACGCGTGGAAGGGGACGTCGTCAAAGCCCCTCTCCCTGAGGGACGCCTCGTAGACTGCTATGGGGGTCGCAATGTTCTCCCCCTGGTCGTGGAAGACAAGGGTCACCAGGTAGTAGCGCGAGTCCTCCGACCCGCTCTCGTCGACCATCACGCTGAGATCGAGCGGCATGCAACCACCCCTCTTGAAAAAAGAAGCCGGGAGGCAACTCCCGGCACTCGGAAGCCTTCCCCTTGGGGGACGACCACTTACTTTATACCCACTTTCTGCGTCCGGCGCAAGGGTTGTCCTCCACTTGCGCCGGACCTTTTCGTCAGACCACCTTGAACTGGCGCTCCTGCGCACGAGCCTGGGCGAGCATGGCCTCCAGCTGGTCCACGGTGAAGACGAGGGAGGGTGCCGGACTGGCCGCCGGCGCTGGCGCACCGAGGAGGTCTCCGAAGTCCATGTCGAAGCTCTCCTCCACCTTGAAGACGGTGGCGCGCTTGGCGTCGGGGTCCACGTCGGCGTAGGTGTCGAGCGTCATGGTCACGGACGCGTGGCCGAGGTAGCTGGCCACGGTGCGGACGTCGACGCCCTTTGCGATCATCATCGTGGCGAAGGTGTGGCGCAAATCGTGAAAAGTGCACTTGAAGCCGTTCATCTTGCAGAAGGCGGCGAAGTCCTTGCCGAGCATCGTCGGATTGTAGGGGCGGCTCTCGGGCTCCTGGGTGCCCAGGATGTAGGCGTAGGCGGCCGACAGGCCGAATGGCGCGAGCGTGCGCGTGGCCTCCGCGCGCATGGATGCGAGCAGCTCCCAGGTGTGGCGCGTGAGCGGGATGGTGCGAACGCTGGAGCTGGTCTTGGGCTCCTTCACGTAGAAGCCGCCCTCGGCGTTGCCAAGGGCGCGGCGCACGGTGACGGAGTGGTCGGCGTCGCTCACGTCGCCCCAGCGAAGCGCGTACACCTCTCCC
>ERZ772917.586-NODE-586-length-24823-cov-5.021681_pt1 | contig 24823 bp, 16 predicted proteins | sample MGYA00511187_ERZ772917 | MGnify/ENA primary metagenome ERZ772917 (study PRJEB29015, sample SAMEA2737925) | human oral metagenome | biome: human oral; feature: human-associated habitat; material: dental | place: China | collected 2012 ...
GCCGGCGATGCGTCCGTTGTCCTTCACGCCGATGAGCAGTCGTCCGCCATCGGTGTTGGCGAAGGCGCTGAGGGTGCGGGCGATCTTCTTACTGTCGCTGATCTCGAACTTGAAGTCTTGCCGCTGGTGTTCGCCTTCTGCGATGAGTGCTTCGAGGGGGTGCATATAGAGGGTGGAGGGTAGAGGGCGGAGGAGGTTATGTTGTCAACATAAGCCGACAGCCGTTCATTCCGGAGCTCAGACGCCAGTCGAAGTCGCGGAATCAGTGATTCCAGAGCTCAGACGCCAGTCGAAGCCGAAAAATCACTGATTCCAGGGCTCGGACGCCAGTCGAAGCCGCGGAATCAATGATTCCGGAGCTTGGACGCCAGTCGAAGTCGAAAAATCAGTGATTCCAGGGCTCGGACGCCAGTCGAAGCCGCGGAATCAATGATTCTAGAGCTCGGACGCCAGTCGAAGTGCTGCGTCGGATGGGCTATCTAAGGGTTCACACTTCCGGTTGATTCGTCGAGCAGCGCGGCGGCGCGGGCGAGGTCGTATATCGATGAGCTACAAGACAAGATTCCCATCGTCGTCCATCTGCCAAAACGGATTGTAAGCCACCTCAAACACATAGCCGTCCATGTCTTTGAAGTAGCCGCTGTATCCTCCCCAAAATACCTTTTGAGCTGGCTTCACGATGGTTGCTCCCAGACGGCCGGCTTCCCGCATCACCTCGTCCACCTCTTCTTCTGATGTGGCGTTGTAACTAATCGTTATACCAGAAAAATCAGTTGGCTGTCGGCTGAGCGTGGTGTCTTTTTCCAACTCTTCAATCGGATACAGCCCCAAAACGATTCCCCCCAAAGGGAACAGGGCATAATCTTCCTGACTCTGTTCTGAGCGTTTCCAGCCTAAGCCTTCATAGAAAGCCAACGCCTTTAGGAAATCTCTTACTCCTAATGTGATCAAAGTGAATTTCTGTCTCATAATCATTGATGCATGATGCGTCTTCAGGTGAGCAGCGCGGCGGCGCGGGCGAGGTCGTCCGGGGTGTCGATGCCGACGGTGTCGTAGGGGGTGACGGCCACGCGGATACGGTAACCGTTTTCGAGCCAACGCAGTTGCTCGAGGCTCTCGGCCTTCTCCAACGACGATTGCGGCAGCAGCGTGATGGCACGGAGCGTCTCGACGCGGTAGGCGTAGAGGCCGATGTGCTTGTAGAAGGTGTGGCGTCGGAGCCACTCGGTGTGCACGGCGCCGCGGATGTAGGGGATGATGGAGCGGCTGAAGTAGAGCGCGTCGCCGTGGATGTCGAAGGCCACCTTGGGCGTGTTCGGGTTGAAGAGCGTCTGCTCGAAGTCGCCGTCGGGGTCGAAGGCTTTGGCCAGCGTGGCGATGCGCACGTCGGGCGCGTCGAAGCAACGCTTGAGCTGCTCTATCTGCTCGGGGCGGATGAAGGGCTCGTCGCCCTGGATGTTGATCACCACGTCGGCCGTGGCGCCCACCTTGTCGCAGGCTTCGCGACAGCGGTCGGTGCCGCTGCGGTGCGTGTCGGAGGTCATGACGACGTCGCCGCCGAAGGCCTCGACGGCCCGACGGATGCGTTCATCGTCAGTAGCCACAACGAGGCGGTCTACGCTGGGGCGTACGCGTTCGTAGACGCGCCGAATCATGGGCCTTCCGCCCAAGTCGGCCAGCGGTTTGCCGGGGAAGCGCGTCGATGCGTAACGCGCGGGGATGATGCCAAGGAAGTGCATAGGGATATAAGTAGTTATCGGCCTTCGGCCGGGTAGTTATGCGGCTTTCGCCGCGGTAGTCAGGGGTAGTTACATGTAGGGGCGTATCGCATACGCCCTGGGAGTTATGCGGCCTTCGCCGCGGTAGTTAGAAGTAGTTAGAGGTAGTTACATGTAGGGGCGTATCGCATACGCCCCGAAAGGGGGCGAACGATCGTCTCGGCCGGGTACGGGCTGGGGCGTATGCGATACGCCCCTACAACAAACCACGGATTAACGTTTGCGCGCCTGTCGCTGGTTGCTGCGCTGCTTCTGCTGACGCTCCAACTCGGCTTGTTGCTTCTTCTGCATCTCGGCCATGCGCTCCATGAAGCTGCCACGCTTGCGGGGCTTCTTCTTGTTCGCCTCGAGCTTGGCCAAGAGCTTGTCTTCGTTGATGAAGTAGCGGAAGGAGGCCGTCTGCAGGATGGTGATCAGTGTGGAGACGAGGAAGTAGTAGCTCAGTCCCGCGGAGTTCTGGTTGAAGATGAAGAAGAACATCACGGGCATCATGTACGTCATCATGGCCATGCCGGGCATCTGTTGCTGACCGGTGTTGCTCATGTTCATGTTGATCTTGGAGTAGACCACGTTGACGATCGTCATCAGCAGACAGAAGAGGCTGATATGGTTACCCATGAAGGAGCTGATGAGCGGGATGTTAGCGTCCCACGAGATGACGGCGTCGAACGTGGAGAGGTCTTTGGCCCAGAGGAACGACTGCTGACGCAGCTCGATGGCCGTCGGGAAGAGCCAGTAAAGCGCGATCAGGATCGGCATCTGGAGCAGCATCGGCAGACAGCCGCTCATAGGGCTGGCTCCGGCGCGACTGTACAGCTCCATCGTGGCCTTCTGACGGTCCATCGCCTGCTCCTGCTTCGGATAGCGGGCGTTGATCGCCTCCACCTGCGGGCGCAGCACACGCATCTTGGCCGTCGACATGTACGACTTGTACGTCAGCGGGAAGAGCACGGACTTGACGATGAGCGTAAGGATGAAGATGATCAGGCCGTAGTTCGTGAGGAAGCGGCCGAGATAGTCGAAGATGGGCACGATGAAGTAGCGGTTGATGGGGCGCACCCATTTGTAGCCCAGCGGCACGAGCTCGTCGAGCGAGAGGCGGTCGGCCTTGTCGCGCCCCTTATCGTATGCGCCGAGCAGATTGTACTTGTTCGGGCCAATGAAGTAGCTGAAGCCGATAGTGTCGGGCTTGGACGGGTCGAAGTCGACGCTCGTCATGGCTGTGAAGGCCTTCAGGTGCGCCGTGTCCGCCTCGGGCGTCAGGTGCGACTCCAGCTTGGAAGCCGTGAAGGCATCGTCGGCAATGAGCACCGTGGCGAAGTACTTGTTCTTGTAGCCGATCCACTTCAAGCGGTTGGAGATCTGCTTGCTGTCGTCCTTCGTTTCGCTCAGCTTGTCCACGTCGTCGGCCACGTATTTATAGTAGAGGCCGGTGTACTGGTTCTCGTACTTGCGGCCGTGCTCTAATTGTCGCGCGTGCTGCGTCCAGGTCAGGTCGAGGGAGCGGGTGGAGGGGGCGAGGATGCCGTTCATGCCGGCCGAAAAGATCGTGTAGCGCAGCATGTAATCGTCTGGCGCGAGGGAGTAGGAGAAGTCCATGTGCGCACCGTCTCCGGCATCGATGCGCATGGTGACTGAGCGACCATCGGCGCCCTTGATGGGCGTGAAGTAGAGGTCGGACGTGTTGACGATGCGCTGATTGGCTGTGATCATCGTCAGGTTGAAGGCGGACTCGTCCGAGCCGTCGAAGAGGACGAGCGGCTGCTTGTCGTAGGTGGTGTACTCCTTCAGTCGGGCGTAGCAGAGGCGGCCGCCCTTGGTGCTGATGCGCACCTCCACCTTGTCGTTCTCGAGGGTGACGAACTCCTCTGTGCCGACGGCGGCGCGTGCAAAGGCTCCGTATGTGCCGCGCAGACGCTCCTCACGTACGGAGTCGGGCAGGCCGACGGTATCCGCGGCCGTTGTCGGAGCGAGAGTGGCTGCGGCCTTCGCTTGGTCTATCTGAGCCAAGGCGGCCTGTTCCACTCGGGCCACCGAGTCGTTGTAACGCTGTTGCGCCTTGATCTGTTCCTCACTCGGGCGGTTGAACCAGACGAAAAGCACCAGCACCACCCCGATCAGTATGAAACCGATCACTGTATTCTTATCCATTGACATATTCTTTCAAGTAGTTATGGAGGCTACGCCTCCGGTAGTTATGCGGCCTTTGGCTGCGGTAGTTGGGGCGCCTCAACATGAACGCCCGATGTATTTATGTGTATGTGTTATCGTCGTCTGGCCGAACTTATTGTAGGGGCGTTGCCCCCGATCCCCCACCTTCTTTTCTTTCCTTGATGAAAGAAAAGAAGGCAAAAGAAAATCAAGCCCTCACGGAGGGCGTTTTGTTTGCCGGCTACGTGTGTGACGGTTATTTGTTGATTGCTGCTTTGATGAATCCCATGAACAGCGGATTAGGACTGAGCACGGTGCTGGTGTACTCGGGGTGATACTGCACGCCGATGAACCAGCGCAGGCCGCTCACCTCGACTGCTTCGACGAGGCCCGTATCGGGATTCTCGCCCACGCACTGCATGCCGGCGGCCTCGAAGCGATCCTTGTATTCGTTGTTGAACTCGAAGCGGTGGCGGTGGCGCTCTTGGATGTGATCGCGTCCGTAGGCGGCGCTGATGTGTGAGCCGGGGCGCAGGATGCAGTCGTAGGTGCCGAGGCGCATGGTGCCGCCCATGTTGACTACGTTCTTCTGATCCTCCATGAGGTCGATGACGGGGTGTGGCGTCTGCGGATCCATCTCGGTGGAGTTGGCGGTCTCGAGGCCGAGCACGTCGCGGGCGAACTCGATGACGATGCACTGCATGCCGAGGCAGATGCCGAGGGTGGGGATGTCGTGCTCGCGGAGGTAGCGGATGGCGGCCAGTTTGCCTTCGACGCCGCGCTGGCCGAATCCGGGGGCGATGATGACGCCGTCGAGATCGCCTAAGAGTTCGCTGGCGTTTTGGTTGTTGATTCGCTCTGAGTGGATGAGGCGGAGGTCGAGTTTGCGGTCGTTATAGATGGAGGCGATGAGGAGCGATTCGTCGATGGACTTGTAGGCGTCTTGCAGCTCGACGTATTTGCCTACGAGGCCGATGCGGACCACGTCGGTGGCTCGCTTCTTCCGGTCGAGGAAGTCCTTCCACGGGTTCAGCTCCGGCGTGGGGCCGACTTCGAGGCCGAGCTTTTCTAATACGATGGAGTCCATCTGCTGGCGTTGGAGCATGAGGGGGACTTCGTAGATGGTGGGGACGTCGACGGACTGGACGACGGCTTCTTTCGAGACGTTGCAGAAGAGGGCGACTTTACGGAGGAGCTCGGGGTTGAGTTCGTGCTCGGTGCGGAGGACGAGCATGTCGGGCTGCACGCCGAGTTCTTGCAGCTGCTTGACGGAGTGCTGGGTGGGCTTCGTCTTGTACTCTTTGGCGGCGGCGATGAAGGGGACGTAGGTGAGGTGGACGCAGAGGCAGTCGCGGCCGAGCTCCCAGCGCAGCTGGCGGACGCTCTCGATGAAGGGGAGGGACTCGATGTCGCCGACGGTGCCGCCGATTTCGGTGATGACGAAGTCGAACTGGTTTTTGGCGCCGAGGAGCTTGACGTTGCGCTTGATTTCGTCGGTGATGTGGGGGATGACCTGTACGGTCTTTCCTAAGTAGTCGCCGCGGCGTTCTTTGTCGATGACGCTTTGGTAGATGCGGCCGGTGGTGATGCTGTTGGCGCGGGTGGTGGGGATGTTGAGGAAGCGTTCGTAATGGCCGAGGTCGAGGTCGGTCTCGTGCCCGTCGACGGTGACGAAGCATTCGCCGTGCTCATAGGGGTTGAGTGTGCCTGGGTCGACATTAATATATGGGTCGAACTTTTGGATCGTCACCCGGTAGCCGCGTGCCTGTAGCAGCTTGCCCAGCGACGCCGAGACGATGCCTTTACCAAGGGACGAAACGACACCGCCTGTCACAAAAATGTACTTCGTATTTGCCACAATTATTCCTTTCTTTTTTAACGGCGGGCAAAGATAGACGTTCATTCCAAACGGTTTCCGCGCGAAGGAGATAGCGCTTTGGGGGGAGTGATGGGGGGGCGAGGGCGTGGCTGGCTGGCAGTTGCTCTCTGAATGTCGCGGCGACGGTGTCGACGTTAAGTTCCTGCTCTCTGAGAAGCTGTTTGGTATTTCAGAGGATAACAGCTTCTGAATGAAAAATGCTTGCTCAACCTGAGCAAGCGCCGAAAAAAACGATTTGTCATTTGCTCAACTTGAGCAAGCGCCAAAAAGTCAGTGAGGCCATTTGCTCAACCTGAGCAAGCATCGAAAAAACCGATTTGTCATTTGCTCTGGCCGAGCAAGCACCCGAAAAACCGATTTGTCATTTGCACCGGCGGTGCAAGCACTCGAAAAACCAATTTGTCATTTGCACCGCCGGTGCAAGCACCGAAAAAACCGATTTGTCATTTGCACCGCCGGTGCAAGCACCCGAAAAACTGATTTGGCATTTGCACCGCCGGTGCAAGCATCCGAAAAACGCTTTGGCCGTCGCATGACTTCCGTAGAAACTCTGATTACTGGCTTTATTCTTACATCGAACTCGCGTGTCCTTAAAATAATCAGTCAATAAATTCAAAACAGCTTCTGAGAAAGGGGGTGTGCCAAGGGGAGGGGCGACCGGGAGTGGCCGCCCCTGTGAATAGGTGTGATATGGACGGTGGGCGACTACTGGGCGAGGGAGAAGCGGAGGCTGATGCCGTAGTCGGCGTTGGAGGTGGGGTAGGAGCTGCTGGAGACGAGGGGGGTATTGAGCTGCAGGTCGTAGTAGGCGCGTAGGGTGACGGCGCGGCTGAAGGCGTAGTCGGCGGAGAATTGCAGGCTTTGGGTCATGGTGCCGGCGGTCATTTGGGTGTAGACGTTCTCGATCTTTCGGATGAGGGATTGGGTCTTGCGTCGGGAGTAGTCGAAGCGGAGGGTGAGGTCGTTGCTGAAGTCGCCCTTCTTACGCATTTTGAGGACTTTGTTGAATTCGGCGTATTTGTATCCGAGGCTGAGGGTGAACTCGCTGGAGTGGGTCTCTACGATTTGGAAGGAGGGGACGTTGAGGTTGAGGTTGCGGTTCTTTTGGATGCGGAGGCCGGCGGTGATGTTGTTGAGGAAGGTGGCGTCGAGGCCGATGAGCGGGGTGAAGCTCTCGGTGATGTTGACGGTGGAGATGTCGTAGGGCGAGGAGGGGCGTGGATCGTGTGTTTGGGGGTCTTCGATGTAGCCGTGTTCGCCGCGGAGGCCGATCCAAGAGAGGTGTGAGTTGTAGGTGCCGACGCTGTAGGTGCATCGGTACTGGTGGTTGAGGGTCATGGCCTTGAAGTAGCGGTGGATGAGGGGTATTTGTATGAGTCCGTCGTAGGAGATGCGCCAGTTGGGCAGGAGGCTACGGACGGAGGGGAAGGCGGTGAGGCTGACGTTTGTGGCGCTGCGTCCGGTGTAGGCCGCGATGAAGGCGGGGATGAGGACGTCGGGCGAGTTTGTGCTGATGCGGCTCTTCTCGGGGTTGTAGGCGCTTCCGGCCAGGGGGGAGGAGGCGAGGAATCCGGTGGAGGGATAGGTGGTGGCGGAGTAGATGTCCGAGAGGCGTGAGGCGATGATGGTTCGGTTGTCGATGAAGCGGCGGAAGGGTTCTGACTCGTAGCCGTTCAGTGCGCTGCCGAGGGAGGCGAAGGTGCTGCCGATGGCGGCGGTGGTCATGTTGAAAGTGCCGAGGTAGGTGGTGGGCATGCCGGCGTAGAGGTACTGTATCTCGGCGTCGCGGGTGTCGACGCGGTTGATGTTGAGTTCGACTTTGAGGCCGATGGCAGGCTCGAGGGTGACTGATCCGTTGAGGGTGCGGCTGCGGTTGATCATGGCGCGGTAGTCTTGCTCGCTCTCGGTGAGTAGCCATCCGCGATCGTAGGCTTCGCGCACGTAGCTTTCGCGTACGTTGCCGAAGGCGAAGTCCCATCCGGGGGCGTTGCCGTGGGGTGTGCCTGCCTGCCCGATCCAGTTGCCGATGAGGGGTTGGAAGCCGGCTATTTGCATGCCGTCGGCTTGGGTGTACTGGAGGTTGATGCGGCGGATCATCATCAGGAAGCGTGTGCCGTACTCAAGGGCTTTGAAGACGGGAGTCTCTTCGCGCGGGGGGGCGGGGACGATGACGAGGCGTATCTCGGCGGAGTCGCGGTTAGTGATGCGTATGCGTGCGAAGTCGAGCACTTTGTAGGTGACGTTGTAGCGTGAGCTGTCGTCGGTGCGTCGGGCGGTGATGCGTGAGAACTTTTTGTTCATGAGGGAGTGCGTGACGATGACGCCACTGTCGGGGCTGAGGCGCAGGGTGGTCTCGAATTTGGGCCGTGCGCGACCGCGGCGTACGCCTATCTCTCGGCGGTTGCCCTCGATGACGGTGCTGTATTTCTGATTGATGGTCTTGAGGAAGCGGTTCTTGTTGTAGAAGTTGAGCATGTTCAGGCTGCCGTTGAGGGTGATTTGTCGTTGGCTTTTGATCGTGTTGCCTGTCTCGGTCTTTTGGTCGATGAGAGATCCGCGATCCCAGTTGTACTGTGCGGTGTAGGCTAGGCTGCCGGCCACCCAGTCGAAGATGGGGATGTACTGCATGGGCAGGCTGTAGGAGAGGTTGAAGGTTTGGTCGTAGGCCAGGGGTGTGCCGAGCTTGGCGATGCTCTTCTTGACGGAGTCGCGCCAGAGTTCGTAGTCGGTGCGGTTGAGCTTCTTGTTGACCTGCACGTGTGGCTCTTCGATGCGTGCGTTGGTGCCAGCGTTGAAGTCGAGGGTGAGGTTGTTGAGGGGGCTCCAGCGAATGCTGAAGGAGCGATCCCAAGTGAAGCGGCTGCTGAAGGATACGGGCAGGGTGGCGACGGAAGCGGCGTCGTCTAAGTGATCCATGTCGCGGAGCTGTATCTCGTAGTAGTTGCGGAGCATGGAGGTTTGGAAGGAGACGTTGGTGGGGAGGTAGTTGATGGCGAACTGCTTGATGTAACGCGTGAATCCGTTGCTCTTCTCTAAGTCGCGGAAGGGCTGGAAGGGGCGCACGTAGGGGGTGTACATGTAGTTGAAGTTGCCCTGGTAGCTCTTGGTGGTTTCGTAGACGGTTTCAGGGTTTTTGCGCTCGTTCTCGTTGTAGGCGTAGCCGAAGGAGAAGTTGGCGGGGTCGTAGGGCATGGGCGTCTTGCTTTGGATGTTCACGAGGGCGTTGGTGACGGCAAGGCTTTTGGTGGTGACTTGCTGCTGGGTAAGGCTCTTGATAGAGTCCTTCTGTGAACGTGTGACGGCGGCGTCGAGGGCGTCGCTGAGGTGGATGTCACCGTCGAGGGGATTGTATTCCGGCGTGATGGTTTCGCGGGAGTAGGCGTAGTAGAGGGGCAGGTTGACTTGGGCCTTTTCGGGGAAGAATTTGCCAAGTTGCACGTTGGTGGAGACGGCGTACTGGGTGTAGTTATCCATGCTGCGCTCGCCGACGGATTGGTCGATGTTGCCGAAACCGGCGGTGGTGATGCGTCCGGCGGCATTGATGGTTCCGAGGTCGGAGAGGGCGATGCTGAGTGTGCCGTTGGCGGCCCATCCCCCCTTCTCGTCGAAGTCGGTCATGCGGAGTTCGTTGACCCACACTTCGCCGCTCTTAATGTCTTTCGAGTTGTTGCGAATGCCGATCATGATGGTCTTGACCTCGGCAAGGCTGGGGTTGCCGACGACGCTGATCTTGTTGAGCTGTCGGTCGGGGTCGAACTCGGAGAAGACCGTGGCGAAGGTGACGCCGGTGCGGCCTTCGCGTTTGGCGCGGTTACGTCGGTTCTTGAGGTTGGTGAGGACTTCGGTCGAGAAGTCGATCATGTTGCTTTCGGGCCAGACGGTCATGCGGTCGGCGTCGCTGTTGTTATTGTAGTGTCCGGCCGGAGTGAGGCGGAGAGGCACCTCGTACTCGTAGTAGTTGTTCTTGTAGTCCGAACCGAGGCGGATGAAGACGGAGAGTTCGCCGTCAGCGAGGTTGGTGACGTCGTTGATGAAGCGTTCGGCGTGGACGAAGAGCTGCATGCGCTTGTAGCGTCGCATGTCGTAGTTGGTGGTCTTGTAGATGGCGCGTGCGTCTTGCGAGGCGAGGTTGGCAACCTTCATGGAGAGTGCCTGTTCGTTCTGCTGGCGTATCTGCGGTTGGCTGGGGTCGGTCATTCGGGTGACGCCCGGTGGGAGGATGTAGTTGACGGGTTCGCGGTCGCCGTTTTCCTCGATGTTGACGGAGGTGACGTCGAGCGTGCCGTTGACGGAGGGCGGTGTGCCGGGTGCGGAGAGGCTCTGCAGGTAGGTGCGCCAGTCTCCACGGACAAGCTCGAAGGTGCCGAGGCGGAGCACGGTGGTCTCGGAGAACTCGGTCATGTAAAGGCGGATGAAGCGCATGCTCTTGTAGCCCTGTATGGATCCGACTCGGCGGAGGTATTCCTTGACGGGCACCTTGAACTGATACCAGGTGACGGTGGCGGTGTCGCCATTGGGCAGTCGGACGCGGGCGTTTCGCTCGTTGACGATGTAGTTGTGTCCGACGACCATGTCGCGTGGGCGGATGGAGATTTTGTATTCGTAGTAGCGCTCGTTGTCGCTCATGGTGTTGTCGGCGTTGAGGTCCTCAACGTCGGGGATGGTTTTGGCGGAGATGTCGTAGCTCTCGGGGGAGTCTTCTGAGGCGGTGGAGTTGCCTTCGGTGCCGTTGTAGTGCTTGTATCGGGTGAGGATGTCGACCTCGTCGCGGTCGTAGTCTGAGCCGCGGAAGTAATGATAGTCGTCGCCGGCGGGGTCGTTGACGGGTGAGAGGGGATCGCGCTCCCAGCGCATCCAGGTCTCGGCGGAGACTTTGGTGCGGAGGCGTTCGAGGTAGTTTCGGTAGGTGGGGAAGGCCTTTTCTTCGGTCGAGGAGAGTCCGTTGAATCCGACGTCCTGCATGCGGCGTGCGCCGGAGGAGTTGTCGAAGGCGTAGACGGTGCTTTGCTGCCGTGAGGTCTTTCCCCAGACGCCGGTGTCGACTTGACTGAGGTCGCCGTTGACGGGGAGTCCGTTCTCGAAGAACTTCTTGCCGTCCTTGAGTACGTCTTCAGAGACGTCGCCGAGGTTCAGATAGAGGTCGCCTCCGACAGCTGTTTCGCGGTTATAGATGAATGGATCCATCATCCAGAACTCGACGTACTCGATGTTGGCGGTCTCGAAGTCGGTGGGGTCGAGCTTGCGCATCATGCCGCCCCAACGCTTCTTCGGATTGGTGAGTGTGCCGTCGAGGTTGACGCCTTCGGCATCGAGGTTGTAGGGGCCGCGTTCGTTGGGGTAGAAGGCGAGGTTGAGGGTGTTGAGGATGTTGTTTTCGTTGTAGGCGAGGTCTTTGTTGGGGTAGATCTCGGAGTATTCGATGGGCCGGACGTAGTGGTTGGAGATGTCGCGGTCGGTGATGTGGCGGGGCCGGAGGGTGGAGTTGCGGCGGGTGAAGATGCCGTCGATGTAGTACCAGGCGAAGAGTGCGCGGTTACGTCCGTACTCCACGTTGTTGGTTAGAGCGGCTTCAGGGAAACGTGCGGAGGCGCTGTTGTCGTAGGGCACGCTGGCGAGGGCCCAGGGGTAGGGGTTGAGCAGGTCGTAGCTGCTTTGGGTGGACTCGAAGTCGTCGAGGTAGGAGTAGCGGCCGGTGTTTTCGTTTTGGTAATGGCCGGCAATGAGGTGTGCAAACTCGGCGTTGAAGGAGATTTGGCTGGGCTTGGTGAGGTTCAAGAGGGGGAGCTTGTCGACGGCGTTAGTGAGCCATTGGCTTTCGCCTTTGTAGGCGAGGTTGGCGCCCCAGAGGGTGTTGTTGATTGCCTCGTCGCCCATGGTGGTTTTGGTGGTGAGGGGCATTTCGGAGAGGTGCATGACGGTGGCGCCGGCGGAGAAGTTTTTGGAGAACTCGTAGTTGAGGTCGAAGCCCATCATGGTCTTGCGTTGCATGTTGTAAACCGATTGGTTCTCGAGTGAGACGCTGACGGTGCTTTGTCCGGCCAGGACGCCTTCGTTGAGGATGCGTACGATGCCGGAGGCGTAGTCTACGGTGTAGTCTACGTTTTCGGTCAGGCGTACGCCGCCGGCGGTGACGACTACGGATCCGCGGGCGATGTTGGTGGAGCCGAGGTTGATTTCTGAGGCGGAGGAGGCGCGATACTTGCCGCGGAGCTTGAATTTGTTTTTCTCGGCGATCTGCTGTGCGACGGTTTTGGTGGAGTCGTAGAGCTCTTGAAAGACGTATCGGTTGGCGATGGCGTCGTTGCCGATGGCTTTTCGGAGGTGGCTCCCGAAGGGTTCGATGACGGGGAAGAAGATGCGTCCGTTAGCGGGCTGTATGGTGTAGCCCTCGACGAAGTCGAAGTAGCCGTTGGGGTAGGGTTCGTTGTGGTCGTCGAGGCGGTCGAGGTTCATGACTTGGAGGAGGGTTTTGCCGGAGATGTTTCCCTCTTGGATGCTGTAGACGTAGGTGCCGACAGTGTCGCTTTGGTAGACGACATCGAGCTTGAACTTGTCTTTCTGCACGGAGAAGGCGTCGAGGGAGTAGACGTTTTTCATCATCAGGTCCCAAAAGGGCATGCCGGGGGCTTCGTTGATGCCTTTGATGAGCTTGACGAAGAGGCATCCGGAGGTGTTTTGAGTGTTGTCGCCGGAGAATTCGCCCACTTGGTAGGTTTGTCCGCCGTAGGTGTACTGGAAGGCGACGGCGAGGCTTTCTTCAGGCTGCAGCTGGGACTGGAGGGAGATGTATCCGAGGGCATCGTTGAGGGTGTACTCTGTGGGGCTGAGTAGGCGTGCGCTGCCGATCTTTTCGTAGTCGCGGCCGTCCTCGAGGAAGCTGAGGGCGCCGTTGACGCGGTCGATGCTGCGTGCGTCGGTGAGTGCGGCTACGCGGGTGTAGAGTGTGTTGGCTTGGTTGTAGGTGAGGCGGAGGGTGCCGGAGGGTTGCACTTCGGCGGTGTTGCCGATGCGTTGGTTTTCGCCGAGGTCGGAGAAGGCGACGATGTCGCGGGCTTCGTTGTAGTTACCGCGTCGGTTGGTGACCCAGACTTCGATCTTGGTGATTTTGGCGGTGGAGGCGACGAGGGGGAGTTTGGCCATGGCTTGATCGTAACGGTCGCGGAAGAAGTGGCCGAGGAAGAAGTGGCGGCTTTCGTCGTAGTTGTCGATGTTGATTTCAAAGTCGGTGGTTTGTGCGCCGCCGCGGGAGGAGACGGTGCGCGACTCGGAGTTTTGCTGGGCCAGGAGGGCGTTGAGGCGGAGCTTGCCGAATTGCAGCTCGGTCTTGATGCCGAAGAGGGCTGCGCCGCCGCGTATGAGTGAGTTGTTGGTGGTGAGGCTGACGTTGCCGGCCTCGATGTTTTTGATGATTTCGTCTTCTTCTCCGGCGTAGGCGAGCTTGAGCTGTGAGGCGTCGAACTCGAAGGAGGATTGGGTGTTGTAGGTGAGCCCGAAGTTGACTTTGGTGCCGACGGAGGCCTGCATGTTGAGCTGCACGTTGTTGTCGAAGTTGAAGTAGGAGTGGTTGCGGGAGTGCTCGGGCAGTGAGGGGTTTTTGGTGCCGCTGGACTTCATGCCGACTTTCATCTCGGCGGTTCCTTGGGAGCGGACGCGTACGCCGCCGGGGCCGAAGACGCGATCGGCGGGTCCGATGTTGAAGCGCATGTCCATGAGGTTGAGCTTTTCGCCGGCTGACTGGCGGAAGTTTTCCTCGTTCTTCTGCCGGTAGTAGGCGTGCATGGATTGCTGCATGCTGTAGTCTTGATATTGCTCGGCTGTGAGTGTGATGGGTGTGCCGATCTCCATGTCGCCGACGCGGGTGCGGATGATGTACATGCCGGTGATGAGGTCGTACTCGATGGTGGTTTTGAGGTTGTCTGGTGTGTGCAGGTCGGCGGGGGTGGGCTGCGTCAGGTCGCGGTAGAAGAGGGGCGAGGTGCGGGCTACGGGGTAGCGGGGCTTGATGGCGGCTGGCAGGGCGTCGGCTGCTCGTGCGGAGTCGGCGCGCAGGGCTGTGCGTGCGGAGTCGGTTCGCAGGGTGTCGGCTGGGGTTTGTGCGGTGGCGTGTCCGGCGGTGAGGAGGAGGGTGAAGAGCGTAAGGACGAGGCACACGAAGTGATTCATCGGAGCGTGTGAGGCGCCATTTGCTGAGCCAACGGGGCTTTGCGCTTCGGAAAAATGCCTTTGGCTGAGCCAATGGGGCTTTTCAACTTGGAAAGGTCTCTTTGGCTGAGCCAACGGGGCTTTGCGTGGTCCGAATGAGGGGTGTGTGCAACCTGTTTTCATATACGTAACGGCTTCTAAGGGTGGGGATCAGAGCATTTTCAGTGCGCTGCGTACGAGTTGCTCGACGGGCATGCCGGGTTCGGCCTTGAGGAGCTTTTCGACGGCTTTCTGCGAGGCGTTCTTTTGGAAACCGAGCATGACGAGTGCGGCGATGGCTTCTTCGGCGGTGTCTGTGCGTGTGCCTTGTGTGGCGGCGGCACGGCGTTCGTCGAGTCCGGCTACGGGGCGGACTTTGCTCTTGAGGTCGACGACGATGCGTTGGGCTGTCTTGTTGCCGATGCCTTTGACGGTGGTGAGGGTGGCGTCGTCGCCGGCGGCGATGACGTCGATGAGGTCTCCGGGCTTGAAGGAGGAGAGGATCATGCGGGCGGTGTTGGGGCCGACGCCGGAGACGGAGGTGAGGAGGAGGAAGAGTTCGCGCTCTTCGCGGCCGGCAAAGCCGTAGAGGAGGTGGGCGTCTTCGCGTATGACTTCGTGGATGAAGAGGGTGCCTTGGCGACGTCCCTCGAAGGCGCTATAAGTGGTCAGTGAGATGTTGACAGCGTAACCGATGCCGCCGCACTCGATGATGATGAGCGCGGGTTGCAGTTTTACAATCTCTCCTTTGATGTATTCGATCATAATTCTTTTTGGGGGGTATCTATTGTCCAAACAATTCGGCATGAGAACCTATACGAGTCAATCGAATGACTTCTTCGTTGTCCGCATTAATTTCCATCCATATCAATAGAAGATCGCCTTCGATGTGCAGCTCCATGTATCCGACATAGTTTCCGATGAGCTTATGTGGCCTCATGGATGGAGGTATCTCAAGACCTTCTGCCAGCATTTGTATGGCATTGGAAATCTTGACTCGTTTCTCCGGCATGTGGCGAAACTTCTTAAGGTCCTTCTTGAACTTTGTGGAATATTCAATCCTCCTCTTCATCGTCTCCAAACAGTGAGGCCTCGATGGTTTCCAAATTAGTCGTATCGACAACGCCGGCTACTTTCCCTTCTCGCGCCTCTCTGCATGCTTGTATAGTCTCTTCGTTGTAAGGCCTGTATCCCATCTCGTAAAGCAGTGCTTCCAGATAGTTGCTCAGGCTCTTGTCCTCTCTCTTGGCTTCTTCTTTGAGCTGCTTCAATACACCGGAATTGATCCGAATAGAAGCCGAGGATTTCGTGATGGTTGTATTCATAATTGCGAGATGTATTTCTTTTAAATACGTACCCCTCTTAACGGGGGAGGGGTGGGAAAAGTATAAGCGGGGGCGTGGCAGGGCGGGGGCGTGGCAGGATTCACAGTGAATCGAAAAAGCGCGTCAGCAGCCCGCCTACATATACTTCCGGACGAACTTGCGGACGCGGGCGGTGTACTCTGCGCGGTGGTCGCGATAGGAGAGGGCGTGGGCGGAGCCGGGGGCGATCCAGAGCTCGCGGTCGCCACGACGTTTGGCCTCGTAGAGGGGATGAACCATGTCGGTGGGGACGTAGCCGTCTGCCTCGCCGTGGATGAAGAAGATGGGGAGCTCGGAGGCGGCAACTTGTGCCAAGGAGGAGGCTTGGAGGAAGTCCCACCCGTAACGGGCGCGGCAGAGCATGCTGGTGGTGTAGAGCAGGGGCACCTCGGGCAGGCCGTATTGCGTGCGTAGCTCCTTAGCGAACTCGTCCCAAACGCTGGTGTAGCCGCAGTCTTCCACGCAGCATCGCACGTCGGCCTGTTGCTCTTCGCCGGCCACCATCATCGCTGTGGCGGCGCCCATCGATATGCCGTGCAGGGCGATCGTGGCTTCGGGACCGAAAAGTTCGTCGGCGATGCGCGTCCAGCGGATCACGTCGAGGCGGTCGAGCCAGCCCATGCGGATATAGTCGCCGCCGCTTTGTCCGGCGCCGTAGAGGTCGGGCAGGAGGATGTTGAAGCCGAGATCGTGGTGATAGAGATAGCCGATCATGAGCATGCGCACGGCGCAGTCCTTGTAGCCGTGGAGGATGACGGCCGTGCGACGCGTTGGGCGCGGGGCACGGGCATAGAGGGCGTGCAAGCGGGTGCCGTCGTCGGAGGTGATGAAGGTGTCGCGCAGGGCGCCCTCGCGGCGGAGGTCATCGACCCAGGGGCGGAGGAAGGGGTACGTCTCGAACATGTAGGCATACGACCCGTCTGTGTCGCGACCTTTGTTGTTGGAGGGGCAGAGGGCATGGTCGAGCAAGAAAAAGCTGCCGGCGATAAGTGTGATGATGCCAAGCAGCAGAAGGCTGAGCAGTGTGTTGCGTAATCTTTTCATCATGGCCGCAAAGGTAAGGCGTGGGGGGAGCGAGAAATGCTTTCACCCCCGTATGCTCACTCCGGACACGCTTGCAGCAGTTCGCTGACTGTGCGGCCGAGCGTAGGGTGGACAAATTCGGGCGCGATCTCGGCGAGCGGTTCGAGGACGAAGCGTCGCAGGTGCATGAGGGGATGAGGCAGAGTCAAGCGGGGCGTGGCGAGGCACGTGTCGGCGTAGAGGAGGATGTCGATGTCGATCGGGCGATCGGCATACGTGCCGTCGGGCGTAGACTTGACGGTTCGCCCTAATTCGCGCTCAATAGCTTGCGTCAGGTCGAGCAGCGGCAGGGGGGCGAGCGAAGTGCGGAGCAGCACGGCGACGTTGAGGAAGGGGTGAGGCGAGCGGAATCCCCACGGTTCGGTCTCGTAGTAACGCGAAACGGCGAGCGTGGTTCCGGCTCGGCGGGTCAACTGCTCAATCGCCGTCGTGATCAGTGTGTGCCGGTCGCCAAGGTTGGAGCCGAGGCTGAGGCAGACGTCGGTGGGCATTGTAGATTGTAGAGAGTAGTAGAAGTTGGATGATGATGGGGGGTAGGGGCAAAAAATGGCTCTATAACGGATTGTATGGGTGAGCTTAGGAAGCCTTCCGAGGCGTAGAATCAATGATTCCGGAGGTTAGGAAGCCTTCCGAGGTATAGAATCACTGATTCCGGGATTTATGCTAACAACATGAGCCCCGCTTTTTTGGGGGGGTGAAAGGTTTCCTAAGCTTACCCATACAATCCGTTATAGAACCGATAAATCTCGGCTAATCGAGCATGAGCGCCATGTGGAGCTGAGAAATATCAGCCGTCGTGAGACGCGCGTCGAGCAGCGCGGCCAGTCCGTAAGGCTGCGCAGGTCGGTCGGGGGTGGGGGGGCGACGAATGCGGAGGTGCGTGGCGGTGTGGCGCGTAGCGGCGGCGCGAAGCAGGGCTGCCTCGGCTTCTAAGTCATCGGTGAGCAACTCCTTGACGCGCACCATGCCATCGGCCTCGGGCGCCTCGAACAGAAAACCGACGGGACGTCCGTCGGCCAAGGCCACGAGGACGCTGCCTCCATCGACCTCACAGTCCTGACGGATGGTGTCGAAGTCGCGCGCGCCGTGCAAGATGGCGCACGGTCGGCGGCGTTGCAGGCGATCGAAGGCGGAGAAGAGGCGCGCGTCGGTGCAGGGCGCGATGCGGATGTCAGGGTGTGCGAGCGGCAGATCGGCCGTGGCGATCCGTTCGTCGCAAGTCGGGATGGGGTGGACGTAGCCCAATCGGGCGTAGACGTCGAAGAGCCACGGCTCGGCGGGGATGAGCGTGGTGAGGGCGAAACGTCGGCGACGCATCGTGCGTAGGGCGCGACGCATGAGGTCGGTCATCAGCCCCTGGCCGCGCGCCTCTAAGCGGGTGCAGACGCCGCAGATGTAGGCCGCAGGAAGCGTGCGCCGGCCGACGCGAAGGCGATAGGGGACGATGTGGAGCATGGCCGCTAAGTGTCCATCGAGCCACTGGGTGAGGGCATTCTCAGGTCGGCAGACGCGGGTAAAAAAGAGGCGGACGAAGGCGTCCGAATCGCCGAATGTGTCCTGCCAAAGGCGCGCCATCGCAGGCAAACGCGGGTCGCTGCTCATCGGCGTTTCACGGCGCCGAACTTCTCGAGTAGCACGGCGGGGTTATACGACAGTTTGGCCCGTCGGAGACCGGGCAATCCGAGATCCTCCTCGCGGTTGATGTAGGTGTAAGCCTCCGGAATGTGTGCGACGAACTCCTGGTTGATAACGCTGAAGATGCCCTCATAATTCGTGTCGGCCTTCTCCACGTGCACGCCGAAAGTGTCGGCGTTGATGGGCGATCCGTAGGTAAAGGCGGCGATGTGGCCGTCGATAATCAGGGCGCCGCCGATGAGTCCGAGCTCGTCGAAGTGCCGCAGGGCGAAGGCCATCGAACGGCGTTCGTTGGTGAGGGCGCCGGCATTGTCGTCCGTCGCATTGGCGCGCATCCAGGTGCGCTCCAGCTCCATGCAGCAGGGCGCCGTCTCGGCCGTGAGGGGCAGGTAGCTGTAGGCGTATTCCTTGCGGAAACGGTTGGCGTGATTGCGTTTGGACTGGAGTTTTTTGCCGCGCAGGGTGAGGAGATCCTCACGCAGGTAGATGTAATCGAAGTAGTCGCGGTCGGCCATGTAGGCGAATTCGTCGGGACAGGCGGCCTCTAACTCCTGACGCGCCGAGGGGGTGATGCCGAGCAGGAGGAGCGGGTGGCCGAAGCCGTTCACGTGATTGTTTTCGTCGAGTTTTCTGATCGCCTCGGGCAGGTCGCCGTGGCCGATAGGCATCATGTAGGACAGACGACGCGCGCCTTTTTCTTCAATATAAAATCGGATGAAAAGGAAGCCGTCTTCGATGGCAAACTCGCTGTCGTAAAGGAAACGCCAGCTGCACATGTTAGCGAAGGCGAAGTCGCAGTTGGAATAGGGGGTGCCGAGGGTGAAGGCCGTGATCGCCTCGCGGTCGGCAAGGGTGATGGGATGAAAAGTCATGTGTTATAATAATAGGAAGGGAAACGCCGACCGGGCAGGTCTGAAATCTGTCCGATCGGCGTTGGAAGAAGTGTCGGTGAGCTTATGCCTACTTGATTACGCCGAGCGTCTTACCGACTTTGATGAATGCAGCGATAGCCTTGTCAAGGTGTTCGCGTTCGTGACCGGCAGAGAGCTGCACGCGGATGCGCGCCTGCCCTTTTGGCACGACAGGATAGTAGAAGCCAGTGACGTAGATGCCCTCGTGTTGCATCTCACGGGCAAAGTCCTGCGAGAGTTTAGCGTCGTACAGCATCACGGCACAAATAGCCGACTGCGTAGGCTTGATGTCGAATCCAGCCTCCATCATGCGGTCGCGGAAGTAGCTGACGTTGCGCGCCAACTTCGTGTGCAGGGTGTCGCTCTCGTCGAGCATCTTGAACATCTCAATGCTCGCGCCGACGATGGAGGGAGCCAGCGAGTTGGAGAAGAGGTACGGGCGCGAACGCTGGCGGAGCATATCGATAATCTCCTTCCGCCCCGTGGTGAAGCCGCCCATAGCGCCGCCAAAAGCCTTGCCGAGCGTGCCGGTAAAGATGTCGATGCGTCCGTAGAGGCTGAACTGTTCAGCCACGCCACGTCCCGTCGGCCCGACGACGCCCGCCGAGTGCGATTCGTCCACCATGACGAGTGCGTCGTAACGCTCAGCCAAGTCGCAGATCTTATCCATCGGCGCCACGTTGCCGTCCATCGAAAAGACACCGTCCGTAGCGATCACGCGGAAGCGGCAGCCTGCCGCCTCCTTCAAGCAACGCTCCATATCAGCCATATCCGCATTGGCATAACGGAAGCGTTTAGCCTTGCAAAGGCGTACGCCGTCGATGATAGAAGCGTGGTTGAGGGCGTCAGAGATGATGGCGTCTTGCTCGCCAAGGAGCGGCTCGAAGAGTCCGCCATTAGCATCGAAGCAAGAGCCGTAGAGAATCGTGTCGTCCGTGCGGAAGAACCGGGCAATGGCAGCTTCAAGCTCCTTATGCATGTCCTGCGTGCCACAGATGAATCGCACAGACGACATGCCGAATCCGCGCTGCTGCATGGCGCGTGCTGCGGCTTCGATGAGCCGCGGACTATCGGAAAGACCTAAGTAGTTGTTGGCGCAAAAGTTGAGTACCTCCTCGCCGTCGCCCACGCCCACGCGGATGTCGGCCCGCTGCGGGGTGCTGATGATGCGCTCTTTTTTGAATAATCCCGCCGACTCGATGTCGGCCAGTTCCTGCTGGAGGAACGCTTGAAATTTTCCGTACATGATGGTGTTTGTGATTATGGTTTTTAGTGGCGGCAAATGTAAGCCCGAGAAGCTGTAGAGTGAAATCGGCACTATTTTGCCGTATAGTGATTCTGATACCTTTGCGCGGAAATCAAAAATTCACACAACGAAAGATGAAAAACATATTGGTAATTGGTTCGACCGGACAAATCGGATCCGAACTGACCATCGAATTGCGTAAGCATTACGGAGAGAATGTGGTTGCGGGTTACATACCCGGAGCCGAACCCAAAGGTGCGCTGGCCGAAACGGGGCCTTCTGCCATCGTGGACATCACGGACGGACGGCAGATCGCCGACACCGTGTCGAAGTATCACATCGACACGGTCTACAATCTCGCGGCACTGCTCTCGGCTGTAGCCGAAAGCAAGCATCGGTTAGCGTGGCACATCGGTATCGACGGCCTGCTGAACGTGCTCGAAGTAGCGCGTGAGAAGGGTTGCGCCGTCTTCACCCCCAGCTCGATCGGCGCCTTCGGCGACGGTGCGCCTAAGGACATGACACCGCAGGACACCATCTGTCGGCCGCACACCATGTACGGCGTGACGAAGGTGACGGGCGAGTTGCTGAGTGACTACTATCACTTCCGCTTCGGCGTGGACACGCGCTCAGTGCGTTTCCCCGGCCTGATCTCCTACGTGACGCCTCCCGGAGGTGGCACGACGGACTATGCGGTGGACATCTTCTACGCTGCTGCAAAGGGCGAGACGTTCCACTGCCCCATTCAGGCAGGCACGTTCATGGACATGATGTACATGCCCGACGCGTTGCACGCTTCGATTCAGCTGATGGAGGCTGACCCCTCGCGGCTGAAGCACCGCAACGCGTTCAACATCGCCTCGATGAGCTTCGACCCGGAGATCATCTACGGACAGATCCGCAAGTATCGGCCGGACTTCGTCATGGAGTACGCCGTCGATCCGCTGCGGCAATCCATCGCCGAGTCGTGGCCGAACCATATGGACGACCATTGTGCTCGCGAGGAGTGGGGCTGGGCACCGCGTTACGACCTCGACGCGATGACACGTGACATGCTGGAGAAACTGAAGCTGCGCTTCTGAACCGTCTCCCCCCCGCATTCAGAATGAATCCCGCATACCGACAACACGGTGTGCGGGATTTTCTTTTTTGGGAGGGCGTTACCTCCGCATCCTCGTCTTTTATCCCAAATCGGTTATTAGGAATGATCGACCGATAGGTTTTGTAGGGGCAAATGATTATTCGCCCCCTACGCCGGCGTCATGGCCGAGCTTCTCCAAGGGGCTTTGCCCCCCGTCCCCCACTCCCTTTTCTTCCCTTGATGGAAGAAAAGGAAGCAAAAGAAGATCAAGGCGTCAGGGGACGCCGGCCAATTTCGACGGGTACGCAGCCTCAGCGGCGCAGGGTGAAGGGCATGAGGTAGGCAAGTCGGAGGGTGAAGACTTGTGGGGAGGCTTTGGAGAAGGTGTCGCCGTGGCGAGTGCTGTAGAAGTCGCCGAAGGCATAGTAGTAGCGGGCTTCGAGCTGGATGTGGCCGACGGGCGTGCGTAGCTCTATGCCCGGACCGCCGCAGAGTCCCCATGCAAACTTCTTCTCAATGGCCATCGTGTGCTGTTCGTTCGTCTTGTTCGGGGTGGCACCGTTCAGGTTCTCGTCGGTGCTTTCGCCTGTCAGGAGACCGATCTGCGGGCCGAGGTTAAAGAAGAAGCGTACGCGTTCACTGCCGAAATAGATGTGTGTCAGGAAGGGGAGCTCGAGGTAGTTCATGCGGCGGATGTAGCGGTATTCGGGTTGCTCGTCGAATCGCTCGCGCCAACCGAGCTGACGGAAACCGGCCTCGAGTTGCAGGCCAAGGTTGCGCTCCGTGATCCATCGCACGGCCAGTCCACCGTTGAAGCCTTGCATGGGGCTTTGGTGCACTTTGGGCGAAAAGAAAACCGTCGAGTAGTTGATGCCGCCCGTGACGCCGGCTGCCCATTCCTCGCGGAAGGTGGTGGGGCGTTGTGCACGCGCGTCGGTGGGGCGGAGGGAGGCCGACAGCGATAGTGCAACAAAAAGAAGGAGGGGGACGACTGCCCTCCTCCTCTGTGATAAACCGTGCAGCCGCGGGTGGGCTGCGCTGTGCAGTAGATTCTTCATTCGCGCGTGACGGTCTTGTCCTTGTTGTAGTGGACGATGTAGATGTTCTGATTCATGAAGCCGCCCCAGTTGCTCATGCGGTCAGTGTAGTAGAGACCCATTTGGAGGCTGTTGTAGCGCATCTTGCGAATGTTCTCCTCGAAGTTGGCGCCGTGTTTTTGCAGCGCGGTGATGAAGTACATGCCCGTATCGAAGCCCAGCATGGCAAAGCGGGGGTAGGTTTGGTGCATGTTCTTTTGGAAGAAGGATTTGTAGCGCGTGCTAAAGCGGCGGACATTGGCGGCGCGGTTGTTGGCGAAGAAGGGCGTATAGATATACGTGTTGAAGGCGGCAAAGTCGCCGGTGTACTCCGTGTAGGTCTGCCAATTGGGGTGGCCGAAAAGGGTCAGTCGGTAGTTGGATTTTTCCTTGGCTAAGGCGCGGAGTGTGGGGAGGAGTTTGGCCAGTGCTTCTTTCGACGACGAGGTGGGGATGATGACGTTCGGCTTCGTGGTACTCAGTATGCCTTTGAGGTCGTCGCGGAAGGTGCGACTGTTGTAGCCCAACTCGCGGAAGGGGATGTTCTTGCGCCCCATCTCAGCACTGAGCGCCAGGACGAAGTCGCGTTCTTCATCCTTGTCGCCGCCGGTGTTGACGACGATCGCATTGTAGCCAGCCAGGAGGGAGCAGGCGCGGGCGGCGGCGATGGGTGCGATGTAGGCCTTTGGGGGGTTGACTTGGAAGATGAAGGAGTTGCCGGAGGTGAGTTTTTCGAGCTTCGAGGAGAGGGGGATGACGTACTTGACGCCTTTCTTGGAGGCGTAGTCGGCGATGAGCTCGATCTGCTTGTCGGTCACTCCGCCGATGATGAGGTCGGCGGAATTGACTTCGTTGGTGCGGAGCACTTCCTGCGTTTTGGAGGTGCCGTCGCCGAGGTCGTAGACGGAGAGGTCGATGGAGTATCCGGTGCGACGGAGGCTGTCGATGGCCATGAGGAAGCCTTCGTAGTACTCGACGAAGCGGGGTACGTTTTTCGAGTCACTGGCTTGGAAGGGCAGGAGGAGCGCTACGCGAGCGACGTCAATGCGATTCACTTCGTTGCGATGGGCGCGCATGGCCTCAATGTCGTATTCGCTTGGGGTGGAGGCGACGGCATCTTGGGCTGAGGCTGCCTTTTTCGGGGGCACCTTGATGGTCATGCCTGCGCGAACTCCGCTTTTGAGCTGCGGATTGAGGCTGAGCATGTCCTCTTTTTCTACACCAAAGCGGCGGCAGAGGCCGTAGAGGGTTTCGTTCTTCTTGATGGTGTACTCCACGACTGCGGACGCGCTTTGCGACGTGGGCTCTGCGGCGGCTGACTCGGGGATACGGATGGTCTTGCCGACGTAAAATGTGCTGGCTTCGAGACCTGGATTGGCAGCGACGATGTCGTCAGTGCTTACTCCGTAACTCTTCGCTACGGAGAAGAGTGTCTCTCCGCTTCGGATCGTGTGATCAGAAAACGTCGGCTTACCGGACCGAAGGCTTGCGGAAGCGCTGGCTCTGCGCGGGATTTTCAGGGATTCTCCCTCGCGGATCTGCTCTCGGCTCTGCGGATTCAATCGGTAGATGTCTTCCTCGCTTACCTTATATAAGGCCGCAATGGAATAAATGGTTTGCCCACGCTCAACGGTGTGATAAATGACGCTGTCATCTCGCTCATTACCGGTGGTTACTTGCTTTCGAGTGCCCTGCGCTGCGGCGAAAAATCCGGTTGGCAGACAGAGCATAAACGACAGCAGACAAAGACTAAATCTGTTCATAGTCGGTTGAAAAATTTATGCCCAAAGGTAAACTGATTTCTTTATGGCTCCGAAGGTGATGGGGTAAAATAGGATAGCGAATGGGAATATGTGAAGGTTTTGGAGGCGTCGCAGTCGGGGTGTCTCGATCGCTGTATCGATACGGCGTTGTGATTTTTTCGGAACATTTTAAGGTAAAGGTCTTGGGCTTTTGGGGGCACGATGAGGCAGAAATTGGCACGGGTTATCTCTCGCGGGGTGTTCGCGAGCGCAAAACGTTAGATAGAAGATGCTCTGCGCCATTCATAAGTCTGTTATTTGCGAAGAATCTTAAGCCCAGTGTCTTTTTGTCAATTTCCCGCGGCGGGAAGTTGAGCACAAACATTCTTATTCACTCTCCCGCGACGGGACATTGAGCTTAAATGTTCTTATTCATTCTCCCGCGGCGGGACATTGAGCCTAAACGTTCTTATTCACTCTCCTGCGACGGGACATTGAGCGCAAACATTCTTATTCATTCTCCCGCGGCGGGAAGTTGAGCATAAACATTCTCATTCATTATCCCGCGGCGGGAAGTTGAGCATAAACATTCTCATTCATTATCCCGCGGCGGGAAAGCACTTTGGAAGATCCGGGATCGATTTCCCGCCACGGGAAGGGGCTTAGGAAGATCCAGGATCGGTTTCCCGCCACGGG
>ERZ772917.587-NODE-587-length-24803-cov-4.881930_pt1 | contig 24803 bp, 14 predicted proteins | sample MGYA00511187_ERZ772917 | MGnify/ENA primary metagenome ERZ772917 (study PRJEB29015, sample SAMEA2737925) | human oral metagenome | biome: human oral; feature: human-associated habitat; material: dental | place: China | collected 2012 ...
TGCGACCCACGGTAGGTCGGTGAGACGACCCACAGTAGGTTTCAAAACAGGGGGTACAGAGGCTAGCAGAAGCAAGGCTTGGAGCAAGGGCTTTCACAGGGAGCTCGGGTAGCAAAATATCTATCGGGCAGCTACCCTGCTTGCCCCTGGATCTAAACAAAAGAATCCGCCCCTCGAAGGACGGACCTTCGAGGGGCGGATCGCAAAGGGGAAGGAGGAAAGATTATCCTTGGTTCTCACCTCCGAAGATGTCGTCGGCACTAGCCTCAGCAGGATCTTCGAATGCGTAGAACTCAGTCACCGAGGTACGACCCACAGGCTTCGTGATCGTGTAGCGGACGTAGCGGGCTGGATAGGACTTCTTCAGACCGACGAGGGCCTTAGCATCTCCAGAGAGACCAGAGATATCGGCACGACCAAGGTTAGTCCACTTCACGCCATCTACCGAGCACTCGAGCTGGATCTCACGGGGAGCTGCCCAGTCAGCCCAGTAGTAGGCGACGATACCACGGAACTTAGGGACGACCTTGCCGAAGTCAACGACGAAGCTGAAGCCTCTGTTGTTCGATGCGAAGTCTGTACCATAGTTGCCATCGATCACACGCTTGGGATCATTGCCCCCGTCGATACCGGAGGTCACCTGAGATACCGTCCACTTGGTAGTGCGCTCTGCCATATCGAAGTAGTTGACCGACGAGAAGTCGTAATCTGACTCTCCTACGACAAGAGCGTCTTCACTGCGAGCAGACTTGATGAAGGTAGCCGAGTAGAGATTGAGGTTGCTGCTGATAGCGACACCGCTGGCAGCGCTCTTGATCGACTCGATGACGACCTTGACCGTGTACTCCTCGGCAGCTTCACGAGCAGCGAGAGCTGCTAGATCAAGCGTCGCAGAGACTTGCTCACTGGAGATCTGACCAGCCTTGATCGTGACCTCAGTCGCACTGAGCGTGAGAGCGCTAGCGATCTCAGGGTTGCTCACCGTGGACTTGAGCGTCACGACGACATCCTGAGTCGAGGGACGATTGAGACGAACGGTGAAGTAGCCGACATTATTCCCCGTGATACCCGTACTGCTGTGCAGGAGGGGGTAACTATTGACAGGTACCGAATAGCGGTCTGCCTGGATATAGACACGAGGAGGATAGTTACGCTCTAGGAGGGTATCTACCGAATCCGCATCCTTTTTACACGCAGCTAGGCCAAGTGCCATCGTGGCAGCACAGAGGCCGAGGATCCAATGCTTATTATATCTCTTCATATGGATGATAGTCTATGTGATGATTAGTCTTCGTCAGAGCGAATGTCTACCCACTGAGAGGGAGCCGTGCGCTGACCCTCGCCGTGGTAGAGCTCGAGATCGTGGCCGTGGCCCGTAGCATCCTTGAAGGTCGTCCCCGTCCCTTCGTCCAGCTTCCAGTAGGCGACTAGGCCTGGAGTAGCGGGGTCGATCGAGAAGCGATTGCGACGGATCTGTGCAGCCGTGATGGCACGGTTCCAGAAGCGGATCTCACTCATATAGTAGTTCGATCTACGATAGGGGTGATTTCTCCAGCGAGGATAAGCGAACGTGAAGTCCTTGTACTGACCAACGGTAGCGAACTTGAGGTTCTGCTCCTGCTTGTTCAGCTGACCATTGACATAGATGGAGAGCGTACCATTAGCGCAGACAAGAGCCACGTGATACCACTTGTTGGATTCGGGCTTGATCGTAGCCGATACACCATCATGACCATTGACCTTGAACTGGAGGACATCGCCTTCCCAACGACCGAAGATGAAGCCTGAGCCTTCACCACCGCCATCAATCCCAGAGGAGATACCCATGAAGGACTGGTTGTTGTAGTTAGCACGGATGTCATCACTCTTGATACGCATCTCGACAGACCAAGTATCCGTCTTGACACCCTCAGCGAAGGAAGTCTTCATCCCCTGCTGCTGTAGGAGCTTGATCGCCTTCGTCTTGATCACCTGATCGCATGCGATGATGAAGTCCTTCTCGCCCTGAAGGACGGAGAGGTCAGCACCTGAGACCGAGGTGATCGAGAGGGGAATAGCGTACTTCTTACCACTCTTGCTCAGCTCTTCGGTGAAGGGCTTGATCGTGACCGTGAGCTCAGGCGTGGAGACCTTGCCCTGCTCGATCTTGAGCGAAGTAGCAGAGAGCGTATAGAACTCGGCAGGTAGCAGTACATAGTTAGCATCGTTACGCTTGTTGTAAGCATCAAGCGTAGCCTGCTGTACACCGAGGTTCACCGTGATCGTCTGCTTGGCAGGAGCTGCCGAGCGAACGAGGATGGAGGTCGTGCTATTAGCATCACCTACCGTGATGATGCGCAGGGGATCAGCCGCAGCACCACTAATATAGATCGAGTTATCTAGGGGCTTGTACTCTGCGTTGGAGCAACCGGAGAGGAAGGCAGCAGCGAGAGCAAGACCACCAAGCATCGTCTTATTCATCTTATTCATTGCTTTACGGATGACAAATTACTTGACAGGAGGAGCCATGATACGCATAGCCTTGCGAAGAGCAGGGTACGTACCTACTTGACCAGAGACGGTGTACTCATACTCCATGTGGTAGGTACCTACACCTGCCTTCTGGAGCGTCTTCCCATCTACGACGGGGAGCCAGCGAGCCATACCTTCGACACTTCTCATCACATTACCTGAGCGGTCAGTGTAGGTAGCACCACCTTGACCAGCCCACTTCTCGAAGTTCTCCGTGACGATGTACTTACGAGCGACATCAGCTGCTTCAAGCTGACCGCTGTAGTTGTCGATCGTGCTCTTGAGACGGGCATCGAGGTCTCCATCACCCCAGCTATTGTAAGCCTGGACGATGAAGTAGTTGAAGTACTTCCCGAGCTCTGGTACCATCTTCTGTGGCTCACCATTGAGCGTAAGGAGCTTACCCGTGCCCGACTGAGGGCCAAGGCGCTTACCAAGGGTGGAGATGAAGGTGGTCATATTCTTCGTCTTGATCACCTTCTCTTCTGCCGTAAGTCTACGCCAGCCAGGGTTGGCTTCCGTCCACGTATGGTCGAACCACAGGTTACCTTCGCCTTCGTAGTTAGGCTCGAAGTCGTAGTCGAAGCCATCGAGACCCAGCTTGTCGACGAGGTCACAAAGCGCATTAGCATACTTGATGATGGCAGCGGTCTGCTTCGCTTGAGCTGCTTCGCTCGTTCCGCTCTCCCAGCCCCAGTACTCCTCAGTAGTCTTACCATGAGGGGTCAGCTGAGCACCAACACTATTGACCTGGAAGCCCGTCAGGACCTTGGTTCCCTTGAGGGTCTGTACCTTCTTGAGGTCTTCACGGCGAGCTTCATCGAACTCAGCTACACCTGCCCCCCAGAGAGAGACGATACCAAGGCTATCGGGTAGCCCCATGAGCTGCGTCTTCATCGAAGCACCGACACCCGTCCAGCCACCGAACCAGCCGAAGCCAAGAGGCGCACCGCTCTTCTTGAAGGCTCGCAGGTTAGCATAGTAGTCCTCAGTAGTGATGTTACCACTCTTATCTGTTGGCTTGTACTGCTCGAGCTCCGTCCACTTAGAGCAAGAGCTTGCTCCAAGCACGACGATAGCACCTGCGGCTAGTGCCAAACACTTAATATTCTTCATATACTTAGTTCTTAAATATGGATACTAGGGCACACCTTAGTTCTTCTTTTGCCACCACATCTTAGTGGTATAGTCATCAGCTCCACCGAGGAGCTTGATAGCTGCCTGCACGTTTGCCGAGTTGACATCGTACTCCGTACGAGAGAAGGGCAAGCGGTTGGCCACATCCAGATGAGCATAGGCAGACTCGACAGTCCCTACGACAGGGAAGAACTTAGGATAGCCCGTACGACGATGTTCGCACCAGCCTTCGAAACCGAGAGGCCAGAGAGCAATCCACTTCTGCGTGATGATACGCTCCAGATTCGTCTCTTCTGAGTCAGAGTCACCCCACTGTGGAGTGATCGTGCTGACAGCACCCGTGCTATAGCGACCAGAGGGGTCTGTATAGTTAGCAGGGGCAGCCGTGCTTGCTAGATAGGCATCAGCAGAACCAGCACCCCACTGAGCGAAGGAGAGACGTACACCATCTTCATAGAGGCTCTTAGCCGTAGCACCACCGACATTCCAGCCGATAAGCGCAGCTTCTGCCTTGAGGAAGGCTACTTCACTTGCCGTGAGGATGATCGTAGGATCGGTGTTAGCGACCTTGACATTAGAGTACTTGCTGTACTCGCTACCATCCTGGTTAGAGCCAGAGCGAAGACCATCATAGCCTGCACCTGCAAAGCCTGAGTTCGTGAAGTAGGCAGAGCGTCGTGGGTCACTATATCCATTCATATAGCTCGTCAGGTCAGCTGCTACACGAGCATCGCTCCAAGCATTCGTGATCAGCCAGAGCATGCTGTTCCCCTTCTGATGGATGATCGCATTGTCTGCATTGTCTACGATCACACCGATAGAGTGGTTCACAGCTTCCTCGACAGCCGTCTTAGCCAGAGCAGGCTCGACATAGCGCATACGCATAGCCAGACGAAGCTTGAGGGAGTTAGCAAAGCGCACCCACTTCTTCAGGTCACCACGATAGATCAGATCTTGATCCGCCATCACCTTAGCCGTTGGGTTAGCTGAGATGTAGATCGTCAGATCACTGATCGCAGTATTGAGGTCGGCAAGCATCGCCTTGTAGACTACTTCCTGAGAGTCATAGGCGACCTTGAGGTTCCCCCCTTCGATCTGAGTATAAGGGATAGGACCATAGAGGTCGGTGAGGCGGTGCATCAGCCCGACACGATTGATCAGCGCTAGAGCGAAGGTAATGCCCTGACCATTCGTAGCCTCCTTGACCTTACGGAACTCAGGGTAGAAGCTCGTCAGGATGTTGAACGGAGTATTCAGCCAACCTTCGTGCATATAGCGATACACGGAGAAGTTGTTATTCCACTTCGTGTTGGACATGAGGAAGCGTCCCCAGATATCCCCCGTAAGGCTGAAGTGCTGGAAGTAACCCGACTGGTCAGCTGGGACGATCAGCGACTGAAGCTTGGGGAAGGAGGCAGCGATCTCGTAGTTATCACCACGGAGCTGATCCTTCGTGAAGGTATTCTCAGGAGCGTTGATCTCATCAAAGCCTCTTGTGCAGCTTGAGAGGGCACCCGCCATGACCAGTGAGGTCACCAAGATCTTCTTAGATATATTCATTGCTAATAGTAATGCTTAGTGGGAGCGAAGCTTAGAACTCCATCTTGATGCTGAAGCCGAAGCTACGCAGCGATGGCATCATGAAGATGTCCGACCCCTGGTTATACGTACCCGTAGAAGCCGTTGCCTCTGGGTCGAATGGAGCGTGATTGTAGATCATCAGGAGGTTACGCCCTACGATAGAAGCCGTGAGGCGAGCCTTGTTAGCAAGCCACTTCTTAGGGAGCGTGTAGGCAAGAGAGAGCTCCTGAAGACGTACGTTGGTAGCATCATAGAGATACTCCTGCGTGATACCACCACGGCCACCGACTACATTGTAGTAGCCTTCAGCATCTACACGGCCCTTGTTGACTACGACACCACCAGCATTGCGTGCATCAGCAGATGTCTTAGATACACCATAGGCATCCATCATGGCCTGCGTCATAGAGGTCACCTGACCACCGAAGCGAGCCGTGAGAAGAGCCGTTAGGTTGATTCCCTGGAAGGAAATGCTATTGCGCCAGCCGAGGTTACCGCTAGGTAGGACCGTACCGATCTTACGAGGAGAGATCTCTTCCTTGACCACGTTGTTAGTCGAGGGGTCGATCCAGATGTTCCCCTCCTGGTCACGCTTGAAGTCAGAAGACGTATAGAGGTCACCCATCGTACCATCCTTTACGAGGCGGACATTACCCTGATTGAGGAAGGGCAGGCTGTAGGTTTCCTTGGTGACGGGGTCGTAGTAGTTGTCGAGGAGCTCTACGATACGGTTGCGGTTGAAGCTATAGGTCACGTTGGTTTCCCAGTTTAGCTTACCGAAGTCCTTACGATAGCCGAGGGCAAACTCCATACCGTAGTTGCGGACATTACCCGACTGTACATACATCGAGGAGTAACCACTAGCAGGTGAAGTCGTCACGTTGAAGGTCTGGTTCTTCGTATCGGAGAGATACCAAGTGATATCCAGAGAGAGCGCATTGCCGAGGAAGCGCGAGTTCACCCCAGCTTCCCAAGAAGAAGTCTTTTCAGGATAGAGCTTACCAAGGGGACGGTAGGTAGGAGCAACCCACGTACGAGAATTGCTGTCCCACGTATAGCGGGGCTGCGTGAGGTTGCGAGGCAGAGGCGAACCTACGTCAGCGTAGGACACACGAGCCTTGAGGTAGTTGATGGCCTTAGGTAGCTGGATCATATCCGAGATCACGCCAGAGAGACCAATCGAGGGGAAGAAGTAAGAGAGCTGATCCGTACCAGCGAGCGTAGAAGACCACTCATTACGAGCCGTCATCGTGAGGAAGAGCAGACGCTTGTAGCCAATTTCTGCACTACCGAAGACAGCAAGAGCACGTTCTCTCCAGCCACCTGCGCTAGGAGCACCGTTGTTGCGGTCTACGTTGTACACGTTGAAGCCGTTGGGGACATCTGCTAGAGGACCACCATAGCCCAGCGAGTTGTAAGAGGTATTAGAGAGGCTACCCCCGATATTAGCCGAGAGGCTATAGTCTTCGGCAAAGGTCTTGTTGATGTTGGCCATAGCATCGGCATACATCTGCTTCTCTTCAGCCTTATTCTGGTTGTAACGCCCCTTGGTGCTACCACCCGTCCAATAGGTATCGGTACCAGCGTAGAACTTGTCCTTACCATTGACGATCGAGTTGTCTACACGGATACGGCCCGTCAGGTCGATCCAGCTAGCGACCTTCCACTTCAGGCTACCGTTGAGCATATAGCGCTCGCGGTTCTGCAGGCGGTTCTTGCGATACATCTGCCAGTAAGGGTTCTCCATGTCGATACCACCATTACCCCAGCGCCAGTTCTGGACACTGATGTTACGGGCTTCGTCATAGACTTCATACTGACGCACTTCATCGAAGTTCTCACCACGAGGATAGAGATAGAGAGCAGGCAGAGGGTTGTAGTAGTACCCCTGAGCTACCATGTTCTTCTGATCCTGAAGGATGTACTGTGCACCGAGGTCAAGCGTCAGCTTGTCGCCGAGGAACTTGGTCGAATTGCGGAAGGTGAAGTTGTAGCGGTTGTACTTGTTGTTGGGGAGGATACCAGCAGCATTGGTCGTAGCTGCAGAGATGTAAGTCTGGTTCTTCTCCGTACCCGTCGTCAGAGCAATCGAGTTGATGATGTTCGTACCGGTGTTGAAGAACTTAGCAGGATCATACGCCAGTGCACTACCCTTAGCACCCCAGCTCTTGAAGGAGCCTGGCTGATTGCCATACTCACTCTGGAAGCGAGGCATGATGAAGGGGTTCGAGAAGGTCGTGCTGTTGCTATACTCAAGCTTGACCTTACCTTCCTTACCCTTCTTCGTGGTGATGAGGATGACCCCCTGAGCGGCACTTGACCCGTAGAGAGCCGCAGCGGCAGGGCCACTGAGCACGCTCATGCTCTCGATATCATCGGGGTTGATGTCCGAGATACCTTCACCGCTAGGCTGCGAAGAGTACTCCCCAGAGGTACTACCATTGTTCACGTTGAAGATGGGCACCCCGTCGATGACGTAGAGAGCATTATTGTTTGCCGAGATGGACTTGATACCACGCATGACAACACGTGTAGCACCACCGACACCCGCAGCAGAAGCATTGATATTGACCCCAGCGACCTTACCATTGAGGCTGTTCATGAAGTTGGCATCCTTGACCGTCGTCAGAGCGTCATTCTTGACCTCTTGGACATTGTAGCTCAGTGCCTTCTGCGAGCGCTTGATACCGAGAGCTGTGACGACGACCCCTTGGATCTGGTTGTCTTCACTAGCGAGCTCGATCTTCAGCTCGGTCTGATTACCGACAGGCACTTCCTTCTTCGTATATCCGATGGAGGATACGACGAGGACGGCACCTGTCTTCACGTTCTTCAAGGTGAACTTACCGTTGATGTCGGTAGAAGCACCTTGACCAGGTACGCCCTTGACCAGGACCGAAGCCCCGATCACTGGCTCATGATTCGTGGCATCGAGGACGACACCACTGATACTCCGCCCCTGTGCCAATGCCGTAGCGACACAAAGGAAAAGCGTCATGAGGAGAGATAGTACTTTCTTCATATCTAAAAATTAAAAAAATGGAGTCTGGGAAGGTTAGCGAAGCCGTATGCGTGAGGCAGCTGAGGTAGCTGATGCATCACAAGACAAGTAAAGCCCCCAGATCTCTACGTGTCGCCACGCTATCTAGGAGCTTTTCTTCTCTAAGTATAGATGAAATATGAGTATATAGCTGGTCCACCCATGTGGAGCGCATCCACGGGTCCCACTGCTTCGCCATATAGATAGACGAATGCTCCATCGGATCTGCACCCGATAGGTCACGCAGGCTAGACCTCTCAATGGTAAGGTCTAAAGAGAGCACGCTGTCACGAAGTGTAACCATGTTGTGTTAAATCAGCGCGCAAAAGTAGCAATTAAAACCTTCCCAAAATACTTTTGGAAGCATTTCGATTTAATAAATTTATTTAGGAATACCTATATTTCGTAACCCTCTGACTCACTGGCATTCCCGAGTCCCATCAACGGCTATCAAGAGCGATATCCGAATCAGAAAACTTCGCCTCCAGCCTCCCTATCTACTGGGGCTTTTGAGGGCCCCCTTTTAGGACCTACGGTAGGTCGCCGAAAAAACCTACTGTAGGTCGTCGATGCGACCCACGGTAGGTCGGTGAGACGACCCACAGTAGGTTTCAAAACGGGGGTATCTTGGGACGAAAAAAGCGAGGCTGCATCCTCGGGGGATACAGCCTCGCTAAACTAAAGAGGAAAGCCTCTAGGACGGACTACTTCGTCGCAGGGAGAGGGAAGCGATAGAGCTTATCACCATCCTGCTCAAAGGTTGCCCCCTGAAGATTCGTGAAGTGACGGCCATTGCTTGACCAGTCCCAGATCTGGGTCTCATCCTCTGTGACCTTGCCTGTCGCATGATCATACTTCTTACCATTCATAGGATAGTATGCTACGAGGTTAGCATCAGTAGGATCAACCGTCTTCCAGACGTTGGCAGCGATCTGAGCTGGGGTGCGAGCGACCTTGTAGAAGCGGAGTTCGCGTACTAGGCCACGGGTCGTACTGAGCCAGAAGCCACCGAGCTTGTAGTCGCCTTCGCGTACAGGCTGGTTGAGCACTAGACGGCCATTGCAGTAGACGGAAACATTTGCCCCATCATATACGAAGGAGAACATGTACCACTTCTTATTCTCTAGAGGCATGATATCCTTGGAGAGACTGAGGTCTGTACCCCCCGTACGAAGGAAGGAGCCATCGGCACCTACCACAGGGTAGATCTCACTCTTGTCGTCTGATGCACCGACGAACTTCGTACCTGCTAGAGCTCCATTGATGTTGGTACGGTAGACCATCACCTCCATCGTCCACTGGGGAACGAGGATATCCTCCGAGAAGTAGGTAGCGATCTCATTGCCCGTATTGATACGAAGCACCTTGGTCTCCGTAGCCTGGTCGACGACGATGAGCGCTTCGCTCTGACCGCCGATAGCATGGGCACCTGCACCCGTCAGCTTCAGAGGGAGAGCGAAGATCTGACCTGCAGCGAAGGTCACCTTCTTGAGCTTGACAGGCACCGTAGCCGACACCTTACCTGCGGGGATCTCCACCGAAGAAGCGATCTCATACATCTCCTTAGGCAGGAGCGTATAGTTCGTTCCGTTCTTGGCATTGTAAGCATCCAACTGAGCCTTGTCACCTACGGAGAATCCAATAGTCACAGGCGCAGAGGCTGGCTTGACGAGATCGATGCGAGGCCCGACAGCCTCCTGCGAATCTCCATTGAGCAGGAAGATCTGCGTCTGATCCTGCCCATGGATGTAAGCGCCTTGCTCGACTTCGTGCTCCTTCGCAGGATCGTTGTAGAGTTCGTTCTGGCAGCTAGCTAGCAGTCCTGACGCTAGCAGCATATATGCGAATCTTTTCATTGTCTTGTCTATAGCTGTTTAGCGGTTATTGGAACTCTTCCTTCTGAGTAGCGCTGACACGGTTGCCCGCATTGAGTGCCTGACGAAGGAAGCGGTAGTTACCACCCTCGGTATCCAGCTCCATGTGGTAGGTACCGATACCAGCGATACGCTTGCCATTGGGCAGGATCATCGTAGCGTAGTCCATGATCTGACGACCTACGTCGAGCTTCTGGATCTCCGCTCTAGAGCTCGTATAGGTAGGATAGCCACCGGTCTTAGAGTACTTCTGGAACTCTAGGGTGAGGAAGGTCTTCCCCTCCCAGTTGTCTAGATGTGCACCCTGGCGCATCTTGCGCTGTGCTGCCGCCGTCGTAGACTCGTCATAAGCCTGATAGAGATAGAAGGTGATCATCTTAGAGGCTTCGGCAGAGAGCTTATAAGGCTCCCCGTCGAAGAGCAGGATACGACCCTTGGGATGAAGACGATCATAGAGCGTCTTCACGAAGGTGTACATCCCGATATTTCGCTCGGGAGAAGCATCGATGACATCAGCTTCTGCCCCCACATAGGCGGCAGCAGGGTACTTCTTCCAATCATAGTAATAGGTCTCTCCATCCTCTTCATAGGTCTGAAGAGCTGTAGCCAAGTTACCGCTACCACCATAATAGGGTTCATAGTCGATATCGAAGCCATCGAGGTTGTACTTCTCAATGGTATCACAGATCGCATTGGCATAGGCCTTAACCCCTTCGAGGAATTCGCCTCCGCCCTTCTCCTTCACCCAGTAGTCGATGGCATTCTTCCCCTTAGGGGTGAGCTGGTCACCGAGGTTGGAGACGATCCAGCAGAGCAGGACCTTACCACCCTTAACTTCTTGGAAGAACTTCAAGTCAGTCTTCTGAGCTTCGGTAAGATCACCATGCGTTCCCCAGAGCGAGACGATATCCACGCTATCAGGGAGCATACGGAGGTACTTCTGAGGATCCGTCCCCTTAGCCGTCCAGCCACCGAACCAGCCGAAGCCACGGACGTGTGGGGTCTGCTTCCAAGCACGGAGCTTAGCATAGTGCTCCTTTTGCGCAGGAGTGAGCTGATCAGCACTCGTCATCTCAATCATTGGGATGGATCGCTTCAACCCCTGCTGGCTGTCGTAGGTGAGCTTCTCTTCGTCCGTCCACTTGCTACAAGAGATAGCAGAGAGGGCAGTGAGAGCTACCAGCGCATATTTTAGCATCTTCATAGATGTTCGTTATTCTTTAGGTTACTGATTAGGACGATCTTCACGCACCCACCAGAGACGCGTAGCACCGAGGTCTACACCACCGAGGAGGCTAGGGATGATCTTGAGATTAGGATTGCTATCGTAGGCCGACGCAGGGAAGGAGAAGCGCTCAGGAGCACGCATACTAGCAGGACCACCGATACGTGAGGGAGCCCCCGTATCTGCAGGCTTCATGATGAAGGGATAGCCCGTACGACGGTACTCAGTCCAAGCCTCATAGGCATTGGGGAAGAGAGCAAGGTACTTCTGAGTGATGATCTTCTGAAGCTGTACTTCAGTAGCGTTACGATTAGGATCGACATCTGTCCAGCTGGGCGATACATTACCCGAGGAGATATTGTCGCTATATCGACCGATGTAAGGGTTATTCGCCACAGAGGTCGCTACAGGAGTAGAACCCATCTGAGCTAGATAGCTCGTGGCATCACCTGCACCAGCTTCAGCGAAGGACTGACGTACACCCTGCTCATAATACTCTTGAGCCGTACCCGAAGAGAGCAGCCCATAAAGAGCAGCCTCTGCCATGAGGAAGTAGGTCTCAGAAGCACGGAACCAGTAGACAGGAGTCGTGTTCTGGAAGTTAGGCTTCGAGGCATACTGTGCGGTATTCTCCCCTTCCTTCTTTGACTCTCTGTTAGTCGGAGGGAGGAAGTAGTAGCCAGAGCGACCACGATAGGTCCCTTGAGTGAAGTACTTCTCCAGACGGGGGTCATTATAGCCCTGGAGGTAGGACCAGATCGTAGCCCCCATACGGGTCTCATTATACTGATTGACCGAGATCAGAGCTGGGTGAGCCAGAGGCTGCTTCTCTGAGTCTCCGATCTTCGCTTCATCATTGGTCGCCTCGATAAGTCCACCATTAGCGGGGTTCACAGCCTTGGTGATGTACTCCTGAGCAAGAGCCGCATCCTTGAAGTGAACACGGACTGCCATACGAAGCATCAGCGAGTTAGCTAGACGCACCCACTTACTGGCATCACCATTATAGACGAGGTCGTAGCGCTGGAGGATAGGCTCCTGAGCCTCGCGCAGCAGCGTAGCGCACTTCTCCAGCTCAGCGAGCATGCCCTTATAGACCTCATGCTGTGAGTCGGGAGTAGGGGTGATATCCCCGCTACCAGCCTTAGTGTAGACGATTGGACCGAAGGCATCGGTAGCACGGAGCCACCCGACGATCTTGACAACATTAGCTATCGCTAGGATCTGCTGAGCTTGGAGGTTATCCTGAGCACGAGATGCCTGAGTATGGATAGGTAGCCAAGACTTAGCGACATCACCATAGAGGAGCCCATAGAGCAGGCCCATACGACCATTTGTGAAGGTCCAAGTCCCTTCGGTGTTGAAGTTCCAGTTATTGTTGTTGCTGTAGTAGCCGATATAGTTACCGGTGGAGATCAGCTCGAGGACCTGCATGCTATTGCCTGGTCCCACATCTCCTGCAGGGCCAATAGGCATGACCGTACGCTGAAGGTCCATCAGTGGCAGACCATAGCTGAGACCACCCTGATTGAGCTCCTTGTCGGTGACACCGGTACGACTTGTATTGATCTCTTCCTGATTGCACGAGGAGATAAGCGCTCCAAGGGCGAGGACAGGGAAGATGGCTAAATTCTTAAGTTTCATACGATAGATACGTATTGATAAGGTGAGGGACGAAGGCTAGATACCGAGCTTGAGGCTGGCACCGATGGTACGCTGGCTAGGTAGCATGAAGTAGTCGTACCCCTGACCGAAGGTACCCGTGGAACCCGTGAGTTCGGGATCGAAGGGAGCCTTGTTGTAGATCATCCAGAGGTTAGTAGCGTAGACAGAGAGACCGACGTTCTTGAAGACCTTCCCGAAGACACTCTTGGGTAGGCTGTAGGAGAGGCTAAGCTCCTGTAGACGGACGTTGGTCGCCGAGTAGACGTAGTAGGAGTCTAGGTTGTAGACAGCGTCATAGAACTTCTGAGGATCGATATTGAGACCCTGCCCGATCGTCACACCGCCTGCATCACGAGCCTCAGCAGAAGCCTGCGATACACCGAACTTATCCAGAGCAGCCTGCGTCTTCGAGATCACAATACCGCCAAGACGTGCCGTGAAGAGGACATTCAGATCAAAGCCCTTGTAGGAGAAGCCGTGCTTCCAACCGAAGTTCCACTTAGCATTGACAGAGCCAAGCTTGTAGGGGTCGGTGGGCTCGGTGACGAGCGACTGACCCTGAGTGTACTCGACGTAGCCATTTGCATCACGCTTGATACGTTCGCTAGCGTAGACATCACCCAGTTCGCCACCTTCACGCAGACGGAAGCGACCCTTACGGATATCCGTTAGGTCGAAGACCTGACCCGAGATGGGGTTGGTCACACCAGAAGCGAGCTTGATGATCTTATTGCGGTTAGCCGTAGCTGTAAGGCTAGTATTATAGTCAAAGCCACCGAACTTCTTGTGGAAGCCGAGAGTCATTTCCACCCCACGGTTGCGGACATTACCTGCCTGGACATAGAGCTTCTTGTAGCCCGTCCCTGGGTCAAGGTCTGTCTCGAGGAGCTGATTGAGCGTATTGGACTGATAGATGGTAGCTCCGAAGGTCAGAGCACCACCGAACCAACGAGAGTCGATACCGAGCTCGACCGAGCGCGTACGCTCTGCCTTGAGGTCAGGCAGAGGATAGTAGTCGAAGGGCTCTACCTTACCGCTACCCATAGAGTGGGTGATGGTCCCTGGGGTCAGCCCCGTGAAGGGGATAGGAGAACCTACTTCGGTGAAGGAGGTACGTACCTTCAGGTAGGACAGTGCTGGGCGAAGCTTAGCACGGAGATCCGAACCGATGAGGTCAGTGACGACAGCCGAGAGACCGATCGAAGGATAGAAGATCCATGGGTCTACGCTATTGACAAGCTGCGAAGGCTTGTCGGTACGTCCCGTGAGGGTGAGGAAGAGCGCACTACGCCATGCAAGTTCAGCAGAAGCGAAGACAGCGAAGTTGCTCTTACGGCTTGAGCCCTCCGAACCTCCGCTCTGGAGCGAGTTGGTATTGGAGAAGATGAACTTATTAGGGATGAGTGAGAGGTGACCACCGAAGCCCTGGCTCTTGGTGTCGTACTCTTCATAGGAAGTACCAAGGGTAGCCGTGAGGTTGAAGTCTTTGCCAATGGCTGAATTGTAGTTAGCCATGAAGTCCACATACTTCTGCTTGAAGTAGCTGTTGTCTGCGGAGTAATAACCCAGAGGCTTAGAGAAGACGCTTGAGGTAGAAGCATAGAGCTTCGTCTCACGCTGGGTGTAGGTATTGTCCAGACGCACACGACCGGAGAAGTTGATCTTCTTGTTGAGCTCATACTTGAGCGAACCGAAGAGCATGTAGCGGTCGTTGACCTCGGGGTGCAGGTTGCGGTAAGCGACCCAGTAAGGGTTCTGCACGTCCGTACCCATGCTACCAGGAGACCAGTACTGCGTGTAGTAGCCTTCCTTAGCATCGTAGCGCTCGAAGTACTTCTCCTGGTCGAAGTTCTTCCCTCTAGGATAGAGGTAAGCACCGACGATGGGGTTGAAGTAAGCCCCATAGGAGATCATATTGTTCGCGTAGTCACGGATGTAGTTAGCCGAGACATCGAGCGTAAGCTTATCATCGAGGAACTTCGCCGTGTTGCGGATCGAAGCATTGTAGCGATGGTACTTATTGTTGGGCACGATCCCCTTAGCGTTGATGGCAGAGGCGGAGAAGTACGTCTGGTTCTTGTCCGTCCCGACAGAGAAGTTGAAGGAGTTGTTGTACGTGACCCCACGGTTGAAGAAGTCTCTAGGCTGATAGTCGGTAGGCGTAGCGAGCTTCTCTCCCCAAGAGGTATATTCCCCAGGCTTGTTGCCGTAGGTGTTCTGGAACTTAGGCATAATGAAGGGCGAAGCCGTCTCCACAGAAGAAGAGAAGTTCACACGCAGCTTACCAGCTGCACCCTTCTTAGTATTGATGAGGATGACCCCGTTCGCAGCCGAAGCACCATAGAGAGCAGCAGCAGAAGGACCCGTCAGGACACTAATTGACTCAATGTCGTCGGGATTGATGCTGGAGATCCCTTCACCCGAAGCACGACCTGAGCCGAAGCCCGAGCCGTCTCCACCACGGTCTGCGCTATTACCGACAGGTACCCCGTCGATCACATAGAGGACGTTGTTATCCCCAGAGATCGACTTATTACCACGCATGACGACACGGGTGCTACCACCGACCCCAGAGGCGCTACGCTGGATATTCACCCCAGCGACCTTACCATTGAGGCTGTTCATGAAGTTAGCATCCTTGACCGTCGTCAGAGCGTCGTTCTTGACCTCTTGGACATTGTAGCTCAGCGCCTTCTGAGAGCGCTTGATACCGAGAGCGGTGACGACGACCCCTTGGAGTTGGTTGTCTTCACTAGCGAGCTCGATCTTTAGCTCAGTCTGATTACCGACGGAGATTTCCTTCTTGGCATATCCGATAGAGGATACGACGAGGACAGCACCCGCCTTGACGTTCTTCAAGGTGAACTTACCGTTGATGTCGGTAGAAGCACCTTGACCAGGCACGCCCTTGACCAGAACCGAAGCCCCGATCACTGGCTCATGATTCGTGGCATCGAGCACGACACCACTGATGCTCCGCCCCTGTGCTAGTGCCGTAGCGACACAGAGGAAAAGCGTCATGAGGAGAGATAGTACTTTCTTCATATCTAAAATTAAAAAATGGAATCTTGAGGGAAGAAATGAAGTGAACACCCGAGCTACCCTAAGTAGCTGCGACACTTCACAAGACAAGGAAAGCTCCCAGACCTCTACCTGCTACCAAGCCTAGTCTAGGAGCCTTTCCGCTTGGGATACAGATAGGACTGAGCATATATCTAGTCGATCTGCGCATCGAGCGCATCCACCAGTTCGCCAGCTTTGTCATATAAATAGAGGAATGCCCTATCTGGTCTGTACCCGATAGGTCACGCAGACTAGACCTCTCGTGCGAGGGATCTAGGGAGAGTAGGCTGTCACTAAGTATAACCATGATTATCCAGTCAGCGGGCAAAAGTAGTAATTTTAACCTTCCAAAAAATACTTTTACAAGCCCCCTTGCTTAATAAAATTCTTTAAGAACACACCTACATCGGAACGACTGGGCACCACTGTTTTTCCCGAAGCCCATCACCACCCACCAAGATCAACATCCCAATCAAAAAAGCCCCCTCCAGAAGCCCTGTCTACAGCGACTTCTGAAAACCCTCTTTTGGAACCCACGGTAGGTCGCCGAAAAAACCTACTGTAGGTCGTCGATGCGATCCACGGTAGGTCGTCTCACCGACCTACCGTAGGTTTCTTTTCAGCCCTTCAGCAGCCTCTTTGCCTACCCCCTATATCCACGCTCCAGATCTGGGCTAGACTGCCACATAAAAGAAGGGGCCCCCTATCTGATGAGCATCTCACAGATAGCACAAAGGGAGCGACCGCACTTCTTTCTGGTGCGGTCACCCCCTTTCTTAGATGAGGGAATGCTGAAGTAGATCTATAGCGAAGGCCCGTACATGTACACCTTGAGGGCTACATGTACGGGCCTTGTAATCAAAGATAGGAGGATGAGAGCTTACTTCTCTGCGAAGAAGTTCAGTTCACCGATACCGAAGTACCCAGACTTGATCGCATTGACACCAAGGATCTTTACACCCTTAGCTTCAACAGGGTTGAGGAAGCGAACGATGACGACATTCTCCTGATTGAAGTAGCTAGCAGGGAGGACACCCTGAGAAGTCCAGTTGGTACCATCCTGCGTGGTGAAGATCTCAATCCCAGAGAAAGAATCCATCTTCTCATCAGTACCCTTGAAGAGGATATAGTTGAACTTCTTCGTGCCATTCTTGAGGATACCAGTCACCCAAGGAGCAGGTTCTCCGTAGGCAGCATACCACTCGTTAGAGGGGTCGCCATCATAGAGAGCGTCCTTGCTGTAGGTGTAGTTACCCCAAGAGAGCTCAGAAGAGACATCATAGGTGACATCTGCAGAGGTCAGCATCACTCCCTGAGGATCGCGCGTGAAGAAGCTTACATTCTGGTAGCTCTTCTTCACGGGGATGAAGTAGGTACCATAGTCCCGGCTGACACCTACAGACGATGCACCTACGACAGCTGAGACCTGGACGGGGATAACGAAGTGCTCCGTAGCAGCATTCTGCTTCGAGATCTCGTCATACTTATCCCCTGTGCTGACGGTGATCGCTGTAGAGCTCTTCGTCTGACCCTTGGGGATCGTCACGGTCGTGGTCGAAAGCTTAGCGTAGCCTTCGGGAGCAACACGATAGCCTGAGTGAGAGGCAACGAAGGAAGCACCAGATGCCTCAGAGGTACCGATAGCGACAGTGACCGTCACATCCTGAGCAACTGGCTTAGAGAGGTAGACATAGCGCTCCTGATCTGCCCACTTGGTGAGAGTCGTCCCTTGGAACGTGACTTGGAGAGGGTTCTTCAGAGACTTAGATAGATCAAAGTCCCCAGTCTTGATATAAGCTACAGATTCAGCAGTCTTGGTATCAGCCTTATCATGGAGAGGCGTATCCAGATCAAAGCCCTTCTGACACGCCGTTAGGCTGAGGAAGAGTGCTGCACAAGCTATGGATAGAGTCTTTTGCATAAAACTTCAATGCTATTAGAGGGATCGTACACAGCCCCCCCCTCCGAAGGGGAGGGCTGTGTCGTATCACCGATATTAAGATTAAGGGACCTTGACTGTACCCTTACCGTCAGAGCGGACATCCGATACCCAAACAGGTGTCTGGATGACATTGCTCTCGTGATTCTTGTCGTCGTAGCTACCATCGTAGACATTCAGGGCAGGAGCACCAGCTACGGAGTTAGCGAACGTACCACCCTTACCTTCGTTCATCTTCCAGTAGTGGAGGAGACCTGGGCTAGTAGGATCGACAGTGTACTCGTTGTCACGGAGCTGCTCAAGCGTACGAGCCGTATTCCAGATACGGAGTTCGCTGAAGATACAAGCATTGACAAAGTAAGCTGCACCAGAACCTGCGACATGGATCGCATCATTGAGCTTGAAGACACGTCCAGCAGGCTTGTCTGTGCTGGTGATCTTGCTACCATTGACATAGAGCGTAGCCTGAGCACCGTCGAAGACCAGAGCGATGTGGTACCACGTATTGGTCTTAGCACCTTCGAAGGTACGGTCGATCTGACCGCCATCACCGAACTTGATATTCAGGTAGTCGTAGGGAGGGTTAGCATCACCGAAGCGCATGTAGATCTCAGAGCCCGGAGCCCATGCACCGAAGAGTGCTTGGTTGTTTCTATTGAGACCATTGATATTGACACGCATCTCGATGGTGAAGCGCTGGAGCTCTACAGGAGCAATACCACGAGCGATAGCCTTGTAGTACTTACCCTTGTAGGTACCGAGGATAGGAGCATAAGCCGAAGTGATCGTCTTGATCGCATAGACATAGGTATCAGCGCCCTTGAGGACAGCAGCCGAAGCACCTGCAGACTTGAGCTTGAAGGCGATAGCGAACTTCTTACCCGAATCCATCTGCTCCTTGCTAAGAGGCGACAGGGAAACCTTCACAGCTTCAGAGAAGACAGAACCTGCCTTAACCACCACATTAGAAGTGGAGAGCTTCACCTGCTCTGCAGGGAGCATCACGAAGGAGGTACCATTGAGCTTGTTATACTGCTCAAGAGCCTCGGCACTGAGTTCGAGGGAATAGGCCTGATCCTTGTCCTGAGGGTTAGAGAGACGGACATTGATATCCGTCGACACTTCGCTGTCACCCAGCTGAAGTGACCCCAGACGACCAGCTTGCGTCCCAGTCTGAGCGATATAGGCTTGGTTAGAGAGCTCCTTGAGTTCTCTGTCGTTACAAGCCCCGAGGAGCATAGCCGCAGCTACGACTCCAAGGATAGATTTATTGATCTTCATATTATGCGACTACTTAATGATTGGGTTCATCAGCTGGATAGCACGACGCCACCAAGGATAAGAGAGTCCCTTGACTGGGGACATATCGATACCGTTGACGACATCTGGAGTGCTGATAGCATACTCTAGGTCGACACGGAAGGCTCCGACACCACCCTTGCGATAGGTGACACCATCAACGACAGGGTTCTGGAGAGCGAAGTTCAGGATCTGACCCAGACCTGCTTCACCACCACGAGTAGCACCAGACTCGAAGTTCACGACGAAGATGCTCTTCTTACAGATATCTTCGACAGAGAGGACATCCTTGTATACTCGAAGCATCCCCTGGAAGTGCGCATTCTGATAGCCGACTCTGTCGCTATAAGCCTGGATGATGAAGTAGTTGAAGTACTTGGCATGCGTAGCAGGAAGAGCATCGGGCTGACCATCCACTGCAAGGACCTTCTTACGACCAGCCTCAGTCTCAGCCATGGGGCCGATACGCTTACCAAGGGTTTCGATGAAGAGGGTCATGAGGGTAGGTACACCATCCACCCTATCCGTACGCCACAGCTCATAGTCCGTATTGAAGGGATGGCTATAGCTAGGCTCAGCATCGATATCAAAGCCGTCGTAACCATACTTATCGATGAGGTCACAGATAGCGTTAGCATACTTAACGACAGCGGCACGACGAGCGGCCTTACCTGCTTCAGTATCTTCGGTGCTCCACCCCCAGTACTTGTGCGTCCACTTTTCACCCTCCTTAAGGGCTACCTTTTCAGCATCAGTAGGATCGGGAGTAATACCATTCCCCATATCGAGGACGAGGAAGCAGATCATAGCCTTCAGCCCCTTCTTTTGCTGGGCCATACGCAGGTCCTTGAGCTGAGCTTCGGTAGGATTCTTCCAGCCCCCCCAGAGGGAGATGAGGTCTACGGAGTCAGGAAGCCCCATGAGAGAGCTCTGCATGTTCGTACCGACCCCTGTCCAAGCGCTGTAGTAAGCGAAGGCAACCTGGTGATCAGAGTTCTTATAGTCACGGAGTGCCTTGTAGTACTCCTCAGTATGTGCAGGCTTGGTCAGATCCATAGGATGCTGGATCTCCATATCCGTCCACTTGCTGCAAGAGGACAGACCGAGCAGAGCGACTGCAGATACCGCTAGGATATTCTTAATCTTCATTTCTTAGTTCGTTAGCTAGGGAAATTACTTCTTCTGCTGCCACCAGAGCTTCGTAGCATAGTCATCTGCTCCTCCAAGGATAGTAAGAGCAGCTGCGTAGTTAGCCTGGTTACGAGTACGCTCATTGACATCGTAGGGGATACGATTAGCTACGTGGATGGTGTAGCCACTAGTCGCTACAGGGAGAGCGAAGACCTTAGGATAACCCGTACGACGGATTTCGCTCCAAGCTTCCTGCCCGTTGGGGAAGAGAGCTAGCCACTTCTGGGTGATGAGGCGTTCAAGCTTGACTTCTACATCAGCAGCTTCATCCCACTTAGGAGTGATGGTGCTCACGGCAGGCATATCCTTACCATAGCCACCGACAGCATCCTTGTAGTTAGCTGGAGTTTTTTCGCTCTGGAGGTAAGCCTCTACACCTGTAGCGCCCCACTGAGTGAAGGATTCCTTGACACCACGCTCATAGAGCTCCTTGACGGAGCCACCCATATTAGGCCAGCCAGCAAGAGCTCCTTCAGCGCGGCAGAACCACATCTCTGCAGCAGAAAGCCATACACTAGGAGAATTCTTCGTGACAGCAGCTGCTGAATAGAGCTTATCTGCAGCAGCCTTATTCTTGACATTAGCACCAGCTAGACAGCCTACGAGCTTACGATCAGCCTTAGTTTCAGGCTCAGCGAAGTAAGCAGAGATGCGAGGGTCTTCGTAGCCGTTCATGTACGAGTCGATGTCGGCGCAAGCACGCGAGTCTCCCCACTCAACTGAGGTCTTATAGAGACCACGAGGGATGTAGGTGATGGCGCAATTGTCAGCAGAAGATTCGATGACCCCTTCGGCAAGAGCTTCCTTAGCATACTGCTGAGCAAGCTCTGGTGCGGCATAGCGCATACGGATAGCGATACGTAGCTTGAGGGAGTTAGCAAACTTAATCCACTTTGCGAAGTCGCCACCATAGATCTTATCTGCAGCCTCATTGACCTTCACACCAGGGTTAGCTAGCGTATAAGCCTTGAGCACCTTGCTTGCGGTGGTGAGGTCGTTCACAAGAGCCTTGTAGATATCCTCCTGAGAGTTATATCCTTCAGGATTCTTAGGGTCTAGGCCAAAGGGCATAGGACCCGACTTGTCGGTGAGAGCGAGGAAAGCATGAGCACGCATGATAAGTGCCCAGTTATAGTTCAAGTCTCCCTTGTCTGAGAGAGCTTCGATCTCGGCAAAGGCGCTCTTGGCTGGGACCAAAACCTCAGAGTTAGCCCATGCCAGCCAGCTATTAGGAGCAGTGAAGATGGTGAAGTTCTTTGAACTAAAACCATCATTTGCATACGTGAAGTAGCGGCCTAGATAGTTCCCCACGAGGTCGAAGTTCGTCTGATACCAGTTCTCCTGCTCAGGGAAAGAACGATTCTGCAGCTGGATGAGGAACGAAGAGATACTATAGTTATCACGCTGTAGGGTCTCCTTATCAAGGTTTCCCCCAGGGCGGTTGATTTCCTCGAAGCCACTCGTGCAGGAGCCAAGAGTGAGGGCTAGAGCAGCGAGGCTGAGGCCCTTGGCAATATGATTGATCTTCATAAGATACATGTGGATAAGAGTCAATTAGCTTAGAACTGAAGCTTCACGGTGAAACCTAGGTTACGAAGGCTAGGCTGCATGAAGTAGTCGAAGCCCTGGTAGTAAGTCCCAGTAGAAGCGGTCAGCTCAGGGTCAAATGGAGCCTTATTGTAGATCATCAGGAGATTACGAGCCGTCAGACCGAGAGAGAGGTTGACCTTATTACCGAGGAGCTTCTTAGGGATAAGGTAGGAGACGTGAGCTTCCTGGAGACGTACGTTCGTAGCGTCGTAGATATACTCTGACCAGACAGGGTTAGCACCACCGACGATAGAGTAGTAGCCCTGAGCATCGACACGACCATTACCGACGGCGACACCGCCGGCCTTACGTGCGTCTGCAGAAGCCTTAGATACCCCATATTCGTCGAGGATCGCCTGCGTCTGAGAGAGGACGATACCACCGATACGAGCAGAGAACATGAAGCCGACATTCAGACCCTTCCAGCTGAATTCGTTGACCCAACCCAGATTAGCATCGGGCAGGACAGAACCCTTGTAGACAGGATTGCTAAGAGTAGAAGAAGTGACCTTACCATCTGCGGAAACTTCAGGATAACCTTCGGGTGTACGCTTTATGTCGGTATTGACATAGACATCACCCATAGAACCACCTTCGCGGAGGTAAACTTCAGCACCCCTCAGACCACCCTTAGAGATAGGATCCTTGCGGCCAGGGAGGAGCTCGACGATGCGGTTCTGGTTAGCACTGAACGTACCCGTGGTGGTCCACTCCAGCTGACCGAACTTGCTCGTCCATCCGATAGCAAGCTCGATACCACGGTTGCGGACATTACCAGCCTGGATGTACTCGCTGTTGTAGCCGTTGGAGGCAGAGGAGAGAGGCATGAGGAAGGTCTGGTTCTTCGTGTTCGACTGGTAGACAGTAGCTTCTACGCTGAGTCGGTTGCGGAAGAACTTACCCGTCACCCCAGCTTCCCAAGAGTAAGTCAGCTCAGGCTTGAAGTCGCTTGGGAACTTATAGGTCACCGTAGAGTAGCTCTGCGTAGCAGGATCATACTTGTAGCGGTAAGGGGAGGAGATCTGAGCAGGGATAGGTGACCCTACCTTAGCCCAAGAGACACGCGTCTTGAGGTAGTTGATCCACTTAGGCATCTTGGCCATCTGAGAGATGACACCAGAGAGACCTACAGAAGGATAGAAGAAGGGGTTACCCGTCGTGTGGGCAAGAGCAGAGTCCCAGTCTTCACGACCCGTGAGGGTAAGGAAGAGCATGCTCTTCCAGCCTGCTTCGACACTAGCGAAGGCAGAGTTCGTCACGTGAGACGTGTTGCTGTAGATAGGAGCATTACCTGCGGTAGGCTGTCCATAGTCGATCTGGTTAGGATCGAAGACATTGGAGAGTGAGCGAAGACCACCGCGGAAGCCTCGATCATCGAGGTACGAGCGGTTCGTCGAGAGACCAAGGTTGGCAGCGATAGAGAAGTCTTCGATACGCTTGTTGATGTTCGCCATGACATCTCCGTAGAGCGAGGTGTTGTTGCCCTTGCTGTAGGAGTAGTAACCATAGGGTGAACCCGTGAAGAGGTTAGCCGTCGAAGCGTAGCGCTTGCTTTCGTCGAAGCTATTGATCACGTCGGCACGAGCACGACCTGTGATATCGATCCAGTCGTTGATCTTCCACTTGAGTGAGCCGTTGACCATGTAGCGATCCTTGTTACCCATAGCCAGCATGCGGTTAGCTACCCAGTAGGGGTTCTGCATGGAGTAAGCGTCCCCGTAGTGCCAGTTCTGCACGTTGATCTTGCGCACAGGGTCGTAGATCTCGTAGGTACGTACCCCATCGAAGTTCTCACCACGTGGGAAGAGGTAGAGAGGTACGATAGGGTTGAGGTATTCCCCTTGGGCGATGAGGTTCTGGTCGCCCTGCTTGATGTAGTTGAAGCCGAAGTCCAGCGTCAGCTTATCATCGAGGAACTTCGTCGTATTACGGAAGCTGAAGTTGTAGCGATTGTACTTGCTATTTGGGATGATACCAGCAGCGTTGGTCGTACCCAGAGAGAGGTAAGTCTGATTCTTCGCATTACCGATGGTGAGCGAAGCCGTGTTCTGGATATTAGACCCCGTATTGAAGAAGTCTGCAGGATTGTAGTTGCCGTAGGGCGAAGGAGTCTGTGCACCCCAGCTCTTCACGTCACCAGGACGGTTGATGAACTCGTTCTGGAAGCGAGGCATGACGAAAGGACGAGAGAAAGAGGAGCTATTGGACAGCATGACCTGTACACGTCCTTCCTTACCCTTCTTCGTGGTGATCATGATGACCCCCTGCGCTGCGCTTGCCCCATAGAGAGCGGCAGCGGCAGGACCACTAAGTACCGAGATCGACTCGATATCGTCAGGGTTGATGTCCGAGATCCCTTCACCCTTAGGTTGAGCGGAATAGCGGCCACCCGTCTCCCCACCGTTGGTATTGATGATGGGAATACCGTCGATGACATAGAGCGCTTGGTTGCTCTGGTTCATTGACTTAGGACCACGCATGACGACACGCGTAGCACCACCGATACCCGAGGAAGATGCATTGATGTTCACCCCAGCGACCTTACCGTTGAGGCTATTCATGAAGTTGGCATCCTTGACCGTCGTCAGAGCGTCGTTCTTGACTTCCTGGACGTTGTAGCTCAGGGCTTTCTGAGAGCGCTTGATACCGAGAGCTGTGACGACAACAGACTCCAGCTGATTGTCTTCA
>ERZ772917.588-NODE-588-length-24776-cov-44.494842_pt1 | contig 24776 bp, 18 predicted proteins | sample MGYA00511187_ERZ772917 | MGnify/ENA primary metagenome ERZ772917 (study PRJEB29015, sample SAMEA2737925) | human oral metagenome | biome: human oral; feature: human-associated habitat; material: dental | place: China | collected 2012 ...
CCCGTGAGTGCTATGATCGCCTGCGTGCCTTTGACGGCTGGCCAAAATGCCATCTGGACCTAGCCGGCACTGACGTGATCGTTACCAAGCTCAAACCCCTTGACCGATTCCAGGGGGATAACTGGCGAGACATCATACCCTGTCATGGTGGCTCTGCTCTACAGGTGATTGAACTGATCTCACCCAAGTCGGGTCGGCGCATGTCGGTTACCGACTTCTTAAATGGACAGCGCCGACCTTAGCTCCAAGCTGAGTCACACTAGGTTCTTAGGAACCTACCGGCGAATCCGGCGATGCACCAACTGCCTGCGTACTACAGCTACAAGTCAATCATCTCCACCCGGTGCCCGATCGCCTCGATGAACTTGATCGTATCTGACGTGGTCATAAAAATCGTCTTGTCATTGGTATTAGGATGAAAGCTTAGTCGCTCCTCTAGGGTCATCTCTCTATCTAAGTAGACGACGATGCCATCAGCCTGTTCATTCATCAGTCCAAATGGCGAGACAACGCCAGCACATAGTCCCAGCCGATCGCATAGATTGTCCGCTGATGCCAGCTTGATCCCTTTGGCGCCGACCAGCTCACCAAACCGCTTCATATCTAGGCGTTTAGTGTCATCCATGATTAGCATATAGTAAGCAGTCTTCTTGCGATTGGTTAGAAACATCGTCTTAGTACGAACACCATCAATCCCCTCAATGTATTTATCCGCCAGCTCGGTAGTAGTAGCCAGTGGATGCTCAACTAGCTGAAACTTGATACCCAGCTCATCTAGCTTGGTTTTAACTGCTATATATGCATCAACCTCACTCGACTCACTCATCTCACACCTCCCTCTTTCTGTTTTTATTATAACATCCGACCAAACGACCGCTGTTTTGGCGCAAACATGGCGCAAACTTTGGCGCAAAGTGCCACATCAGTCAGGTTAGCGGGCGATAGTTAGCTCAGCCCTATCTGTCGCTATCGTCATTGGCACCAGTCTCGATAGTAGCGGCAGCGTCGCTACTGGCTTCATCGCTATTATTACCGCCGACCGGCTCCTTACCGGAATGACTGTCACGCCTAGCTAGCGCCTGACGCAGTGCCTGATGTACGATGGGTCGGTCAGTTAGCTGAGCCATCCCTTTCTCCAGCATAGCCTGCTCTTCGGCTGGATAGTAACCCAGCACCGGTGACCTTAGCTGTTCAGCTGTGCCTGACGGCGTCGAAGCATCGCTACTCAACGTTTGCCTCTCCGGTAGACCACTCGGCTTAAACTTCTCCCTGTTCATGCACCTCCTTCTTCTTATACTTGTCATCATCAATCAAGAGAATCGGTACCTTAAAGCCTCTAGCAAATCGTTTATGACTATCGCTAATATCCCCCACGTCCGAACCGTGGACGATGATACAGGACGGTTGCAACCGACCGTGATGTACTGCCGGGTCACCTGAGATCCGCAGCAAGCCAACCTCATTATAAGTATGTTTCCATTCATAACCGTCTTCGTTTCGCCACTTAGCGCAATCATCCATAAAACGCCGGCAGGTGGTCATAGATGTCTGACCGTGCATCATCGACGGATAAAACACGCCCCGACCGTGCTCCATCCAGCCGTCACGATAGTTCATGCCGATCAGAGCACCGGGATTAATCTGACTAAAGCCCAGCGCCACCTCGTCATGATGCCGACCAGTCACATAATTCAGGTATTTGTCACCGATGCAGCTGGTTGAGATAGTTGAGGTGCCCATCGCCCTATTCCATATACCGGGATCTTTCATTAGCTCCCGAAAGATACCCTTCATGTTGTAAGAAAAGACCGTATGGCTCAGGATGTTGAACGGCGCTCCGACCAGCTTAGTCACCTTGATCCGGGCGCCCTGAGCGTCTTCAACGGTAGCATGCTCAATCCCCTCACCGTGACTATCGACATCAAACATAGCTCGGTTCCAATCATCCGTAACATAGCGATAAGCCTTGTCGTATAGCCGAGCCAATGCGCCATCCAGCTTGGTCACCTCAGCCCGCCCCGACTCACCGGCAACCGGCACAAACAGACCTGACTGCTGGATAGCGTCAAGTATCTCGTCATTCTCGAGCCAACCTTCCGACATCACTTTAGCTAGCCGGATCGTCGCCCGGTCATCATCGTCTAAGATACCTTCCTGCTCAAGCTCTTCCCAGTTGAAACTATCTATCTGAAAAGGTCTCGAAGCCGGATCAAGCATAGACTCGACGGCTTGGTACATATAGTCACTGTCGTCGATCAGGCCATAGCCGATTCGCTCCGACACGACGGCGTCGTAATTCTCCAGCTCCTCGAGCGTCGAGATATCCCACTTATTACGGCTACGCATCAGGGCGATCAGGCTCTCCCTGGTGTCGTCATCCAGCGACAGCTCTTCTACCTGGCACAGCCGGTCGAAGAGCCGGCGGCTGCTCTCTTTTTCTTCTGCCAATACCGCCAGGTTGGTTAGCCTAGCCCTATCATACGGCATCAAGTCAAGCCCGGTCAGCATATCGAGATGACGGCGGACATTGCGCAGTTGATCCGGATCCATCTCCAACAGATTGTCGATAGCATAGGTGTTATAAAAAGCTACATGCCTCAGATAATCGTCGCCCAGCACTTGATCGCCGCCCTTCAGGCATAGCTGAAGTAGCTGAGCGTAGCTATCCGGGTCAGTAATCAGGGGAAATTTGTCCTGTAGCTGCGCCAGCGTCGTGCCCAGGCGCCGTAGACGCTCCAGCGGTATATCCGGAGCATCAATTACCCGCTCAATGACAGATATCGTATCAGGATCATCTAGTTGACCCGCTGACCTCAACGCCTCAATGATATTGATCGGGTCAGCCGGGTCGTCCGAGTGATCCCGTAAGTAAGCATCATACAGTTCTTCGTCACCACCGGCAAGAGCTTCAAGCCAATATTTGCCCGTCGGCCCACGCTCGCCAAACTCCCAGAGGAGCATCCAGTTGAGCTCGGGGAACTCCTCTTGATAAGTCTTATAGAAGCGACAATAACTCAGCTGCCGAGGTGTCAATCGCTCGACTATCTCAGGCATGCCGGGGATATGACCGACTGTCAAGCCAAGAGCGCTGTCGTAAGTATCGTCCGGAACACGCATTTCATTTACTGCCAGCCGGAAAGTATCATTGGGTAGTCCGGCGGTAAGCAATTTACTTAGCTCATCATGATGAGACGTGACACCCAGCTCATGCAACTGACCGGCTACCACGTTCAGGTCGATGGAGGAAATATCATCTGTATCGTGAGCAATATTATCGACGCTATCAGAGTCGCCAGTGGCATTATCGGCACCATTATTTACCTTATCTGTCTCCTCCTCATCAGCTCTTTGACTGAGGCCGAAGGCTTGGTCGCTAGCCACCGCCCGCCAATACTTAGTCACCTCAGCTTCGGGACAGATGCGCAGGCTAACCAAGCCCTTGCCTTGATGCCGTTGATAACAGCTCATGATGTCGTCATACAGCTGACCGATATTACCCTGATTGATCAGCCCCGCCTGAGCTAGAGCCTCTTGTGCCTTCAGATCGCCTTTAATCGCTTGCTGATACTGCTCGGGTGGCATATTTGCTTTACCCGGCTGGAGATTGTTAGTCGAAGCTTGACTGTCGGCAGCCCCCTTAAGACTAGTACCATTGCTGGTGTTGTTATCACTAGGCGAGTTATCGCCGGCGCTGTTACCTCTAAGCAGAACGCCGTCAGGGACAGGCGATTGAGCATCGGTCCTTTCACCACTTTGATTAGCCCTGTGTTGAGCAGCCTCACCAAGAGTGGTGACCAGGCGAACTAGCGCCTGTCTCTTGCGGTGGTGCCGGTCAGCTAGCTGACCGACCGACTCTGCACCGGCAGGCTCAGGCGTAATATAGTCCGGCGCTATTGGATGTTTATTTTGACTATTCACACTCTCGGCTCATTGTCCTAAGCCGTCGCCGGAGTAGGATCACGATACTTACCAGCGTTATAACCGTTAATAAAGCCAAACGGACTAATAACCTCGTCTTGTGATAGCCAGCGCTGAGATAAAGTAATAGACTCACTGCAGTACCTTTCATAGGCTCTCTCACCAGCATCGTTCATTTTAAGTCCAACCCAGGAGCGACCACCCCAACCTGGCGGATCTTCACGTAATGATACGGTAAACAGTTCTACTGCGTCACCCAAGAACCTACGCGCCCTGTCTTCAATAACAGCCTGAGGGGATTGAGCAAATTGTATAGCCTTGCCAAGGCTCTTTATCTTATCGGCAACGCTATCAATAATACCCCCATCGTTATCTGAAGATCCATACACAATCGGTCCTATTTCATAAGTAAGGTCACTTTCAATGCTGAGACGATGAAATGCAATATTTTGCGCCTCATCCTTTAGCTTCTCGTTCCAACGCTTCACGTGTGCTTCGTCTTTTGAATATCTGCTGTAAGCATCAAGGAATCCAGCTAGATTAAGATTGCCACCTATCTCACCCTTCGCTATATTTTCATCAAAATAGTCCTCTATAGCATACTTACCTTTCCGGGTAACAGATATAGTTCTCACTTCCTCACCCTTGTGATCCTTAAAGTTCCATGGACAAAATAGCTCTTTGACGTCCGCCATGTCGTCAAGTTTCATATGGCTATGCTTTAGTTCCTTCTCTAATTCTGAGCAACACGAATAAGTCTCCCACTCGCGGTGGTGATTGTATACGAAAGCTATCTTCGCAGGAGACTTAATCAGGTTTTTGTCGTATGCGTATTCCCCTACATAACCGTCCGGTCTATTAAGTGGATTGTATACATTAGCTTCCATTATCCGCAGAAAATTACTCCCCAACCTAGTTAGCTTAGTTTTGCCGTCCTTAGACTTGGCAAATAAACTGTGTTCCGGATCACCATACATTATTCTATTGGCATCAGGTATCATCAGTCTAAATATCCGATAATCCTTATCTACTTCGTCATCGTCAAAAATTTCGTCCAGGCTTTCGTCCTTATGTCTCAGTACGCCATCGTCTACGTTTCTCTCAACCTGGGCTACTAATTCCGGTCTCAGTTGATAATTAGACCCTGGGGTGATTGGAAAGGCACAAAACCATCCAGCCCTTACCTCCTCCGGTGTCATAATCTCACGACTATTTGGCGCATTGCTCTCAGATTCTCTTCTCAATCCAGCCTCGACAAAGCCATCAGAGGGTAGTATCGCATTAGAACTGGTTCCGTTTGACTTGGTGGCTACAGACAGGGGTGATTCACCCCGCCTTCTTTTGACTAACAGCTTCTTTTCTGCGCCATTATTAGCAACCGAGTCAATTGCCGCCCCACTATTCTCTGAAAGCTCCTCGCTACTACCACTGATTTTACCACTAGTATTGTCAACCGCCGCAGTCGAAGCTGTCACTACGTCATTGTCACCCAGCGAGCTACTGCTCAACGGAGAAGAGGCACTTAAAGCGCTACTTGAGCCGCCTGGGGTATCCGCCTCGTTGCCTGACTTAGGTTGTTCACCACCCGAACCATTACTATTACTCTGACCGTTTGACAAGAAAGATGATGAGCCGCTTGATGAAGAGGAGGGCAACGAACTGCTACTTGAAGATGAGACTGATGAACCGCTCAGACTACCTGACGGCGAAGTTGGAGTCGGCGGATTCACTTCTTCTTCCGGTGCCGTCTCTACCATAGCCGGACGCTCAAATAGCTCATCATCAGTGGATAGCCTACGGGTTCCCCGATATCCCGGTACCGGCGGCAGTGGCTCAACATCCGGCATAGCCGGCACCGAATTAATCACCTGATCAACCGGTGGCGTAATGTCATAGCCGGTCAGCGCATCAACCATCTCTTTAGCTGTACGAGTAAAGCTATCTGCCGTACCGGAGCCGACCTCAGTGGCTAAGACCATGCCAGTCCTGGTGTCAACCACCTCAGCAAAGGCGTAGCTGCGATTGACCATCATGTCAGCCGCTGCCGGCTGAGTAATAGCATCCGGGTTAAAGTTGATAAGTCCGTTATCCTCCACAATAACGTTACCTACTGAAAACGGATTACTCTGGGTACCTCTGGTCGGCGAAACCATCAGCTTGATATGACCCTCTCTAGCGGCCTGGATGATATCTTCACGGCTCATCGACATACCATAACCATACGAGCCACCTCTCGGGTTGAAGATATAGCTGCTACCCTCACCGTGATGACCAAGCAGTTCGTTATAATAGTCCGGACGCTCAGTGCCGTAGTCGAGCCAACCGGCTCGATGGAAGGTTGGATTGCCCTTTACAGCATCTTCTGCCGAAACGGTTACCTGGTGTTCGTATGGCATGTGTTCAATACGCTCATCTACTCTAAAGCCTTTAGCTCTCCATTCATTAAGCTGCTCTCGACTAACTTCGTCACTTCGATAGAACTGTTTCTCCGGCTGATTGCCGCCAGCCACCACTTCACCAACTACACCGCCATTGGGTGTATTCAAGAGATTACCTAGGGCGGTCCTGGCTGCATTAGGCGCATCACCATGCTGTCCGACCAACATATCTTCAACCGCCCCGTGTACATCGTCCCTGATAAACGCCAGACCCTCTTGTGCTATGGTTGAGAAAGCTAGTGTCCTGGCAGTCGTGGTAGCCACTTCCTTAGCTACTCGTCGATGACGGAGTTTATCAGCTACCCTGTCCCTATTGGCTTGTACTTCGTAAATCTCATTTATTCGTTCTCTGACGTCCTCCGGTACATCGCCCTGGCTGAGTAAGGCGCCGTTTACGTTTTGAACTACCCCACCGTAAGCCCGGGTAGCTACACTTAGACCATCCATCAGCTGACTCTTGTATCTGCCCAGCTCCAGATTAGGATCTTCGTTAGCCCGGATGTAGGCTTGCTCCAGAGCAAACTGACGAGAGGTCAGCTCATTTCTAACCGCCTCAGCATCACCACCGCCACTGTAGTAGTCAATCAGGTCAATGCCCTCATTGCGACCGACTTCTCTAGCGACCACCAGATCAGCCAAGACCTGGCGCATCTGATCAGCGTCACCTGAGGTGATCGCCTGATCCATCGCCTCCATATACGACTCTGCTGTTCGCATCTCGGGCAGAGTCTCAGCAAGCCCCACTTCGTACTTATTGTTCTCGTCGATCTTGCCGCCCTCGGCGATTCGACGAGCCAGATCAGCTCGGTCAATCTTGACTTGCTCATTTTCCCTGACTCCGGCCAATATACCAGCCGCTATAGCACTACCGCCAAAGGAAGCAGCCTGAGCTACCCGGTTACGCATAATTGCTCCTGTCGCCCAGCCAGCTAAACCGGCCGCCCCGGCCACCACTTCAGGCGGAATCCAAGAGAGCTTACTGTCCGCCTTTTTCCGCTCAAACTTAGCTACCAGCTTGTCAATCGCTCGTTCGTGATGACCCGAGTTAACGCCTTCCGCCGAAGCGCCTTGGTACATCTTAAAGCCTCGCATGACGTCATTTAGCGCTCGACCGTGGTCAACCTGTCCTTTGATGTAAATGGCGCTGGTAAGATAGTTGTCTAGGACAGGCATGCCCTCGTTGCCCATCAGGTCATTATTGATCCGCCTAGTCTCCTCGACGAACGCCTCTTCATTACCATTCTCGACGAAGGTCTCCACCGCCCGACGCATCGCCTTGTAGGCTTCACTATCCGGGCTTAACTGCTCTCGTTCTTCACCGACGGTATCAGTAAAGAAATCGCTATCCTGGGTCATCCGCCAGATCAATGCCTGCTCCGTCTCGGCACTTGATGCTGATCCGTCGCCTGAGTTCGCCCCCAGAGTGTGAGCAAAGTCCTTAGAGTACTGTTCCTTGAGTTCCCGTTGGTACTTAAACTCATAGTAGTCTCGGAAGATCTTGCCCTTCCAGAGGCGAGCCACCGCACCTCGCACCCGAGCGCCTAGCTTGAGCTTGCCTTTGGCATTGAGGTCTTCCGGCTTCGGCGTCAGATCCTTATCCAGCTTGCGCTTAGCGTCGATGTATGCCTTCATCTCAACGATACGACTACGGTCAACGCTTGCCATATTCACATTCTCGGCATCATTATCTCGTACCATTCGACGGATCCTCTGCTCTAAGGTGGCACTGTACTGCTGTCTCTTCTGCCAAAGCTCAGGGTCATTAGGATCGCCCTTGCTCAGCCTAGTCTTTTCCTTCTCTTCCGACTCTAGCAGCTGCTTGACCTGACTCTTAGACAGTCCCAGCACGAGTGGCGTTAGCTCAGCCAAGCGCTCGAACTCTTCCTGTGTCATCCCTCGTGGATCGGGCACACTCGGTTCAGATGCGTTGCGACACTGAATAAAATCACCAAAATCTGTTCTTTTGCCATTCCTAGCATTCCTAAAGGTCTCTATCACCTCTTCGTACCGCTCTTTACTGAAGCTCTTCATCATCAACTCAGTGTAAAGCAAGCTCATAGCCCCTTTATCGACATTTTTGTTAAAGATTTGATCGGTCAGTTTCCTACGAGGCGCCAGGAACTCCTCCAGCTCAGCCTGAGCCAGTTCGTTTACCTTATCTATTTCCATCTGATAGAGTTTGGCTTGAGCTTGGTTGTATGCCTGACACTCTTTGAGACCTTTGGGCACTTCATCGCCCTGGTATTTTTCTAGAACCTTCCTTATGTCCGGCGGAACTACCCCATCCTTTAGGTCTTCCAAGTCATCGTCAAAGTCCAGTAGTTCATTTATACTATCCGCCGATAGCTCCTTGACCATCGCCAAGTGCTTGCGGTACGACGCCACTTCCTCTTCGGTCAAAAGGTTAATGCCATCTCGGCTCATCAAAGCGTCGCTAATGACACCTTCCGGTTTACTATCAAGTTGATTCAATAGTATATCGCCACGATCTTTACTGCTAGATTCATCATATCGATTGAACTTATCTCGATCTACCAGTATACCAACGGCGTCACGCACATCTGGGCTAGCGCTCTGATATTCCCGGCGCAGATCCTCGGTCTCCAGTAGCCTATTGGCTCCTTCTATCAGTGTTCGATAAATCTCTTCCTTCGCCGAGTTGTATTCCCGACGCTCTTCAGGAGTCTTGGGGCGAGTATCCGTATACTTCTCGATAATCTTTCTAGCTCCGGGAGAGATACTCTTATTGTCAGACTTTCCTAGCCTATAGTCTAAGTCAAGCAACCCTTTTATGCTGTCTGCTGATAAACTTGTGGCTATGGCTAAGTGTTTGCGGTACGCTTCTATCTCGGTATTAGTCAAGAGATTTATGTTCTCTTTCTTTAATAAGTAGTCATGGATGGCGTCATCGTAGAGTCCTGAATCTTTAAGATCGTTGCTGAGCACCTTAGCTAACTCACTACGAGGCGATCCATCTTCCTCCGTGACATCCCAACAAAACTGCATCAGACTGTTAACTACCTTCTTTGCATCCTCGTCGCATGCCTGATATTCCTGACGCAAGTCCTCAGTCTGCCTAATCCGCTCTGCCTTCTGGTGAATCAAGTCTCTTAGCTCGGTACTAAAGTCTGAGCCTTCACCTTCGGTCTCGCTCCGATTCTTAGCGTTGGCTACGCCATTCTTAAATATGCCCGATTGGATAATCCGCCTAACATCACTATCCGGCAAAGCATCCAAGTCGTTCAGTAATCCGTTTAGCTGATAACACTCCTTGCCGTTTAGACCATCAGCGTCTTGGATGGATTTAACTATCATCTCGGCTGCGCTATTTACCTCGCCACCATATTGCTGCTGCAGCTCCGCCATTCGTTCTTGCCCCAACGGACGAATGAACGCTTGTTTTAGCAGCTCGCTACGCATCTTGTCATTGAGTACCTGCTCGCCGACGTACTTCGACATTTTTTCACGGAACTTCGGCAGATCCTCCGGTAAAATTTCTCTTTCTCCGATAGATAGTGCCGACTCGGCTGATGTCAGCTTATTGGTCACCCTGCGATTACCGCCGCTCTCGCCGAGGCTATGTAATAACGGCTCAAGTGGTGTGACACTCACAGACAACTGAGGCTGTTGCTCAAAGACATACGATTCGTCATGCCGCACCCGACCGTCGAGAGTACCCAGCTGCCGCTCCTGCTGGGTTCTAGCCAATTGTCGATCTTGACGATCAACAACCTTACTTATGCCAACTTCTGAATGATGTGGTACTTTAGCTATCGCACGCAATCGTTCATCTTCTTGATCTCCGCCACCATCGCCACCATCACTACCATCATCAATATCATTCTTTTCACCGTCGCCTTTCGCTATTGATTCCGACGGGATTGACTTGACTGCCTCATGGAGATTCGTCTTCATCATATCGCAAGCCTCTCTCATGACTTCAGCAGCCCGATTGGCCACGTCCACCCTTGCCCTTCCCGTGTTCGCACCCGGGGTCGGGTTCGTTTCATTAAACTTAGCTACAAGTTTAACTATTCTATCAGACACTTTGTCGGACTCGTCCGTTATCTCCTTCAGCCTTTGCGGGTTATTATCCGCCAAAGTAGCAACTGTACTCACCAGATCATCCAGCTCGTCCATCCCTTCATTATTGAGATGATCTATCGTCTTAGATATATCACTGCCTGTACTTACGAATCTCAATTCACCGCTACCCTCCTCAGTTCGTTGCACACCGCCGATCTCAAACAAAAAGAGCTCAACTGTTCTTTTTGATTCGCTATCTAGTGAATCAATTCGATCAATGACCCCCTGGCGGTTCCGTACGTTATCCCAGTCAATATTTTTCTTAACTGACGCCCAGTCAAATTCAGTATCAGTCCAGTCACCTGAACGTAAGCGCTCTTTATTAGCTTTAAATAGTTTGCCCAGATAGCGGAGTCGCATTCTATCCTGAATAAGTTCATCCCGATACTCACCTTTTAATTGATACTCATCCTTGTCAAGCAACAGTTCATTTTCGTTCACCCACCATTCCTTCCAAGATTTCGGTAAAGCATTGTATCCATCCAATAGGTTTGCCACACTATCTACCTGATCAGCACTGAGCTTATCCAGTAGACCATCACGGCGATCATCTCGACCGAATCGCCTTATTTCCTCCCAACTCTCAATAGAACTAGAGTCCTGCGCAAGCGCAAGGATCAGCCGAGCCCCCTCGTAGCCTTCTTTCTGGCCTAGAGCAGACAACTTTCGTGACAGCCTCAGACGTTGTTCAGCCTGTTCCTTTCGATCGTTTCGACCACCTCTATCCTCCTCTAGCTCATTCTTCTTATCATTTCCTTCTTCATAGTTCTGCGCCAGACCATTAGCTGAAGTCTGTTCTTTGACTAAAGCAAAAACATCTTTAGCCCACCCAGCGTAATCATCCATCCATTGCTCATAATCACAAAGATCTGGGTCGTTGTAGTTAGAGCGTCTGTAGTTTTCTTCACGAGGCTCAGTTTCGTCTATTGCATAATCAATTGCTTCCACCACATCAGGAGGAAGGTTTATCACGTCTTTCATAAAGCTGTTCAGCTGCTCCACCTTTTCGACGTGCTTAACCCTCTCTTCTTCGTTGTCAAAGCGCACTTTGTCTACACCAAACTCATATAGAAGATCGCCTTTATGAACAGGAGACCGATCCGCAACAATTACATCCGCCCCTATTAACATTAAGCTTGCTCTATCCGTGGGGAGAATTTGTCTCATTAATTCTTCATGCTCCCGTATTCCCTTCTCTTGTCGCTCGTCCAACGACATCTCTCGATCCCTCGCTTCGCTCAAGTTACCCTCAAAAAGTGCTTTATACATCGCCTGCCCAAAAGAGCCCTCGACCTTTTTGCCTCTAGCCGGCGATTCCGACTGCTTTTCTTTTGGCTTACGCTTAGACTGAGAGTTTACTTCAAGACTAGGCTGTGACTGATATCCAGAATGAGGCTTTGTGTCTGTGTCTTGTTGCTTTAGTTCTCGTCTCACCGACAGGACTCTCTCCCATCCGCTGGAAGCCTGTTGTTTAGAATCCGGGTTTGTCTTAGGCTCAACAGTGGGTTGGCGCTTCGGTTTGGAGTGTTGATGCCCCGCCGCCTGAGCCTCTTCAGCTAGCTTATTTAGGCTACATAGTCCATCTGCCGTCCAGACAGTATGAGCTCTTTCGTACTCTTTCCTCGATTTATACTCATCACTATCAGGCTTCGATGCCCGGAGATCGCCTTGCCACTTCTGCTGCAGCTCGGCCGGTAAGCTAATGTAGGCATGGAACGAACTCTCCAGAGTAGCGAACTCCTCATCATTGAGCCCCTCTTTGATGGCGCCGGCATAGTCAAGACGCCCCGTCGAAGCACCCTGACTATCCCGAGCAGGATGCTCTTCGGCTAATTGACGCTGACGACTGGGGCTAATGTTGTGAAATACTATGTCGGGGATAGCCCGAGCACCGCCTGGGTCACTCTGATTTAGCTCATTTAGCCCCTGCAATACTTGCTGACGCCGCTCCAGCTCCTTAGCCTCGTCCTGGTTGAGTTGCCAGCTACCCGCTACTGAGCCACGCTCATCTGATGATTGTCTTTGTTTACTATCTTTGTTCTTCATCTTCTCATCCGGATCTTATTTAGTTACAGTACTAAGCGTTCACCCCTAGGTAATAGGTGCGGAAGCGCATCATCGTCTCTAGTGCTACCTGCTGGCCGTTGACACCGCTCTGACGGAAGAAATCCTGGATCTCGGCATCAGTCAAGTCATCTTTATCCAGCATATTGCTCAGCTGCTCCAGCTGCTCGGCGTTTAGCGCATTGATCATCTCTCGGTCGATCTGGCTCATCAGCCGACTCCGTAGGTCATCTATCAGCTGACGGCGTACTTCGGGGTCTTCGCTACCAGCGATCTTCTTCTCATCTAGGATCTGGTTTAGGAATTGATCTACTGGGTCTAGTGTCTGTTTGTCGTCCATCTTGCCTCCTCGGCGATCTAATTTATCTCCCTAGTATCATAGCACGCTAAGCATAAGTATGACAAATGCAGACGCTTATCCCCTTCGTCTCTATCTGATACGCACCTCTCTAGTAGGGCCATCAGCACACTCAACACTGGTGCCGTTAGTAGAACGGAGATCCTCGATGATTACGCCATCCGGGTCACCAGCGAAGCAATAACTGATCATGGCATGACGACTGGAGACACAATCACTATACTGGAATCGATCACTCAGATAACCACGACCGACCGTCACATAGTTACCTCGGTCAATCCGGACATAGCCATAATTCTGCGGTCGCCCGGAGTCATCGTAAGACGTCGGCTGATTGCCAACCAGGTACAAGTCACCCGCCAAGTCTCTACTCCCTCGAGCATCAACCAGCTGAAGCCGAACACTGCTCGGGTCATCCACCCCGTACCTGTCGGGGTTGTTGACTAAGATAATATTAGCTAATACCGGACAGTCGGCGAAGATTGGCTGAGTCCCTTCGCTAGGATGCGGAGCGATCGGGGCGTCTATATCTAGAAGAACGTTGCGCCCGTCATCAAGGTCAGTCCGCACGACGGGATAGAGCGTCTCTCGCCCATTATCCTTAGCATGGGCGTCATCATCGTCGTCATTATAGCTATAGTCATCGTCGATGGTATCGTCGCAGTCGTCGTCATAGTCACGATCGTAGCCATCATCGTCGTCGCAGTCACGATCATAATCATCGTCCGTCCGCACCCCTACCGGCGTATTTAGAGCAGGCTTCTCTGATTCATCATCCACCCGGACACCTACAGGAGTATTCAGGGCAGGACTGCCCGCCTCGTCGTAACTATCGCTATCTGATGAATGACGCACCGCCATCTTAGCCAGGCTTCGCCTTACACTTTCTTTCTTATCCAGATACCGAGCCTTGCTATAGCTAAAGTCAAAATCCTCGATACGGGCAAACCATTCATTATTGTCGCCCAGGTCACTCCGACCACCTACATATCTCTCACTCATGCTCTATATAGTACAATATTATGACGTATGAGTCAAGACTAATCCCACATTAACAACTTATTAGCCGGCAGTGTCGCTCAAGCGCCGAATGATACAATACCCTTATGACCAGCCTGATTGACCGATTGCGGCACGACTACCCTCAGTTTGTTTTTCGCCCCGGTCAGACGGCACACTGGGCGCCGGACAGCCGAACCATCTACTATGACCAGGATGATCTGACTACTCTGCATGAGCTGGGGCACGCTCTACTCGGACACGACACCTACCGCCAAGACGCCGAGCTGCTTCAGATCGAGCGTCAGGCCTGGCTCAAGGCGCAGCAAATCGCCCCTCATTACGGGCTGTCTATTAGCGATGAAGTCATTGAGCAGGCTCTCGATAGCTACCGAGATTGGTTGCACGCTCGCTCTATCTGTCCCAAGTGCGGTCAGACGGGCTGGCAAAGCCGAGCCGACCTGACTTACACTTGCCCTAACTGTGGCAGCCACTGGACAGCAAATGGCGCTAAGCGGACCGCCCTCAGGCGCTACTTGGTCAACCGATCTAAAGATCACCACCCTCACTCAACCAAAAACCCCGCTATGTAGCGGGGGTAGAGCTGACCGAAGTCAGAAAAAGAGTAGCGGTCAGCCTATTTGACGTCAATGGTGCCGGGTGCACCGGCTTGGGCAACATTGATAGTGGTTGCCTTTCGCTTAGCCGGTCCACGTCGGCTAATTCGACCACCCTTAGCACCGGCCATGCGAGCCAGTTCGGGGTTAGCGGCGAAGCCACCCGTACAGCCGTTCTTACCACCTTGGCGACCTATGGTAGCGTAAAAATCCTTACCATAGCGAGCCTTGTTGGTCGCAGCTGCTTTCTTGGCGCCAGCCTTCGTTCCTGCCATGTCTTGTCTCCTTCTTGCTTAATCTTGAACTAATAAGGGTTACTACAGTTGATCCTGCATATCAGCGTCAATCGTGACTACGTAGACCACGACAAATAGACGCCATACAGCATCAACTATAGTAACCCTCCGGCTACTTACTGCTATCATCTAAGCTTGAGTAAGTACTTATATTCTACCATGATGCTAACGTATTGTCAAGATGACCCCCTACATTAACGACTCAATGTCCTACAAGTAATCAATCGCCAGTGGTACATTATGAGCGCCAGGTCTGAGGTTGATGTGATGAATCTATCAGCCCCCATATAAAGTATTAAAAACTACTTGCTACGTAGAGGTGTAATTGCCTGAGGAAACCACCTGTGCTACTCGTACAAACCTGGACTATATGTGGAGGGAAATTACAGACTTTGCCCTATTTCTTCCGTCCGGCATCTATGATCATCTGCGTCATATCATCCAGTGCCCGAGGCTGAGCAAACTGATGTAGATTGTCTGCCAGCTGTGACCGCTCAGTCGCATCATTCATCAGCTTACTAATTAGCTTAGCCAACCTCGACGGCCGCTCTCGCACCGCCGACTCCGCCAGCATCACCGCCGCCCCGGCTCGCTGGTAGACCTTGGCATTCTTGGTCTGGTGGTCACCCGCCAGGTAGGGTGAAGGGATGATGATGGTTGCCACACCGACTGTCGCCAGCTCCGCCATGGTCGTTGCTCCTGCCCTGGTTATTACCAGGTCAGCCACCTGTTCATATTGCCTCACCTGATTGGTGAATTGGTACTGACGGAAGAACCGACCGGCTGACTCTGAGACCTTGATCTCATTACCTTTACCCGTCAGCAAGACCACCTGTAGCCCACTGGCAACCAGCTGGTCGGCAATCGCCTCAAGGGCTTGATTGATCGCCACCGCCCCTAATCCCCCACCCATCGCCAGCACTAAGGGTCGATCAGTCGCCAAGCCTAGCCGACGTAGCATTTTTCGACGCTCCGCCCCACTCAGTTGACGCTCCTGATTCCCCACCGGGATGCCGATATATTTAGTGACGCCCTTAGGATAAGAAGGGTAATTCTTGACCGGCGAGCCGGTGCCAATCGCCGTGGCATGCTTAGCCAATAGTCGATTAGTCAGCCCCGGTACAGTATCACTATCATGAATAACCAGCGGGATATGGTACCAATGCGCCACCAGCCCGACCGGCAAGCCGACATAGCCGCCTTTGCAGAAGACTACATCAGGGCGCCACACAGCCAGCTTGACCAGGCTCTGGATTAGCCCGACCAAGACCCGCCCCATGTCGATCAAGTTTGGTATATGAGTGTGAATGATATGCCAGGGGCTAAACCAACGGTAGAAAAAGCCCAGATTAGCGTAGCGTCGCAGCTTGCCTGCCGAGATAGTCTCGATCCGCACCGAATTATCACCAAACATCTGCCTCGCTTGGGCGAAGAAATTGCGGTCGCACCAGACTCTGATCTCCGGCTCACCGCCCATCTTCCGGATATTAGCCGGCTGACGTAGTCGTTCGACTACGGCGACGATCGGTGCTATGTGACCACCGCTGCCGCCGCCGACGCACAGGATTCTCACTGTCCCCTCCTTGATTTTCATTGACCTCAGCAATATCAATCCGACGATGTGCCGTATAGCAAGATATTTCGAAGACTATCCCCAGACTGATCATCACAAAGATCGCCGAGGTTCCACCTGAGCTAACAAGCGGCAGAGTGATACCGGTCAGCGGAATCAGGTGAGTCATCGCCATGACATTAGCCAGCACATGCGAAGCCAGCCAACCGACCACGCCCGCTACCACCAGCCTCAAGTACATATTGTTGAGGTAGTTAGTCTTGCTAAACATCCGCATGATCAAGAAAGCAAACATGGCGATCAGACCCACCGTGCCGACGAAGCCCAGCGTTTCGCCAACTATAGCAAAGATCGAATCGTTGACCGCCTCAGGCAACCAACCAAAGGCTTGGACTGATTGTCCCAATCCTCGCCCCGTTAATCCGCCCGAGCCCAGCCCGATTAGCGCCTGATTAATATGGTAGTCGCTATCGGCGTTGCCCGACTTGGTGAAGGTCAAGATGCGACTCACCCGGTGGGGTGCAACGACCGTCATCACGACAAAGAGTGCCACGATCACGCCGAGGACTGTCGCCAGCTTGCGCCAGCTCATTCCCGACATAGCTAGCTCAGTCAGGAAGATCGCTACTATCGCCGCCCCGGTCCCCATGTCTCGTTGCAATCCAACGATGATCAGCAAGCTGACCAGCATCACCGCCAGCACCTCAACCAGAGTCAAGTTGTCGTTCAGTTTGCCATTCGCCAACCTGGTCGACAGATACCCCGCCATGAATAGAACTGTGCCCAACTTAAGGAACTCCGCCGGCTGGAAAGAAACGACTCCCAGCTTGTACCACCGACAAGCCCCTAGCGCACACCGAGCGACCGGTACATGAGCTGCCCCCAGAATAGGTAGTGCCAGGCAGATCAGTAGGGCAATCAGGAAGATATATGGACCGGCCTTTTTCCACCAGTTGAGCGGTATGCGACTAGCCACGATAAAGAGAACCACGCCGATAGCTAAGAAGATACCCCGCTTCAGCATCTCTTGGTTGATCACCGTCGTATTGCCGCCATAAAGTCCCGAGGCAATAGAGTAGATGATCACCACACCAAAGATTGATAATGCCACCGCCAGTGCCACTATGCCGTGATCTGCCCGGTGCCGTCGAGCTAGCTTCAGCTCGCCGTTATCGTCGAAGAGATCCGCCTTGATCTGACGAGCGGTGATCTGATTTTGCCGACTCTTAGCAGGGTCAACTCGCCCCGCCCAGCTACTACCACCCGCCGAGACCCGATTAGCGTTATAGCGCCACCGCTCCATAGCCCGGTTTACTTTATACATCCTCCGACGATAGCAAAGATCAGCCCCGCCACCGCACAGACTGCTCCGATTAGCCAGAAGCGCATCGTTACCTTCGTCTCCGGCCAGCCTGACGCCTCTAAGTGATGATGGACCGGCGCCGACTTAAAGATCTTCTTATGACGAATCCTTTTCGAGGTCAGCTGAATGATAACCGACAGCGTCTCCATGACAAAGACCAGCCCGATCAAGGGCAGGACAAACAGCGTATCAGTCAGCATCGCCACCACCGCCAGCGAGCAGCCCAGAGCAAACGCCCCCACATCACCCATGAAGAAGCGAGCCGGATAAATATTAAACCATAAGTAACTGACCAACGCTCCCAGCATGGTAAAGCAGAAGCCTGCCAGCCCAAACTGCTGGTCGAGGATAGCGATCACAGCATAGGCAAAGAACGCCGATGAAGCCAGCCCACCCGCCAGTCCGTCCAGCCCGTCCGTGATATTGACCGCATTGCCGGTCGCCACCACCGCAAAGGCGAAGATAGGGATGATCCAGACCCCCACCTCCCAGGCACCGACAAATGGCACATGGATAGCATGTACACCCAGCTTAGAGTAAAAGAACCAGCCCAGTCCCAAGCCGATCAGGGTGATCATGGCGAATTTAACCGGCGCCCGCATGCCGGCTATCCCCTTACCATGCGAGCGAATATTGATGAAGTCGTCGACCAGCCCCACCAAAGCACAGCCGACTAATGCCGTCAGCGGCAGCCAAGTCTGCTCCCGAGAGAAGTTAAAGATCAGCGAGACGATCGCCGTCGTCACCACGAAAATAATCCCCGCCATGGTGGGGATATTACGCTTGTGCTTCTCGGCATGAATCTTGTTGTAGACGGGCGTCCCGCCGCCACTCAAAGCCTGATGACGCATCTGTTTCCAAAACTTAAGCCGATAGGCAAAGAATGTGTAGATCGGGGTGACCGCCATAGCCAAGATGAACGAACCGATGCCCAGCATCAGCATCTTGCTCAGTGGATCCATTAGTGTCTTTAACGCTTGACTCATTTAGATACTCCTTCGTACTGGATCATAAAATTACTCATATTATCAAAGATTGGTTGGGCGGCAGCTGAACCGGAATACCCACCATTACGGGCATCATCTACCCTCACCATTATGACATATTTTGCCGTTTTCGTCTTATCGGCACCGAAGCCGATATAAGTACCAGTGGTCAGGGTGTCTGAGTACGCCCCCGTCTTCGGGTCAACTTTCTGAGCTGTACCCGACTTACCTCCCACGTAGTAGCCATTGTCCTTGTAGCGACCGCCCGCCCCCAGGTAGCGGGCTTGGTATAACATGTCCCGGATGGTTCCACTTACCTCCGGTCTCAATGTCTTATCGGACAGTAGTTTAGGAGTATCCTCTTTTACCTCGCTATCTCCGGTCAATCTGCCCAGGCGCACCGTTGGCTGATAATACTTACCCCCATTTATCACCGCCGAGAACGCCGATACTACCTGGATCATGGTCAGCTGTTCACCCTGACCGAAGGACATATTAGCGTAGAGTACCCGAGCGCCATTAGGCGTATTGGGCTTAAAGATTACGCTATCGACTTCATTCGCCAGCTGGATGCCGGTTGGTGCATTGAGACGATAATTATCGACCAGGTAGCGGTAAAACTTCTGCCGCCCCGCCAGGTTAATCTGACCGCCGCCCAGCTGCTCCAGCACCCAGACCGCCCCGGTATTCAGCGAGTGCTCCAGCAGCTGCATCGGCGTCATATAGCGCCCGCTCACCTCCTTCGCTACATTACAGATCTTGGCGTCATCCACCTGGATACATGCCCGGTTAAAGAAGGTCGAAGTCGGCGCAATCACCCCCTCATTCAGCCCCATCCCCACCGTGAACAGCTTCATCACCGAGCCGGGCTCATAGGCGTTTGAGACGATATTATTCTGATAGACATTAGCCGAGACGGCGTTGCCATAATTAGCCGGATCATACGAAGGTAGATTAGCCATCGCCAGCACCCGCCCTGTCTGCGGATCCATCACCACCATGCTGCCCGTAGTCGCCTTGGCATTGCGTAGTCCATCCGCCAGCACTTGCTCCGCTTGCGACTGGACATTACGGTCAACACTGAGGACGATATCTGTTCCGTTCTTAGCCGGGATACTAATATCCCTCGCCCCGATAGTTAGCGGGATCTTGCGCACATCAGTCACTGATTGGAGTAGCCCCGGCGTCCCCGACAGCTCCTTATCGTAAAACTGCTCTACGCCATATTGCCCCTTGCCGTCATGGTTGACGAAGCCAAGTACCTGCGCTGCCAAAGCACCCTCGGGGTAGACCCGTTGCGTGTCCGCCTGCAAGCCCACTCCGGCTAAGTCAGCCTTCTTGACTCGACTAGCCTGCTCTTGTGACAAGCGTTTAGCCAGCACCACATATTGGAGCTTTTTGTTATCCAGCTTATCCAGCCCACCCTCAGTTAATTGGCTACCGGCCACCTGAGCGGCAAGCTGGCGCACCTTCTCGCTATCTTTAACCTCTGACGGATCGGCAAATAAAGTGTAGACCGTCCGATTCATCACCAGCGGGGCGATGTTGCCATTGACGTCTCTGGCGTAGATTTGCCCTCTAGTAGCATTGATCGTCTGCTTGTCAGTCTGCATGTTATTGGCAATCCGCTGATATTTAGCATGATCGATGATCTGGATACGAAAAAGCTGGAGTATGATAATAGCGATAAGCAAGAAGAAAATCGCTGTCATTATCTGATAGCGACTATATTTAGCCGTTCGCTCTTCTGCACTCATCCAGCTAGATTATACACGGTTAGTTAGCGTAGTCGGTCGTAGCCGGTGCCGCCATCGCTTTCGCCACCGTGCTGTTCTTGATATTCGCCAGCGACTGCAGACGAGCATTCTCGACCTTGAGATTATCCTGCTCTGCCACCAGGTCAGACTTACGCTGATTGATCTTGTTTTGCTCGTAGCTATACGAGCCAGTTTTACTTAGCTGGGTCAGGTATAACACCCCTAGTAGAGCGATCAGCAAAACGATCACCACGACGTTAGCGGTCGGCCCCAGCTTGACATTGCTCCGATACTCAACCAGATTTTGATTACGCCCCCAGTTACCCACACCGGCATAAGCTCGCATGCTCGGACGCACCGAGACGAATTGTTGTCGTGATGATGTCATTTATCTATCTTTCCTTTTTGTTTTTATTTATTTCTCTTTCTTTTGCTTAGGTGCAGAAGCTTGCCGACCAACGACCACCCGGCTTGCCCAGGCATGACTCTGCAACCAGACATCCCGACCCACACTGGAATAGGTGGTAGTCACCGTGAACTCCGGTGACTACCGGTTGCTAGCAACTAGATATCAGCTAGTTATTTAGCAACTCGAACCTTTACGCTGTGAGCGTAACTGCGGCCACTAACTTTGATTGGCATGGGTCGCTCCTTTCTGTTTGGTTTTTATTTTTTACATACGGCTCGTAGCTTGGCGCTACGGGCGCGTGGCTGAAAAGCATCATTAATTGAGCCGAGAATTGGCTTACTGGTCAGTAAAGAATACGGCGCATCCAGACCATCTGACTGATCATCCATAAACTGCTTGACTATCCTATCCTCTAGGCTGTGAAAAGTAATCACCGCCAAACGACCGCCACTATTTAGCAGCCCGGCTAGTCGAGGTAGAGTGCGACGTAGCTGATTCAGTTCGTCATTCACCTCGATCCGAATCGCCTGGAAGACCTGCGTCGCCGGATGAACTCTATGGTACTTACCACCATCTAGCTCCCCTACCCGATGACGAACCACTTCAGCTAGCTCAAGCGTCGTCTGAAATGGTTGCCGTCGACGCTGGTGACAGATTGCTCTGGCTAGCACCTTTGCTAGACGACTGTGGATCTCGCCATAGTCAGTCAGTAGCCGTACCAGCTCGCTCTCGCCGTAATGATTCACGACCTGAGCCGCCGTCAGCCTGCCGGTCCGATCCATCCGCATGTCAAGTGGACCGGAGTGGCTAAAGGCGAAGCCTCGCTCGGCTTGATCCAGCTGAGGTGAGCTGACACCCAAGTCCATCAGGATCATGTCGAACTTGTCGCCTTCGCTAGCTAGCTGCTGCACTGCCGACAGATAGTCAGCCTGGATCAGCCTAGCACCCCGCTCTTTCAACTGAGCCAAGTGGACTATCGCATAATCATCTCGGTCACATAGAACGGCATGATTCGCCCCACCGATCCGGTCGATGATTGGGCTAGCGTGCCCGCCATAGCCCGCCGTCAGATCAAGATAGCGCTCGCCCCTACTCGGGTTAAGCACCGCCAGCGTGTCGGCTAGCAGGACAGGAATATGGAGTTGTTGTGGTGTTGTCATATTCTTTATTATACGTTACGGAGGACACATAAGTGACAACCAGTTTTTGTTTTTTGGTGTTTGTTTTAGCTAAGTTTCATGCTTATTCGTCGCTTTGATGTGAGTTCTTAGCGGCTGCAAAGCATAATGAGAGACTTATGTGTGAGGTGGATTTTAAGAAAAAGTAGCTTTTTCTTACGTGCAATAGTCCTTTCGGTTCCAGCGACTTACTTCTGGCTGATTGTCACATACGTGTCCTCTGTCTGTTAAGGTGCGATTCTCTTTGGCTCTCCCGACCTACTCGGTCGTTTGAACCATATTCTATAAGCCGACTAGTCCTCCGCTACTTTAGCCGATAGCCTCCAGTACTTACCTGCTCTGACGGCCACGATATCGCTCGTGATATCGGCGTAGTTCAGTAGATGCTGCTCCAGGGTAATTCGCCCCTGCTTGGCATCCAGCTCTACCTCCGACTTGCCGGTCCGAAACTTGACATTCAGATCAGCTACTCGCTCGTCTAAGATATCGCCGTTCAGTGCCGACTCCATCTCCTCGTCCCAGACGTGCTTGGGATAGACATGTAGATACCGACCAAAGCCCCGGGTGATCACCACTCCATCAGCAAACTCCCCTCTCAGATCAGCGGGGATGGTCAGACGATGCTTGTCGTCTAACTTGCGCTCGAAATAGTCAACCTTGGACATCTACTATATGGCTTATCGTTTGGCTTAGTTATTTACTTATGTTCGTGGTGTTTGTGTTTTCCACTGCCTAGATTATACTACCCACCACTACCCACTTGCAAGTCTTTTTGAAGCACTCCTACCCACAGCCCCACTTTTCCACATGGTGGTGTGGAAAAGCCTGTGGATTATAAAACAAATAGCCACCCTCCCGAGGGAGAGTGGCTTGTGACAGAGTGACAGCCCTAGGCTACATATTTAGACCAAGTAGCTGCCCCAGTAGACGACCGGTCGTATCGTAACAAAAGATAGTATAGATGGTCACGATGAACATGACGTTAAACATCAGCGAGACCATCAGCGCTACTTTACGCTGCTTGCATTCGTCTTGATACTTGACGATTTCGCTCTTGGTGTTGTCTTTGACTTGCTTTTTGTCGCTGGTAGCCTTGACGTTATCGCAGTTACACTTGGACTTTTGGATGTGTTTGTTACTTTCCATGCTGTAATGTTAGCACAAGCATTATACATTGTCAAGCCCTACGCCATATATTTGCTATATTATAAAATATATCGTCCTAATACACGCTCTTCATTACCCCGGTCAGAACGCCATTTTTACCCGTAGAGTACATATCGTGTCAATATGTATCCTACGGGTAAGCTACTACTGTTGGCTATTGGCTACCGACGATAAATCCGCCTGATGTCATTCACGACACCGCCCGCTTCACCATCCATACTCTCTTGCATGTATCGATAAACGATCGATATTATCTCCTGTATGTCATCATTAGCATTACTGTAATACATATTGTCGAAAGCGATATCGCCATACTTCCGAATCGGATCACTGATCAGAGCGTGAATGAATGACTGAGTGGCTCCGTCGACTCCGGTAAAGTCTACTATCACCTTTTCCTGCCTCTCTAGCGCCGGCATAATCTGCTTAAGTCGTATATCCTTAGCAATGTCCTTATTCTCAGCAAACGACCCCGCCAATGTCTTCAATTTTATCTCCATATAAAGTTTGGTCTCCTATACTTAAACTTCTTTCTCTCATGGATAGCTTCCCCATAGACCTCATTGATATGAGACATCACCGCCTTAAACTCCGGCGTATTGTCCAGCGTAATATCGACCGCTACCAGAGTACCGCTAAAATCTCCTAAATCGTTGGCGTACCTACAGTTATCCCGAAATGGATCAGCATGTAGCGCAATACTCTTTTGATCGGTTCTGCTCTTTAGTAACGTATATTCTGCTTTCCCGCTGTATATGGTGAAATAATTACGAGTTAGTTTGGCTATGGATTTAATGAAGAATAGTCCCGCCCCGGCATTTTCGCTTGTCCCACCTTCTTTGTGAGTAGTCCCTGTTATACCGGGAGCTAGACTGAGCCACAGAGCCTCCAGATCATCTCTGGGGTGCCAGATTTGGTTCATGCTCTTCCAGATACCTATCCCGGTATCGCAGATCGCCAGGCTGACACGATTAGTCTTCTTATAATATTGCGCCACGACGATAGCACCATTAGGAGCCATGGCATGTTCCAGCACGTTGCGCACTAGCTCGCCGATGATATACTTCGTTATCCTCGTATCTTTCTCGGACAAGTGAAGCAATGGGATCATCTCGGCGATAAACTGCGACTGATCTTGAGCGGTCTTAACCACAGTCAATGGGACGAACCTACCGGCCGGCTCATTCTTATGATACGTGAACGGCGATGGCGTATTAACCAGTCGATACAGCCCCATCCTATCCAGATAAACACCGGTGCTGGGTACGTCACCAATAATCTCGGCATTACTTTTGCCTACTTTTATGGCTAACGCCGCCGTCAAAGCTAAGTTTGCCGGGTGAACGGTAATCCACTTGTCATGAGTGGCGATCTCCAGCTTGGCTTCATCCGACCAGTCTATTGACCTCAGGAAAGTCTGAATATTGCGCAGATTCCCTTGATTGGACAAATATATCCTCATGGTTACCTATTATTTTACCCGTAGAGTACATATCATGTCAATATGTATCCCTTATCCTCCAACCCAAAAGTTGACGCTCATGGTTAAAAATAGACATTATCTTTG